>Ga0209253_10001213_pt1 | contig 22537 bp, 25 predicted proteins | sample FrelakmetBRP12BR_FD_187145 | JGI IMG/M metagenome (GOLD analysis project Ga0209253, IMG submission 187145) | Freshwater lake sediment microbial communities from the University of Notre Dame, USA, for methane emissions studies - BRP12 BR (SPAdes)... | ecosystem: Environmental > Aquatic >...
GCCCGTCAGGGTTGGTGACCGTAAGGTTCCATGTACCGGTCTGGGTACTCGGGAGTATAACAAACTGGCAGGTGATTTTTGTTGCAGAGATTGCATTCACTCCAACACCGGCAAGAGAATATGTTCCCCGCACGAGTTTAACCGCCACACCCGGACGGAAATTAATGCCGGTAATGCCGGTGATATTTGCCGTTGTCCCGACCATACCTGACGCCGGCGTGATGCCGGTCACTGCCGGTGCGGGTAGAGTTGTGGTTGTGGCAGTAGGTACGGGTGCTGTGGTGGGCGCGGTTGTTGCTGCCGGAGTCGCGACCGGAACATAAGATATTGACGGGACATGGGCAATCTTTGCAGGATAGAGCCGTTCCATCATTATGCGATCGTACACATCCGTCTTTGCGTCCTTGCGGTACCAGGTGCCGTCGGATTTTTTATATATAAACGCACGTTCGTATTTGTCGGTCGTTGCATCATATTTCACGATAAGCCAGAATGTGTCAGCAGAGGATGCAGCCTTTGCGATGATGTCCCCACTGGAAAATTTTGCCTGGATTAAAGGAGTGGTTGGAACTGTGGTTGCATTCCCCGGTGGCGCTTCACCTGAACAGCCGGCTAACAGGACAGTAAGCACCACAAGCCCTGCAAACAATAAACGGATATCCATAATTTCCTACCTACATCTTCAATCATTCTGGGTTTACATAATCGTATCGTAATCATTCTGATCCTGTTCTTATACGGTTGGGTAGCACGAAGAGCTGCTGCCAGGGATCGCATCGTAAGTACGTTCTGCAATATATTATTATTAGAGACCAAAATCCCGATAACTTCTGTTTGTTATTGAAATGGATGGCGGTAACGCGTCTGACGCCAGCTTTACATAGTTTCAGGAATTCTGGTATGTGGTGATGCCATGAGAAAAGCAATGGGTGAAACCTACTCAAATGCCGGGATCCTCAAAAAGGCGGGCAGAGGGCTTGTGATGGACATTGCGGGCGCTGAATTTTTCATGCTTGAGGAAGATCTGAGCGCACTCATGAGCAACCAGATGGCTGACGTGGTTAATTATCTCGGAGAAGCGGAAGGACTCGCGTGGCTCTCGCCGCTTGTTGCACCAAAAAAGATGGAGATGAGTGCCGCTATTAACCACCATATCTACATCGTGTCCTACGGTGGATTCGGGCATGTGGTTCAGGGTATCCGCAAGCAGGCGGTCATCAAAGAGTACAATCCTGCGAAACCCGCTATCGTGTGATTTTTTTTTATAGTCAAAGCTGTCCAGCACCAGCAGTCGTTCAGTGAGTATAATCTGAATGTCAGATTATTTTTGCTCCCCGACCACATCCATGGATTTTGCAGGCTGCATAATGACCATTTATTGATTTTTGAAAGGCAATCTGAGCGTGATGAAGTTCCTGTACAGGTAATAATGGGATATAAGAAGAGAGAGAACCGATAATGCAGCGGTTTCATACACAAGAGGGAGAACCGTGTCGCCATACAGAGGATCGATTCTCTGAAATACTGCGGCCATGATCCCGAATGCAACAAATAATGACGAGGCATACACATCCCTGATCGAGAAGAAGAACAGTGCAGAAGCCAGACCCAAAACCGTCATAATAAGGAGGTCATCCGGCTGGTTCAGCGGCGGGCTTCGGGCAAGTGAAGAGATCCCGAATGCAATCCCGGTAACAAGCACACCTGCAATGATCGAGCTGACGGTACCGCAACTCCTGACATATGCCTGCACATGAGTGCCAATAAGGACCCAGCACACCATCACACTCGCAACCGCAACCGGAATCATGAGCGCAAGCGTATTGAACAGGGCAAGCCGGTGCACCCCGTATGGCGTGAACGTAATGAGACTGAAGTACCCGATCAGTGCGGTGAACACAGTCGCAAGAATGGCACGGCGTGGAGAACGAAACCCGATCTGGAACATATTTACGGCACCGGAAATGAAGGCTGATCGCATAAGGATCACCGGCACAGCGATTCCCACAATGATATTGGCAAAAACCATGTACATGACCAGCGGCAGCGGCTGGTAGTGTGCAAAAAGACCAGGGCTCCTTTCAAGCAGAAACGTCTCCAGAACCCAGATACCATACACAAGGAGCGGGATAACAACGAGCCGGGAAGCGGAAAAACGGGTCACGGGCTGTTGCTTGACGGATTGATCCGGTTTTCCATCAGATCCAACACTCATCAGCCTGTTCCTCTCTCTAAATGGCCTGCCAATGCCATTGTTCTCAGACAGCGCTCATTGTCGTGTGGCAAGGAACTTTCGGATAAGGAGCTGGCGCTCAGTTCCCGGCAATGCCCTTGTCTGGAACTGCTCATCGAATGTCAGGGCCTCCCGCTGGTAAAACAGCCCCAATGCGATCGGTGCGTCGCTGTTGTAGTCCCATGTCCTTATCTTTTCACAGGCAAGCAATGCATCCGAACGATCATATACGGGCAGCTCGTACGTGCGGGCATTGTAATAATCAGTCAGGTTCATGAATGTTGCGCAGATCTGAAGCACGTCAATAAAAGCAAACCCCCTGTGATCGATTGCCCCCCGCATAAGGGTCTTTAACAGATCCATCTTCTTTGTATAGCCCCGGGCAATGTAAGTCGCCCCGCTGGCAAGCATCAGCTCCAGCGGATTGAGCGGGTACTCCACTGTCCCCATCGGTGTTGATTTTCCCTTGAAACCATGCGGCGACGTTGGCGTGTACTGGCCGGTAGTGAGACCGTACACCCGGTTGTTATGTACGATAACAGTGATGCCGATGTTGCGTTTTGCGGCAAAGATCAGGTGGTCGAGCCCCTCCGCATATACGTCGCCATCACCGACGCAGCAGATCACGTTCAGGTCTCTGTTTGCAAGCTTGATTCCGCTGGCAACCGGGATCGCCCTCCCGTGGATCGCATAGAAACTGTTGATATTTAAATAATCGGCAATCTTTGCATGGCAGCCGATACCGGAGACCAGCACCACGTCCTCAAGCCGTGTGCCTTCCTGTTCCATCTCGGCAAGAACGTTCTTGAGGGTATGCTGAATGGTGAAATTTCCGCACCCGGGACACCATGTGTTCTGGGCATCACCCACAAGTTGGCGTCCGGTCATGCGATCACCTCCCTCAGCCGATCCTTAAGCAGGTCAGGTGTGAACGGGCGCCCGTCATAATGGAGCACCCTGGCGTCCACAGTGATGCCATGGAGACGCAGGAGCGCAGCAAGCTGGCCGGTCGCGTTCTCCTCGACTGCGATCAGGCGTCTGACCCCCTGCAGTGAACGGGTCATCTGGAGTTCCGGGAACGGGCAGAGTACCACCGGCCTGATCACCCGCAGCCCCAGCTCACGGGCCACCTCCCGGCAGGCACCCTGCACAGAACCCCAGCATACAAGTGCAGTTCCGGCACTGGATGGACCGTCAGCAGTAACGGTGGGATATGGTTCCATCGCTTCGGCAAGGAGCCCCGCCTTCCTCATCCGCTTGCGGGTCATCTGGGTGACGGCCCCTGCCTCCTCTGTCGTGATCCCGGACTCATCATGGGCATAACTGTTGACTTTCACGACTGCGCCACTTGTTCCGGGAAAAGCGAGCGGTGAGACCCCGGACCTTGTGTCTGCATACCTGAGGTACGGGGGTGTTTTATCCCAATACACCAGGTCCCCCGGCAGCAGTTCAGGAAGTTCTGCCAGATCGAGGCTGAAGGTCCCCTCAGAAAGGGTCTTATCTGCGAGAATAAATGCAGGGATTTGGTAGCGCCAGGCAACATCCATCGCAACCGCTGACCAGTAGTACGCCTCCCCCGCATCCCCGGGCGCGACGACAAATCTCGGGAACTCGCCCTGTCCGGCATGTAATATAAAATGCAGGTCAGACTGGGCAGTATAGGTCGGAAGGCCGGTGGATGGCCCCGTCCTCTGGGATACAACAAGAACAACAGGGATCTCTGCCATACCTGCAAGCGAGACCCCCTCGGTCATAAGGCAGAACCCTCCGCCGGAGGTGCCCACTGCCACCCGCTTGCCCGCGTACGAGAGCCCGAGCGCCATCAGGATTACCGCGATCTCGTTTTCAGGGTGCACGACGGTGATACCGAACCGTTCTGCGTTTTCCGCGAGGAAATGAAGAATGCTGGATGAGGGGGTCATAGGGTACGATACATAGGCAGAAAGCTCTCCCGCCACCAGCCCGAGCCCTATCGCTTCGTTTCCGGAGATCAGGGAGAGGCGGCGGGATCCTGCCGGCTCAATTGGATGAACGGTGGTGACCTGATCAAATGCCCGCCGCGCCACGCGCAGGTTAATTTCAGTGCCTTTGGGAATATGCGTAAAAAAAACTTTTTTTACTGTGTCCCATGGAATGCCCGCTGCCCTCGCAAACGCCCCGATCATTGCGGAATTGCCCATGATCAAAGGCGCATTTTCGGCTTTGAGCACCTCCTTTATGGAGATGCCCACCCCTTCGCCTTTCACAACATCGGAGTTAACAATGGTCAATGTCGTTTCTGTAAACCTCATGGTGTGCTGTGCGATTGTGTCCTGGCTGAGCGCAATGACAAAATCGGCAGTTGTTGTGTGCACAGCAACTGGTGACTCAGATCCGCGGATGATAGCAAAGTTATGCCCGCCGCGGATCAGGGACGGGTAATCGAAGTAAATGTAGGTATAATACCCCAGCTGGTTCAGTAACTGGGCAATAACCGCACCTGCGCTGTTGATTCCGTCACCTGCCTTGCCGCCAACAAGGATTGAGAGATCCTTAACCACAAAAAACCCCTAACATTCTGGTGGTGGATCATCAGGGATATATATTGGCATGCAGTCGCTGCCGCCGCACAATTATCATATCCGGTACTGCAATCCGAAACGCTTCATCCAGCAGACCATCAACGGGTCGTTTTATTCATATGGTTATATTGAAATAGGCTGGCGTAGACCATCATGACATAGAAAAATCCATTGTTGCGGGGATTCGCTGCCCGGGTACATATATCGTGTATTCATGACAAATCCCGCAACATCCGTCATTGGGATAATGGCGGGAGCGGGACGGATGTGAGAGTGTGAAAACCGACCCAATCATAAAAGACAAAAAGTTCTACACTGTCCACAGCAAGAGCGGGATGGATTTGCAGAGCCTGATCAAAGCAATGCGGCATAACAATCTCGGCATACGATGGCGGGCTGCGCTCGCGCTTGGCGAGATCGGTGAGCCGGCATTAAAACCCCTCATCAAGGCACTCAAGGACAATGACAAGGACATCCAGTGGCTGGCGGGAATCGCGCTTGCACGGATGGGCAAGCCGGCAATCCCGCAGCTTATCCGTGCGATGAGTGAGAAGGATTACGACGTCCGATGGCGTGCCACCATCATTCTTGCGAAGTTCGGGGATGCAGCGGTTGGTCCGCTCATTAACCTGCTCAAAGAGAAGGAGTGTGACCTGCGCTGGCACAGCGCTCTTGCACTCTCGATCATCGGAAAACCGGCGGTCGAACCACTCATCCGTGCACTGAAGGACAAGGACTGGTTTGTCCGGGTCAGGGCAGCGTGGGCGCTTGGTGAGATCAGGGACAGCAGGGCAGTCGAACCACTCATCCAGTCGGTGAATGACCAGGACTGGTACGTCCGCTGGAGTGCTGCAGATGCCCTTGGCAAAATCGGGGATAAGAAAGCCACAAAAATCCTGGTTGCGGCGCTCAAGGAACCGGATTCCTATGTCCAGGTCCCGGCAACATGGGCACTGGGCAATCTCGGAGATGAAGAGTCGGTCGATGCCCTCATCCAGTCATTGAAAAACAATGACTGGTCAGTACGCTGGGGCGCGATCGAAGCGCTGGGCAAGATTGGGGATCCGAGATCGCTTGAGTTCCTGAAAAAGGCGCTGGATGATAAGGATGAGTATGTTCGGAACGCTGCTGAAGAGGCAATCGAGCTGATTCTGTCCTGACCGGTACTTCGGACATTACCGGGCTTACTCTTTTTTCCTGATCATCGTTTCAAGGAGTGTCTTGATATCGGTGATCCGGTACGGTTTTGCAAGAATTCCGGCAAGCCCGAATGCTGCGTGGTCAGTCATCATAGGGTCGTCAGTATACCCGCTGGAGATCACAACCTTTGCATGGGGGTCGAGTGCGTGGATCTTTTCAAACGCCTCCTTTCCCCCCATACCATCCGGCACAGAGAGGTCAAGAATCACAAGGTCAAACGGGTGTCCTGCTGTTTTTTCTTGCTGGTAGAGCTCGATAGCAATAGTACCGTTCTTGGCAAACATCACGTCGTAGCCGAGGAACCGCATGACCTCCTGGGTGACGTCGAGAATCACCTGCTCGTCATCCATCAGAAGAACTTTTCCATTCGATGTCATCAGTGCTCAAACCTGTCAGGTACCAATCAGTCTTGAATGAAACCTATAAGAGATTTCCCTTTGGGTCCTTGCGTGTTTTATTCATTGAACCGGGCAGTTCATTGCCATCGGTGCCTGGTAAAGGGCATGGACACAGCTACCCGCCGGCCGCAGGGGGAAACAGTGCAATAACGTCCCCTTCGGAGAGCAGCGTCTCCAGCCCGTTGAGAAAATGAATATTCCTGCCGTTTTTCAGGATGTTGACATACGGCCTGATCATTCCTGATGGATCGAACAGCGCATTGCGCAGCCCCGCATGATCATTGCATAGAGCCCCAAGAAGCCCCGCGATGGTTTCGCCCTCTATAAGTTCGACCTGCACTTCATTCTCAATTACGTCGCGCAGGTCAGCAAACGATTTGACCGCAACCTTCATTTCCGTGAACGCAGGTGGTCAGCCTCTGCCCTGTCCTGCACCCGCAACAGGAATGTCCCGTGGCATGGCTTGGTGTAGGGAAAGATAACAAAATCGCCATCAAGACCGATAGCGATGGGAGGCACCCCGATGATGTGGGTGTCAAAGATCTTGAATCCCGCAGGTACATTGACAGATTCCCCGAAATGAGCCTTGATATACTCCCTGCACTCCTTGAACGAGCTCCCGCGCAGGAGCACCTCGTACGGTAATTCCTCTACGCAGCCCATGGCGCCACCTGGTCAAGCATCTTTTTTAACGGCATCGGGTTGTGCAGCGCTTTTGCGGCAATTGTCTGGCAGGGAAAATCGATGGAGGTGACGATCTGGTCAACGTGTTCCCCGTAGATAATTGCATATATCTGCGCCTTCGAAATGGCACCCATGGTTGCGGCATAGCTTACCCCTGAGTCATTATGGATGAACACAAAGCAGAGGTCAAAATCCCGTTTATGTTCCGTGATCTGGTCGATCGCACGGTCAAGGTCGAGTGCTTCGCCCAGATACTCCCGTTTCGGATCGGCAACAACAAGCAGGGTTACTGCTGATCTGTTGCCGGCAACTACTGGTTTGATCCCCGCCTGTTTTAGCCGGTGAATCAGGTAGAGCGCAATACTTGTCTGCACCGGCACCTGGGGACATCCGAGCACGAGCAATGCCGAGCGTTGTGGTTTCTGTTCATCTGCCAGAGCGATCAATCCTGTATTCAGGTATACAAAATATCTCCCGCTTAAAAAAGATAAGCCTGCGTATCGGCACTATCTGACACACCCGCTGAAACGGCCATGATCTGCGTAGTCGTATGGGTCAGGCGTCGTCCCGCGTCTCCTGATACACCCATTCAAGATATGGCGCAAAACCTGCAATGACCGGGACCGCGATGATCTCCGGCAGCTCGTAGGGGTGTATCTCCCTGATCGCAGCGATTACCCCGTCTGCCTTTGTTTTTGTCGTCTTTGCGATAAGCAGGTGCTCCTGGTCCTCACATACATCACCCTTCCAATGGTAGTATGACCGTACCGGCATGACATTGACGCAGGCAGCGAGCCGGCGGCCGAGGAGCACCTTCACAAGCGCTTCGGATTGTTCCGGCAGAACCGTGGAGAGGATGAGAACGATTTCCTGTGACGGGCTCATACATTCCACCTAGAAGACCGGCTGATCCTGCATATCCCATTTTGTATAGCTCGCGTTGACCAGCACCCATGCCGGCAGGAAGAGCAGTGCGGAGCCGACTGAATAGTACGGGTTTACAAATGCAAGCGCGATGAGTGCGAGTAACGCAATTCCGACCGAGATGAGATAGACAAGGAGCACTTTTGCATCGTATACAAGCACGCTCGGAGAAAGTCCGGTGAGCCAGACCGTGATTGAAAGGGCATAGAACGAGACCGAGAGGCAGAGCACAAACGCCGGCACAAGGTATGGCACCCCGCCGGCTGCTATACTGACGAGCACGATGAACGTGGCAGGGATTACCTGCAGGACGGTAAAACTGCACATCTTGCTGTTCAGGAGCGCATGGACACTGACCGGCAGGCAGGTGTACGAACTGAAGGTGTCGAACATGGTGAGCCACGTATACATCGTTGAAGCGATCACACCGGTGAGGATGGCAAAGAGTAAGAGCACCTCACCTGCAGGGATAAACCGTCCAAGCACCGATAAAAGAAACCAGAGGAGCCCGAGCGGGATGAGGAAGGAGAAAAGGGTCTGCCCGATGAAGCTGCCGCTGCGTAAAAGGTCGATCAAATCCTTGGCAGCGAGGGGGGGATAGGGGAAGAACGACAATTTTTTTGTAAGTGGAGCAATCGCGTTTTTAAACCGCTTTGTGGTATCCGTGTACTCTGATGTAAAGAGAACAACGGCAATAGCAGAGGGGATGATAACAACAGCGCACGCGGCAAGGAACATGGCATACGAAAACGCGTAAAAGAGCTGCAGCGGGGGGAAGAGTGCAGCTGTGTTGATACCGGTAAACAGGTATAGTCCTGCCCATCCCATGAGCATCATTACAAACAGGACCACAAACGCCTGCTTTGAGCGGGAGTAGACCGTGGAGAGGAAGAAAATACAAGCGAGACCGGTAAGGAATGCAAGGGTGAGGGTGAGGAGGAGGAGCAGGGAGAGGGAGAGCGGGACTAAGATGAACGGAGAGGCAATGGCAAACCCGGCAACGAACGGCACAACCCACAGGATGAGGTAATACACGGTGTCTTTCACAACAAAGGTACAGAAGATCTCCCGCTCGGAAATTGGCAGGCTTCGCGCAGAGTATGAAAGCAGGCTTGCCTGCCCGAACCGCCGGTTCATCACTTCCATACCGAGAAGGCCGAACCCCCCGACCATAATGCCACCAAGAAGGAAGATGGCGTGGATGATGATCGCCAGATAACCTGGCGGGACCACTGCCCGGAAGAGAGGAAGGAGAAATGAGCCCATAAACGCGATACCAAAGATCATCACCGGAAAGAGCGCAAAGGAGAGGCTCCCGAACATCGTGGAGTGGACCCGCCACTCCTCCTTCATCATGTTTACAAAGAGATTAACCATGAGTTCCCTTCTGCACGAGCGAGAGGAAGAACTCGTCAAGGTGCTGGTTTTTCTCTTTTAATTCCGCAACAGTGCCGGTATGGAGGAGTGTGCCCTTGTGCAGGATCGCAAACCCCGAACAGATCTCTTCTGCGATCTCGAGGATATGGGTTGAGATGAAGATGGTGTTGCCGCTTTTGACGTACTCAGTCAGGTAATCTTTCACCTTCCGCTGCATGATCGGGTCGAAGTTGATGAGCGGTTCGTCTATCAGGGCCAGCGTCGGTTTGTGGATAAACGCCTGGGTAAACATCAGTTTCTGGCGGGTGCCCCTGGACAAATCCTTGCAAAGCACGTCCCTTTTGTCATTAAAATCGAGGAAATCGAACCACCAGTCGGCCTTTTTCAGGACATCCGGGATATGGCGCACCTCACCGACAAAATCCAGGTACTCGGTTGCGGTGAGAAAACTGGGGGGCGTTTCCTGTTCCGGGATGATCCCCACCCGCTCCCGGACACCAACGGGATCTTTTTTCACGTCGATCCCCAGAACAGTCGCCGATCCTGCGGTGGGGCGGATCTGCCCGGTCAGCACCTTGATCATGGTCGTCTTCCCTGACCCATTAGGTCCAAGAAGTCCGAATAGTTCCCCCTGTCTGATTGATAGCGAGATGTTGTTCAAGGCGATCACATCGCCGAACTGCTTTACGAGCCCCTCGGCCTCGATAATACCCTGCTTCACACCCATAAGGCTGATGTTATGAGTCAAGACTTATAAGGCTGTAACATACCAAACTCCCGGTCGGGCATATGCACCGGGCATCGTTAATTACTAGAGAATAAAGCACACACATGTACTGATTATGTATGCAGCACGCATGAACAGTCTCCCGCCGTACCTTTTTGCACGGATCGACGAGATGAAAGGGGAACAACTAAAAAAAGGCGTTGATATCATCGACCTCGGTGTGGGAGATCCCGACCTCCCCACCCCGGGCCACATTGTCACTTCCCTGTGTGAAGCGGCAAAGAACCCGGATAACCACCACTATCCCTCGTACGCCGGCATGCCGGAATACCGGAGCGCTGTCGCAGGCTGGTATAAACAACGTTTTGGAATCAGACTCGATGCCGGAACGGAAGTGCTCGCTCTCATGGGATCGAAGGACGGCATCGCACACATCGCCGAGGCGTTTGTAAACCCGGGCGATTACGTGCTCGCCCCGAGTCCCGGCTACCCGGTATACAGGACCGGCACATTATTTGCTGAAGGGAAGGTGCATGAAATGCCGCTTGCCGCGGAGAACAACTTCATTCCCGTGCTTGACGATATCCCGGGAAATGTGGCAAAAGCGGCCCGGCTCATGTTCATCAACTATCCGAACAACCCGACATCGGCAGTCGCACCTGAGGGTTTTTTTCGCGAAGTTGTGGATTTCGCACACGAGCATGATATTGTCGTCGTCTCGGACAATGCGTACTCCGAGATCGCGTACGATGGTTACCATGCCCCGTCATTTTTGGAGACAAAAGGGGCGATGGATGTCGGGATCGAGATGCACTCACTTTCCAAAACCTATAACATGACCGGCTGGCGGATCGGGATGGCAGTCGGCAATGCCGGGATCCTCGCAGGTCTCGGGCAGGTGAAAACCAATGTTGACTCCGGCGTCTTCAATGCAGTGCAGCACGCGGCAATCACGGCACTCCGCGGCCCGCAGGACTGTGTCAGGAACGCGTGCACAATCTACCAGGAGCGCCGGGATGTGCTCATTGCCGGGCTGCATGACCTGGGCTTTGACGTGTCCCCCCCGAAAGCAACCTTCTATGTCTGGCTGCCGGTGGATGACTGCATGGCATTTACAAAAAAACTCCTCATCGATGCCGGTATCGTTGTTACACCCGGGGTTGGCTTTGGCTCAAGCGGCGAGGGCTATGTGAGGTTTGCGCTTACGCGCCCGGTGGAGCGGATACAAGAGGCGATCGGGCGGATGCGGGGGCTTGATCTATGAAACTCCCCCACCATCTCACCATCAGTAGTGGGCACTTGCATATTGGCGGGCATGACTGTGTGGCGCTTGCGGAGAAGTATGGCACGCCCCTCTACGTGACCAGTGAAGACCGGATCTGCGAGTTGTACAGGAACTACCAGGCAGCGCTTTCACGCCGTTACGGGAAGGTGAAGGTGCTCTATGCCGCAAAGGCGAACGGGAACCTTGCGGTGCTGCGTGCACTCGCGCAGCTGGGCGCAGGAGCGGATGTCTTCTCCTCCGGCGAACTTCATCTCGCGCTTGCCGCCGGTATACAGGCAGAAAACCTGCTTTTTAACGGCAGTTCAAAGACACCGGATGATCTCCGGCTTGCAGTAGAGAAAGGAGTGCGTGTCTCGGTGGACTCACTGGATGAACTGCACCAGCTGGATGCTGCGGCAAAAGCTGCAGGGAAGGTTGCTGAGATCTCGTTTCGCGTCAACCCGGCGCTTGAGGTCCCGACACACCCGAAAATTGCAACCGGGCTTGCGACAAGCAAGTTTGGCATCCCGCATACGGAGATCCCCGCTGCGTACCGCGAGGCGCTTGCCTGCCCCCATGTCAGGCCGGTCGGGCTCCACTGCCACATCGGCTCGCAGATCCTCGATATCGAACCTTTTGCCCGCGCAGCGGAAGTGATGGTGCGGATCGCAAAGGAACTTACCGGAATGGGCGTGAAACTGGAATTTATCGACCTCGGGGGCGGGCTCGGTATCCCGTACCACCACGATACAGACCCGTCACCTGCTCCGGAGGACTATGCGGCAAAGGTCGTGCCCGTCTTCAAAGCAGGTGTTGAGGCATGCGGGATTGCTCCCGAACTCTGGGTCGAACCCGGACGCTCGCTCGTTGCCGACTCGACCGTGCTCCTCACCCGCGTCAATTCGACAAAATCTGCGCACAAACGGTTCGCAAATGTCGATGCCGGGTTTAATCTGCTCATCCGTCCGGTGATGTACGATGCCTACCATGAAGTGATTGTGGCGAACAAGGCTGGTGCGGCACCGGAAACCGAATATACGGTAACCGGTCCCATCTGCGAGACCGGCGATATCCTTGCTGCAGACCGGAAGCTCCCGCTGCTTTCGGCAGGGGACATCATTGCGGTGCTTGACACCGGCGCGTATGGATTTGCGATGTCATCTCAGTACAACAGCCGCCCGCGCTGCGCTGAAGTGCTCATACGGGGGACGCAGGCAGCGCTGATGCGGCGGGAAGAGACCGTCAGCGATATCACAACCGCCATGCAGCGTCCACCCTGGCAGCGGTAAGCAGGGAGGCACCGGCTGTGCTTTTCCACTATGCCCTTGTCGATGACCTCATATCAAAAGAGGAGTTCGAACGGCGTATAGACGAGAAAATCGATGCGTGCGGGGATCTCATTGATGAGCCTACCGCCGCGATGCTCGTCGTTGGTGAACTGGGGCGGCAGCATGTGAAGATCAGGGGGCTGTCAGGAAGATCCAGCCTCTTTTCATTTTTTGCGAAAGTGGTCGACAAAACCGAACCGAGGGAATTTGTCCGTGCTGATGGCGATAAAGGGTGGGTCGCCACCCTGCTCGTGGGCGATGAAACGGGGACAGCACAGGTTGTGCTCTGGGATGAGAAAGCGGGGGCAGCGGCAGAGATTGCACCTGGTGACGTTCTGGAGATCATCGGCCGCCATCCGAAAAAGAGTGCAAAGGAGATCTACGCGCTCGCACTGCGGAAGGCAACCTGCCGGATTGAATGCAGGATGCCAGCCAGTAGAGCCGAAAGCCTCAGTGATGAACCGGTCGACCTCGATGCCATCATCCTTGCCCTTGAAGAGCCCCGCACATTCACCCGCCGTGACGGTTCAATGGGCGAGATGGTGGATGCTGTGATTGGCGATGCATCCGGTACTGCCCGGCTTATCGCATGGACTCCCGAAATCCTTGCCGGTATCTCCCCTGGCAGTACTGTCCACATCAAAGGAGCAAAACCGAATGCCCGGGGTGAGGGGAGGGCATACAGCATCGATGAGAAGAGCGCGGTTGTCGTGACGGATACACATATCACGGTACCGTTTACTCCCCTCAATTTGGTGGGAGACAGGGGCATGTATTCCGTGCAGGCGGAGGTAAAACAGGTTCAGGAACCACATGCGTTCTCCAGTCGTGACGGCAGGGCATCGTGGGTAAGGAACATCATGGTGAGTGACGGAAGCAACAACCTCAATATCGTGCTCTGGGGCGAACATGCGCTGCTGCCTGTGAAACCCGGTGACAGAGTAGAGATCTTCAACGCAACAGCAAAGCCTAAAAGATCCGGGGGGTTTGAGCTGGGCGTCGGGAGGGGGAGCGCAATCAGGCTCCCCGATGCACAATCCGGCGATATTGTGTTTGAGGGAACCGTGATAGTACATCAAAAAAACACGTTCATCGACAACGGGCATGAGAGGTATTTGCTTGACGGGGGCGATCTCCCCCCATGGCGTGAGATACGGGTGACCGGAACTGTTACTGGTAACAGGATTAAACCCCACCAGTGGGAGCCTGTACTCCTCTCCCCGGATGATATATTAAAAAAAGCAAAAAATCTGCTGGATACGCTCCTGCCGTGACGACGTTTCACTTTCACCCTGCACATGCGGAGACAATATATGTGAGGGTTTAACATGTTCTTGTGCCATAGGAGATGTTTACAAAATGGCTGAAGGTCCATTAGAGATTGAAGATTTACCGGGTGTAGGCCCGAGTACGGCAGAAAAACTTCGCGAAGCCGGTTACCTGACTGTTGAGAGCATAGCCACCACATCACCGGCAGAGCTCGCAGAGATCACCGAGATCTCCGAAGCCACCGCAAAAAAGATCATCAAGGCGGCACGGGAGAAAGCGGATATAGATGCATTCAAGACCGGGAAAGACATCTTTGAGCAGAGAAAGGAAGTAAAAAAACTCTCGTTCCGTGTCCCCGAACTGGATACCCTGATGGGGGGAGGGCTGGAAACCCAGGCAATTACCGAGATGTATGGTGAATTCGGTTCCGGTAAGAGTCAGATCGTCCACCAGATGGCAGTCAACGTCCAGCTTCCGGAGGAGGAACGGGGCTTGAACGGGAGTGTTATCTATATCGACACCGAAAACACGTTCCGCCCTGAGCGAATCGAACAGATGGTAAACGGGCTTGGCATAAAGGGACTTGATCCGCAGGATTTTTTAAAAAACATCCACATCGCACGGGCACACACCTCTGACCACCAGATGCTTCTGGTAGAGAATTCACGCGATCTTGCCAACGAACTCAAAGAGAGCGAGAAGCCAATCAAGCTTTTCATCATTGATTCGCTGACCGCCCACTTCAGGGCCGAATATGCCGGCCGCGGGACACTTGCCAGCCGGCAGCAGAAGCTCAACCGGCACATGCACGACCTCTTCAAACTTATTGACGAGCACAATGCAGTCGCACTCGTAACAAACCAGGTGATGTCCAACCCGGCAGTCTTCTTCGGCGATCCCACAAAACCAATCGGTGGCAACATTGTCGGGCACACTGCCACGTTCCGCCTCTACCTGCGCAAGAGCAAGGGGGGAAAACGGATCGCCCGCCTCGTAGACAGCCCCAACCTTCCTGAAGGTGAGGCCCCGTTCATGGTTGAAGAGGCAGGACTCAAGCCGTGCTGAAAGCACTCCTCACTGATATTGACGGGACGATCACCGATTCGTCCCGCCGCATAAATATCACGGCAATCGAGACAATCCGCTCACTGCAGGAGAACGGTGTGGAGGTGGTGTTTGCCAGCGGCAACACTGCATGCTTCATGGACGCACTCTGCAAAATGGCAGGCACCCGCGGAACCTTTATTGCAGAGAACGGCGGGGTATTCCGGATTGGCTATACCGGCACCCTTCATATCCAGGGAGATCAGGCTGTCTGTAAAAATGCACTTGGAGTGCTGCAAGCCCATTACCGGCTCAAGGGTATTGAACTCGAACTCTACAGCCCTGCCTACCGGTTTGCTGACATTGCATTTGCCCGGACGGTTCCGGCCGAAGAGGTAAAAACGATCCTGTCAGAGCATCCTGTCCAGGTGATTGATACAGGGTATGCAATCCACCTTCAATCACCGGGAGTAACCAAAGGGACTGCGTTCAGATCACTCGCAGATACGATGGGTATTCCGGTTTCAGATTTTCTTGCTATCGGAGACTCAGAAAACGATATCCAGATGATCAGTACGGCTGGCATTGGAGTCGCCGTGGCAAATGCACACCCGGATACCAAGGCCGCAGCACAGTACGTGACAAAAAACGGATATGGAAACGGGTTTGTTGAGGCAATAAAAAAGTATTATTCTTATTTTCGCGCAGTATAACGGTCGACAACGATATAATCCTTGATGTCTTTTACCGCCTCGAAGGGTATGATCAGGAGTTTGTCGTCCTCAAGGTTGTATCCATCGGTGACAAAGGTCTGGTCAGGATGGACGATCAGCTCGATAACCTGTCCGGAATCAAAATCAACCCTGATGTTTTTTAAGGTACCGATAAGCTTCCCGTCATTGCTCATAATCTTTTTTCGTGAAAGGCTGCGGGCAAATACGCGTGTCATAAAAAAATTGACGACGTATAAATATATAAAGTGTTCTAAAAAGAGGGGCTGTTATGCGAGATTTTCAGGGATTGTGAGTATATATTCATTATTTGAACATTTCAGCCGCTATTTTTTTGACAGAGATCCTCACCGTTTTCCTGCCTGCAGGATCTGATATCTTTTTTAGTTCCTTTGCAGGAAACGTGCCGTACTCTTCCATCAGAGTTGCAAGGGTTGTCGTGGCATCGGCACTGACACGCCCGGCACCAGATTTAAAAAAATCCGCTCAAACAGCAGCGCGGGATAATATGGCCATGGGAGACCATCTCTTCACTTCTGTTCAATTCCCAATCAATAAAAAAATATTGTACTATGCTATTACAACGAGGGGAAGACCTTGATAATATCTGATTGGGTAAGGATTCCTATGGGTATTCCGTCCTCGACCACGATCAACCGCCCGACCTCCCGTTCCTTGAACCTGCGCACAACCTCAAAAAGTTTCGTGCCGGACGGGGCTTCGACCACATCGGTTGTCATCACGCCCGATATTTTTGTGGTCAGTGGCAGTTCGTTATCGATTGCCTTTGTGATGTCACTCATGGTGATGATTCCCCTCAGTTTTCCGTCATCAATGACCGGCGCACCATGGATATGGTGCCGGTTGAACAGGGTGACTGCATCTCTGAGGGTATCCTGGCCACGGAGGGTTTTTAACGGCGCACTCATGTAGTATTTGATGGGTTTTTTCGGAAGTGAGATCATCTCTGAAGTGGAGATGAGCAACGACTGATCCGACTCATCCTTCCCGAACACTTCTCCCTTGATGACCAGTTTATTTACCGGTGTCGGGCCGATCGTGATCTGGTCGCCAATCTCGAAGAGCTTGGCACTGCCTATCAGCTTGATCACCGCATGGCAGACATCTGGATGGCAGAGCGTGGTAAAATCGATCTCTGACACCTTCACCCCTTGCACGGCTTCTCCGTTCCGGCAGATACCGACATCATAATCCCCCTCTCCAACGTTCAGGTTGAGCTCTTTGTATGCAAGGGTGGTTGGGATATATCCTCCCTTGGGACCTGGCACGCTGTCGACCAGCCCGATTGCCTTAATGGCCTGCATCTGGTTCCGGACAGTACCGGGATTGCGCCGGATCACCTCCGCGATCTCCTCGCCCTTGATGGAATGGGAGTGCTGGTGATAGAGGGTAATGAGGGTGATGAGGATATCTTTCTGGATAAGGGACAAGTCCATAACGCTAAACCGTATTACATTCCATAAATATATAGGTTGAAGATACGTGGAGTTCGAACGGCTGCCGACAGTGCCGACCGCAGACGAGATTCTGGACAGGAGTTTTCGCCGGGCGGCAAAGAAGATGAAAGAGAAGCTCAACAAAGACAGAGCGAACGAGGAATTTGTCCGGGCAGTAAGGGCAGCCATCCATGACCGGCTTGTATATATCATCCGGGGATTTCCGGAGTTTGAAAAACTCCCGCAGTTCTATCGTGAAATGACCGACATCCTCTTCGGGATCGACAAAATCAAACAATCCCTGGGGGCCGTAGGCTGGGCAGCAAAACATGCCGGCATTGTCGGCGGTGAGCTTGCCTTCCAGGCACGGAAGTCAACGGACTCACTGGCGGTACGCAAACGGGCGGTCGCCCGCATCGCCTCCATTGTTCACCAGATTGACAAAGACCTTCGTTTCTTAAACAAAGTGCGCAATGTGTTGCGGAAGCTTCCCCATATCGACGATGCATTTACGGTTGTCATTGCAGGGTACCCGAATGTAGGAAAGTCATCGTTTATCCGCAGGGTTTCCACGGCAGATCCGGAAGTGGCGTCATACCCGTTTACCACAAAGGAGATTATTGTCGGACATCGCAAGGTCGGGCGCGGGCGGGTCCAGTTCATTGACACACCGGGAATCCTCGACCGCCCGGCTGACGAACGCAACGCCATCGAACGGCAGGCGCTGTCTGCAATCATGAATGTTGCCAATGTCGTGCTCTTCATTATCGATCCCTCAGAGCACTGTGGTTATCCCATCGAAGTTCAGCGCCGACTGCTCGATGAAGTTGCAGGGCTTGTTTCTGTGCCGATCGTTGCGGTCGCAAACAAATCAGATATCGTGCGATCAGACCGGGATCTCACGATGTCCACGGAGACCGGTGAAGGTGTCAGTGAAATTCTGGAGCGCCTGCTCTCCTACTGTCCGATTCCTACAAAAAGGTCAAGAGCCTCATGAGCTCCCACCCGAGAGCAAAACCGATAAGCGTGCCCCCGTTGAGTGGCGGAAGACCTGCCTGAGGTCGTCCTGAACCAACAAAATACAGGAGCACTACGAGTCCTGCGAGCGAACCGATGATCGCACCGATCGCGGGCAGGTTGACAAAACCCAGAATCCGGTACCCTTCGATAAAGACGTTGGCGGAGACGACGAGGATGGAGGGCATGATGAGATCCCCCATTCCCATAATGAATGCTGAACGCTCTCCACCTTCACTCAGCTTTCCGATACCCTCGCGGATGAAAGAATAGTTGCGTTTTTTTGGGATAACAAAGAGGATTGGTGTCTTGAGATCGATGACCCCTTCGGCAAGCGTGATCATGTGCTTTGTCTTGTAGACAGAAATTGCATCATACACTGCAAGGATGATCAGCAGTATGACAACCGGGAGGATGTCGAGTGAGCGCCCGAAAATTGATGCGACACCGGCAGCAATCAGGACACCGAGCACATCGATGATGTACCATTCCGGATATTTATAGAGCAGGAGCGTGGCGCCGATTGAGCAGGCAAAGACGAGCAGGACTGCTGTATCGGTGGTGCCGACAGCGGCAAACACAATCGCCGAGAAGATATAGATAAAGGTGAAAAAGATTGAGGCGCCGATAACAAATGAGATGACCCTTTTAAACCCGAATCTGATGAGCAGGAGTAAAAATCCCGTAAACACGAGCAGAATGACAATAAAGATGAACGGGTTAGCCACTGAAGTTGGGTCTTCGAATGCGCTGATTCCCGCTGCCTGCATCAGTGGCGAGAGGGCAAGCGCCCCGATCTCGACGACGATAAGCAGCAGGGGCATTGAAAGGAACGGAATGATGCTTTTTTTATCCATGAAAGCGTCTCCAGCTATATAGTTAGCTTAATTACTACATCTTCATCATCTAAAAGCATGGAGATCCGTGAATTCTTTATCGATATCCTTCTCACTGTGGTCATGATCATCTCCACGCTCGTTCTCATCCTGCGGTTCTGGCAGGATCTCACCATCGCTATCGCTGCAATCTTAATGACGCTCTCACTGGGCGGACTCTTCCTATCCCTGCAGGTCAAGGTGCGGCACCTCGAGCGCAGCGTTATCTCAAGGGAGCGCATGCTGCGCACCAACCTGGAGGAGATGGCAAAGAGAATGGCGCAGAAGCATGACATGGCAATCTCCCACCTCGATGAACTGGTCGCCGAATATTCCAAACGGGTTTATCGGTAATTCCGAACCGGCATCAGGGGTTCTTGATGGGGGTCGCACTGAGGGATATCGTTGTTGACTATAAATCGCCGGTCAGCTGGGATGCCCTTTCAGGTGTCGCGGCTATCGACGCCAGCAATGCGCTGTACCAGTTCCTGACCATAATCCGCCAGCCGGACGGCACTCCGCTCATGGATCATCGTGGGCGGGTGACCTCCCACCTCTCAGGTATTCTGTTCCGAATGGCTGCTTTTCTGGACAAGGGAATCAGACCCGTCTTCGTATTTGACGGCATACCCGCGGATCTCAAACAGGCAACTATCGAAGAACGCAGGAAACTCCGTACTGAGGCAGGCGAGCGCTGGAAGGAGGCGCTCGCGCGGGGTGATGAGGAGGAGGCGTACAAACAGGCACGGTCATCGACACGGGTGGATGCTGAGGTGATCAGGACAGCACAGGAGCTGCTCCGGCTCATGGGCATTCCCTTCATCCAGGCACCGGGAGAGGGTGAGGCGCAGGCAGCGCACATGGCAGCAAAGGGAGATGTCCGGTATGTCGTGTCTCAGGACTATGATACACTCCTGTTCGGCGCACCAATTCTGGTCCGTAACCTTACTGTCAGCGGGAGACGCAAGATCCGCGGCAGGACCGTATCAATCAACCCGGAGCGGATCATTCTCTCTGACCTGCTCATCGGAATACATCTCACCCGCGAGCAGCTGATTGATATCGGTATTCTGGTCGGCACGGACTTCAACGACGGGGTGGCTGGGATTGGCGCTAAGACAGCCCTCAAACTTGTACAGAAGGGAGAGGCTGCGGCAAAACTCAAAGAAAAAATGCCTGAATTTGACCCCGGGCCCATCCATGAACTCTTCCTCAATCCACCGGTAACGGATTCCTACACGCTGGAATGGGCTCAACCGGATGTGGAGGGGATTGTTTCCCTCCTCTGCAGCGGGTTTGATTTTTCCGAGGAGCGGGTGCGAAAGGCGCTCGAGGGGTTTTCAGTAAAAGGGGGGCAGAGTACGCTGGAAGGATGGTTTTGAGCCTGATGTGTCCCCTCTCCAGCCGGACGAAAAGAAAGTGTATAAACGTGCGCGCGATGCAATGTTAGGTGTGATTTTCACCCCAGTATTTTCTATTCACGGTAAATCCGGTTGCTGATATGAGGTTCTGCCAATAATCCGGTGTTTTCCATGCAGCTCCAATCCTGTAAAAAGACGTACGACAATGAGACCCAGCGGGCTTCTCCGCTCAATGAGACCCTTGCCCGGATTGAGCCGAAAGTCCCTGCCGCCGGCATCACACGGGTTGCCGATATCACAAATCTAGACCGGATCGGCATCCCTGTCTTCTCCTGCATCAGGCCAACTGCCGAGGACGGCGCGATCACGGTGTATAATGGCAAGGGTGCGACAGTTGAAGAGTCGCGCATCTCGGCGATCATGGAGGGGATCGAGAGGTATTCCGCTGAAATGCATGCCCACAGGATTGAACTGGGATACTTCCATGAGTTGTTCGGGAGGGGGAGGATTGTCGATCCCAAGGACCTGATCCTTCCGCCCGAAGCGGATCCTAACCAGATCCTCCCGTGGGTAGAGGGATTTGACATTGCAAACGATGAGCCTGTCCTTGTCCCTGCCCACGCGGTCTTTCACCCTTTGCCTCAGAGCTTCCGGCCCCTCTTCCGAACCGGTACTAACGGGCTTGCATCAGGAAACACCCCGGAGGAGGCGATCTTCCACGCTCTTGCGGAGGTCATCGAACGCGATGCATGGTCACTGGTCGAAGCGTCCAGAGACACCGGCCCGAAGGTGGAGAAGATCACCGATCCGCTCATCAATGAGATGCAGAAGAAGTTTGCCGACGCGCAGGTTGAGGTAACAATCCGTGATATCACCTCTGACATCGGCATCCCCACGATGGCTGCCGTCGCAGATGATGTCCTGTTAAAAGATCCCATCCTGCTCACGATGGGCATGGGAACACACACAAGTGCGAGAATTGCCGTACTGCGGGCACTTACCGAGGTGGCACAGAGCCGGCTTACCCAGATCCACGGGGCACGGGAGGATACAACTGTTGCGCAGTTGCGAAAAAAGATGGGGTATGACCGTACAAAGAGAATGAATGCGTACTGGTTCAAAGAGAACGGGGCAGTCGATTACAGCACCATACCATCGTGCGACAGCGATGATTTTTTGAAGGATATCCGCCTGATGATTGATGCCCTGAACAAACAGGGTCTGGACCGCGTCATCGTCATTGACCTGACACGAAAGGAGCTCGGCATTCCCGTCGTCAGGGTCATAGTTCCCGGGCTCGAATCCTACGCGATGGACCCGGAACGCCGGGGCGAGAGAGTGAGGCATGCAGAGGATCACCGTCTTTCTCGGACCAAGCCTTGATCGCGTGACAGCGGAAGGGATCATTCCCGCTGTGTACCTTCCCCCGGCCAAACGCGGCGACTTCCTTTCCGCTGTCGATGATAGATCGGATCTCATCTGCCTGATTGACGGGGTCTTTCACCAGGACTCAGCAGTCGCCCACCGGGAAATTCTCTATGCACTAAAAAAGGGGATCCGTGTGATCGGCGCATCGAGCATGGGGGCACTCCGTGCTGCTGAACTGGATACCCTCGGAATGGAGGGGGTCGGTGAGATTTACCGTATGTATAAGGACGGCAGACTTGTCTCTGATGATGAAGTCGCGCTGATCTTCGACCCGGTCACCTTTGCGGCACTTTCCGAACCATTGATCAACATCCGGTGCACCTTGGAGAAGGCAGAGAGCCTGGGGATTATCTCCGCACGTGTTCACAGAATCCTGCTCAATACGGCACGTTCTGTCTTTTACCCGCAGCGCCTGTATTCCCGTATTGTCTCAGCCAGCGGTGAGGAGATCGATCCGGAAACAAAGGAACGGTTTCTGTCCTGGGTGGAGAATGCAGCATGTGACAAGAAGCGGGAGGATGCAATTACTGCACTACACTATATACATGCGTCCATGAAACGGACCGGGTGAGGGACACAAAATTCCGGCATTTTTTCTTTTACACATACTGTTGATACTACAACGGCACAGGACTGCTGAAACCTTAAAAAAATTATTC
>Ga0209253_10001214_pt1 | contig 22536 bp, 23 predicted proteins | sample FrelakmetBRP12BR_FD_187145 | JGI IMG/M metagenome (GOLD analysis project Ga0209253, IMG submission 187145) | Freshwater lake sediment microbial communities from the University of Notre Dame, USA, for methane emissions studies - BRP12 BR (SPAdes)... | ecosystem: Environmental > Aquatic >...
CCCGCGAGGCTCCGGATGACCCGGAGCCTCGCCTGCTGGTACGGACCGCTTGGAAAGCCGGGACCTGCGTCCCCTCAAGCCTGTCAGCCACTCGGCCCGGGATGGGCGCGCAGAAGGAGGCGTCGATGTCGAAGGACTTGATCCGGCAGATCGTGAATGCGCTGGTCGTGGTCGGCACCATCGCCATGAACGGCCTGGCGAATGCGCTCCCGCTCAACGGCCAACTGACGGGTGAGATCTCCGATCGATTCCGCGTGTTCTTCGTGCCCGCGGGGTATGTGTTCTCGATCTGGGGGGTGATCTACGTTGGTCTGCTGGCCTTCGCCATCTTTCAGGTCCTGCCCTCTCAGCGCCAGAACGCCGCCCTAAGGCGCATCGGATACCTGCCGGGCCTGAGCGGTGTGGCCAATGTCGCCTGGCTGTTCTTCTGGCACTACAACGCCTTCGGCTGGACGCTGGTGGCCATGCTGCTGCTGCTGGCCAGCCTGCTGGCGATCTACCTGCGCCTCGGCATCGGGCGTGCGCCGGCGGCGAGCCCGGGCGAACGCTGGGCCATGCGCGTGCCGTTCAGCATCTACCTGGGATGGATCACGGTGGCGACGCTGGCCAATGTGACCGATGTGTTGTATCTCACGGCGTGGAACGGGTGGGGCATCGGGCCCGAAACGTGGGCCGTCCTCCTCCTCGCGATTGCGACGCTGGTGGCGTTGGCCATGGCCGTCACGCGCCGCGACGCGGCTTACATCCTGGTCCTGACGTGGGCCTTCGCCGGCATCGCCGTCGCGCAGGCCGGCGCGCCGTTGGTGGCCAACGCCGGCTGGATCGCCGCGGCCGTCACCGCCCTGCTGGCCGCCTGGGCACTGTGGCGCGGGCGCCCGGCGCGGGCGGTCCCGGCTCGGCCACCGTCCGCCTGAGAGTGTTCCCGAGCGAGGTCCCGGAACTCCCCTGAACGCGCGCGCTTCCCCCAGGCACGCGGCGCAGGACCCACCATGGCCCGCGACGGGAAGGCTGACCCTGCACCAGCCTTCGTCCAGCCGGCCTGGAGCTGTCGCCTGCGCCGGTTCACCGTTGTCCGCTCGGACCTCGCGGGCGGGCACGACGTCTGCCTGCGAGCCGATGAGTCCCTTTCGTCCGACAAGCACGCTCAAGCTGGCGATCACGGCCGAGGCTCATCTCGCCGCTGCGGACGGGCGGCTGCACCTCGGTGATCAACGGACGGTCGCCAACCCGCTTCCGCGGCCTGGCAGATAGCAGCGCCCAGGCCCTCGATCCGGAAGATCACTCGAACCCGGGGTCTTGCGATTCTGTCGGGGGCCGCTGTTCCTTTGACGACCTGCTCGAGCACAGGAGCGTGCGCGGCGGCAGCCTGGTGGCCAACGTGCTGCTGGAGCACCTGGGCGCCGGGCGGGTGAGCCCATCGATGGCGGACCCCGGTGCGCCGGTGATCGTCGTCCGGCGCGGGTTGCAGGACCTGCGCGCCCATGCCCTCGGGCGATGGTCCACCGGATGCTCCGGGAGCCCGGCCGGGAGGGCATGCGCGCCCTACTGCCTCCGGACGTGCTCGTGGCGCACAAGAGCCGTTGGAGAGACGCCGTGGCTCACAACGCCGGCATCGTGCTGCCGACCGGCGCGGACCCGTACGTCCTGGTCGTCCTGATCGAGGGCTTCGCCGATCTCCAATCCGCATGGCGATTCGTCGCCGTGGTCTCCCGGCAGATCCGCGTCGCGTTCTGAAGGGTTCCGACGACACGCCGCCGGTGGCATGTCCTCAAGCCGGGACCGAATCTGTGTATGATGGGGGGTACGCGGGCCGCCGATTGGGTCGCAGGAGATCCGAGACGCTCGCGCCGCAGGAATAGGCGTTGATGACCCTTCTTCCGCCACCCGAGTCACCGCCCTGGCGGCCAAGCTCACGCCTGGCCGGTGCCGTCATCCTGCTGATCCTGATGGCCGGGCTGCTGTATGCCCTGCGCAGCCTCTTGCTGCCCGTCCTGCTGGCTCTGTTGCTGGCGTACATGCTCGCCCCGCTTGTCCACTGGCTCGAACGCCGGGCACGGATGCCGCGGCTGGGCGGAGCGCTGCTGGTGTTCGTCGCCCTCGGGCTTCTGCTGGGCGGCGCGGCGACCGGACTTGGGCTGGCAGCCTCGCAGCAGCTCGGCGGCCTGATCGAAGACCTGATCCTGCTCTCGAACCAGGTCCCGGATCAGCTGCAGCGGATAGCCGTGGCTCAAGTCGTCATCGGCCCATGGGCCTTCGACCTATCCAAGATGAACGCCGAGCCGTTCGTCAGCGGGCTGGCGTCCATCCTGCAGCCCTTCCTGTCGCAGACCGGGACGATCCTGGCGACGCTCGCCTCCGCGACCGCCTCAGCCGTCGGCGTCATCGCGCTGATCGTGGTCGTGGCCTTCTATATGCTCGTGGACATCGACGGGGCGGAAGAACGGCTGGCGGCGTGGGCGCCCCCGGAGTTTCGAGGGGATGCGCTGCGCCTGCTGAAGGAGACGACGCTTGTCTGGCGGGCGTTCGTGCGCGGGCAGCTGCTTCTGGCGCTGGTGCTCGGCCTGGTCGTGGCGGCCGTCCTGGCCGCCCTCGGCGTGCGCTTCGCCTTGGTGCTTGGGCTGATCGCTGGCATCCTCGACGTGGTGCCCTTCTTCGGCCCCTTCATCGCCGGCCTGATCGCGGTCGTGGTGGCCTTCTTCCAGGGCGCCAATTGGTGGGGCCTGCACCCGCTGGCCTTCGCGGCCATCGTGCTGGCTGCGTTCATGATCATCCAGCAGATCGAGAACACGGTGCTGATCCCCGGGATCCTCGGCTACTCCCTCAAGACGCGGCCGCTGACGATCCTCCTGGCCGCCATGGCAGGCGCCACCCTGGCGGGCGTGGTCGGTGTTCTGCTGGCGCAGCCCGTGACGGCGATGCTGCGCGTCTGGCTGACCTACTTCTATCGCAAGACGGCCAGCCTCGACCCGTGGCCCGAGCCTCCGCCACCGCCGCCGGCGCCCCGCCGCGGGTGGTGGCGCCTTCGCCGAACCAGGCCGATTCGGGAACCCGCGCAGGAAGCGCCCGATGAGCCACACTGAGGCGCCATCCCCGCGCTGGGGCATGGCCACCAAGGCTTTGGTGGCCCTCACGGGCCTGGTCCTCGTGGGGGCGCTCCTGGTGCGCTTCCAGGCGATCATCCCACTGCTGGTCGTCGCCGGGATCATCTCGTACCTGTCGCTCCCCTTCGTCCGGGCGCTGCACCACCGGGCGCACTTGTCCTGGGCAGCCTCGACCAACATCATCTTCGTCTACTGGCTCGTGCTGCTCGTGCTGGCCTTCACCGCCGCCGGGCTGGCGGTTGTTCAGCAGCTGCAGGCGCTGTTCGTCACACTGCAGGGGCTGCTGGAGGGCGTGCCAGCCCAGCTCGAGGCGCTCAGCCGCCAGCCGATCGTGCTGGGGCCCTGGACCTTCGCCCTGACGACGTCCGAGATCATCCCGCTTGTCGAACGTGGGCTGGGCACCGTTGAGCCGATTCTCGGCCAGGCGAGCAGCCTGGTGGCCTCGGCCGCCGGCCATGCCCTCGAGTCGCTGGCCCGCCTGGTCTTCGTGCTGGCCGTGTCGTACTTCCTGACGGTCGACTCGGACCGCATCCGCTCACGCTGGGGCGGGATCAGCATCCCGCGCTTCGAGTATGACCTCTCTCGTCTGCGGGAGGCCCTGGTGCGCATCTGGCACGCGTTCCTGCGCGGCCAGCTGCTGATTGTGCTCGTCATGGCGGTGCTGATGACGGTGCTGATGGGCGTGCTGGGCGTCCGGTTCGCCATCGGCCTCGGTATCCTGATGGGGTTCGCCAAGTTCGTGCCGATCGTGGGACCGTTCAGCGCCGGAGCGGCGGCGGCGCTGGTGGCGTTGTTCCAGACCTCGAATCCGTTCGGGCTGGCGCCGCTGGCCTTCGCCCTGATCGTCATCGCCTGCACGACACTGCTTGACCAGATGGTGGACTACCTGCTCTTACCGCGCATCCTGGGGACATCGCTCAACCTGCATCCGGTGCTGATTCTGGTGGGCGCCATCGTCGGGGCCACGCTGGCGGGAGTGATCGGCCTGCTGCTGTCTGCGCCGGCGATGGCCACGCTGCTGCTCCTGACGCGCTACGCATACCGCAAGCTGGTGGACCTTCCGCCGTGGGATCCGCCGATCGACGCCGTGAGGCCGTGGACCCCGCCGGCCTTGCCGCGCTGGTGGCTGCGCCGCCGGCAGCGGAGCGCCGATGCCAAACCCCCGGCGCCGCTGGAGTGAACCATCCACGGACCTGCACCCTCCGTTCGCCGACCCGGGCGATGGCGGGGTGAGCGGGGTGTTTGGGCGCGGACGGCAGTGGCGGCTCAGGCGGCGCCGGACGTTCGCACCTCCCGACCCGGCCTTCGCCTACTGCATCGGCTGGATGACCGAAGTCCGAATGTGGGATGCCGCCTGGCGGGCGGCGATGGCCGAAGAGCTGCGACCTGTCCTTGCGGCGGTGGATTTCGTACCCAACGCGTACGATCGGCGCTACCGTGTTCCGGTGCTCGACGGCGGCCTGGTGGCGCTGCAGCGGGTCCTGCAGGCATTCGAACCCGATCCCTCATGAGGTGACTTGATGGCCAGCGAACCGGAGATGAACACCAGCACGCTCGCAGAGACGGCCGACTACATTGCCTGGAAAGCCACTGAACCCGATGGCGAAGTGACCTATCACCTTGAGCTGGGCACCGTTACGCTGCACTTCTTCCTCGAGGAATGGAAGCAGTTCATCGAACTTGCCCGCGCGCTGCCGGAGGCCTGAGCCGGCGAATCCCCTCGAGCTGCAGGCACGCCGCGTGCTGACCGCCGAGTCGCTCGGTTGGCTGGCCACCGCCTCCGGCCGGGAGGCCGTCGCCGAGGCCGAGGCGCTGCAGCCCAGCCCGGAAACGTTCCTGCATGTCTCGCAGCAGCTGGCGCGCCGCTGGCCGGAGCGGTTGGCACGGCTCGCCGTCGACCAGGCCGTGCTTCGCCGCCGGGCTGCCTCCAAATTCCCGCGCGCCGGCGAGATGATCTTCTTGCGTGAACCTCTCGAGCAAGCGACCGGGCACCGTGTGGCCGCGTACCACGCGACCAGGTTGGCGAACCTGAGCCCGTGCTTTGACCTCGGGTGCGGGATCGGCGGCGACTCGCTGGCGCTTGCCGAGCACGGGCCGGTGGTGGCCATCGACCGTGACCTGCTTCGCTTGCGCGTGCTGCAGGCCAACGCCTCCGGCCTGGGGCTCGGTGCCCGCGTCGTGCCTCTGTTGGGCGACCTGACCCATCCGGGCTGGCGCCTGCCCCGCAAGGCCGGCGCCTTCGCCGACCCTGCGCGGCGGCGTGGCGGCCGCCGCGTGCATGACAGTTCCCGGTATGAACCGCCGCTCGATACCCTTGTGCACTTGGCGGGGAACGTAGACGGCATGGGCATCAAGGTTTCACCGGCCATCGACCGGCGCGAGATCGCGGGCCTGAAGGCGGAGGTCGAGTTCATCTCCGACGGCGGCGAGCTGAAGGAATGCGTCCTGTGGTTCGGCTCATTGCGCTCGGCGGCCTCCCGGGCAACGCTGCTTCCCGGTGGGGATACATTGACCGGGCCGGAGGCACCCGAGGAGGCGGCAAGTCCTGTGCGCGCCTACTTGTATGAGCCCGACCCGGCGATCCTGCGGGCCGGCCTCGTCCGCCGTCTCGGGCAAGCGATGGGCGCCCGCCAGGTGGACCCGGCGTTGGCGCTGCTGACCGCCGACGCGCGGCTGGAGACCCCATTCGCTGACGCCTACGGCGTGATCGACGTGCTGCCCTTCAGTGAGAAGGGGCTGCGCCTCGAGTTGCGCCGTCGCGGGGTTGGGCGGGTGACTCTGAAGAAGCGCGGCTCGGCGGTGGACACCGAGGCGCTCGGCAGGCGTTTGAGGCTGACGGGTGACGGCGAGGCGACGGTTCTCCTGACGCGCCTGCTGGGCCGGCCGCTGGCGATCCTGGTCGAACCTCTGGCAGCCCCTGCACCCAAGAACTCAGGAGCCCGCCGACCCGCGTGAGCAGGTTGCCGTGGAGCATGGCGGATCTGGCCAAGGGAGCGTTGCCTCCCCCGGTCTACCTGGACTCGGCCACATGCCGGCGGACGAGCCTCGGCCCAGGACCGGCAGGACGCTTCGAAGGGGCTGGCTCAGAAGCCCATGCAATCGTGAAGAGTGGGGTCGGTCCGCGTGAACCGCGCCACGCCAAAGAGCCCCGGCTCAATCCGAGCATAGCCGGGAGTCAGGAGTGGGGGGGTGCCCCAGCGGTTTGACCGCTTGGGACAGCCCCAGGTGGTTCCGACATCCCCGCATGCAGGCATATCCTGGCGGCCGGTAGGCCCGCTTGCTGGAGGACGGCGGTCGTCACGCCCGTCCCAGACAGCCGGGCTTCGCGCGGGCGGTCGGTGAAACCCGTCCCGGTTTGTCCTCCAGAGCCGGCGATGCTACCATGAGCGCAGTCAACGGCAGGCGGTGAGGCATGGCGGATCGCAGGGAGATGGTCACCTGGGAAGAGGTCGAGCGGCTGGTCGACCACTTGATCCCGCAATTCACCACTGAGTTCGACAGCATGGTGATCGTCACCCGCGGCGGCGTGGTACCGGGCGGGATGCTGTGTGAGGCCTTGAACATCGAAAACGTCATGACCGCCAGCGTTGACTTCCCGTTCGAGTCGCAGCGGGAGGCGGCAAAGCTGCTAGCTTGGCCCCAATTCATCCAATTTCCGTCCGACGCCCAGCTGACCGGCCGGAAGGTGCTCGTCGTCGACGACGTGTGGGGCTCGGGAAGGACGGTCACGGCGGTCAAGAACCGGGTTTCCGCCGCCGGCGGGTTTCCGTCCACCTGCGTGCTGCACTTCAACCCCCACCGGAGCCTGTTCTCGCAGTCGCGGCCCGACTACTACGCCGCCGTCACCGACGCCTACATCATCTTCCCGTGGGAGGCCAACCGGGGCGGCGACAAGGTGCTGCTGCGCCCGCCTGAGCAGGGCTGATCCGGCCGAAAAACCCGGCCGCAGCCTGAATTGACAAGCCGGTAGGGGGTGCGTATAATCCTTGTGCAGTCGCATGCAGGCCGCGTGGACGGGTAGAGGAGGGCGCCAGGGCAGAAGGTAGCCACGCTCGGAATGGCGTCAATCCGCTGAGCAGGGCCTGATCGGCTTGTGACGGTGCTGATCAGGCGTTTTGTTTCCAGGGGAGGGCGGATGGCGGAGCCACCCGATAGCTTCGAGGCCTTGCTTGCCCAGGCCGACTCGGTTGCCATGCCCCGGCGGGGGGATCTTCTGCGCGGGGTCATCCTGTCCATCGATGGGCAGGGGGCGATTGTCGACCTGGGGATGAAGCGCGACGGCGTCATCCCGCGGGCGGATCTGGACAAGGTGCCCGGCGATGCCGGGCCCCGCGTCGGGGACAAGGTCGCCGTGATGGTCGTCCACCCTCTGGACGATGACGGCAACCTGCTCGTCTCGTTGGCCCAGGCGCGCGAGAGCGGTGACTGGCTCGATGCGCAGCGGCTGATGGAGGGTGACGCCATTGTCGAGGCTGTGCCCAGCGGCTACAACCGCGGCGGGCTGATCGTGACCTTCGGGAAGCTGCGCGGCTTCGTGCCGGCGTCGCACCTGACCGATCTGCCGCGCGGGCTGGACGAGGAAGCGCGCGTCGTCCACCTGAAGCAGATGGTCGGCCGCCGCATGCCGTTCAAGGTGATCGAGGTCGACCCGCAGCGTCAGCGGCTGGTGCTCTCGGAGCGCAAGGCCATCCGTCAGTGGCGCCAGGATCAGAAGGGGCGGGTGATCTCCGAGCTGAAAGAGGGCGAGGTCCGCAAGGGCATCGTCACCAGCCTGCGTGAGTTCGGCGTGTTCGTCGACATCGGCGGCGCCGACGGGCTGATCCACATTTCGGAGCTGGCTTGGCAGCGGGTCGAAGACCCGGGCCAGGTGGTGCATGTCGGGCAGGAGGTCGAGGCGGTCATCATCCGTCTGGACCGCCAGTCCAATCGTATCGGGCTGAGCCTGAAACGGCTGCAGCCCAATCCGTGGCAGCTGGCCGGGGAACGCTATGCCCCCGGCAGCGTATGCCGCGGGCGGGTGACGCGCCAGACCGGGAGCGGGACGTACGTGGCCTTCGACGACGGGATCGAAGGGGTCATCCGCGGGACCGATGGCGCCACCGCGCCCACCTCTGGATCGGAGATCGAGGTGCGTGTCGTCACGCTCGACTCCGATCGCGAGCGGCTCGAGCTGGAGGTCTTTCCGGCGACGGTGGGGGTCGCTGAGTGAGGCGAGGGGGAAACGCAACCGGGAGGGAGGTGATCGTGTATGGCGACTGTAGTTCTTCGTCCGAATGAATCCCAGGATCAGCTCATGCGCCGCTTCCGCAAGAAGGTGGCCAAGAGCGGCATCCTGAGCACCTTCCGGCGTAAGCGCTGGTTCGTGTCCAAGAGCGAGCTTCGACGCATCGAGCGCAAGAAGGCGATCCGGCGGCTCAAGCGCCGCGCGCGCAAGCTGGCGCCGCGCGTTGAGAGCTAGCCGGCGGCCGGCGAGTGGTCCCGGGGTGTCGTGCGAGCGCACCCGCGGAGGGTTGGATGACGAAACAGCAGGACAAGGTTGAGGTGGAAGGGATGATCGTCGAGGCGCTGCCGTCGACGCAGTTCCGCGTGAAGCTCGAGAACGGCCACACGGTCCTGGCTTACCTTTCCGGCAAGATGCGCAAGTACTACATCCGCATTCTGCTCGGGGACCGGGTGCGCGTGGAGCTCTCGCCCTACGACCTCACCCGCGGGCGCATCACCTACCGCTTCAAGAAGCGCGGCACCGAACCGGAAGAGGAAGTCACGTAGTTCGCATCCATCGACGTTCCGCAGCCGCCCTACACTGTGTGGGGCGGTTTGCTTTTCAGCACCAGGGCGCGCCATTCGCCCGACGCGCGCTGCTCGATGAGGTCCAGCCCATGGCGGCGGCAGGTCTCTACGAGCGCCTCGGCCTGTTCAGTCAGGATCCCGGCCAGGATCAGCGCGCCCCCGGGCCGCACCGCTCGCGACAGGCCCTGTCGGACCATGGTCTCGAGAACCGGCGCCAGGATGTTGGCCGCCAGAAGGTCGGCCGTCGGCGCGCCTGCCTCGAGCAGGTCGTCGAGCGAGCCGGCGCTGACGGCGATCTGCGCCGCCACGCCGTTGCGTTCGGCGTTCTCACGCGCGATGCCCACGGCCAGCGGGTCAATGTCCAGCGCCCGGATGTGCCGCGCGCCGAGCCGGGCGGCGGCGATGCTCAGGATGCCCGATCCGCAGCCCAGGTCGATCATCTCGTCGCCCGGCCGCAGGTAGTCCTCGATCGCCGCCAGGCTCAGCTGCGTGCTGGGATGCGTGCCGGTGCCGAAGGCCATGCCCGGGTCGAGCACGATCGGAATGCGCCGGTCATCCGGGGACGGAAGCCAGGCGGGCAGGATCAGCAGCCGCCGGCCAATGGGGATCGGGTGGTAGTGTGCCTTCCAGGCCTCAGCCCAATCTTGCTCGTCGATCGGACGGAAGGCGGGCGCCGGCAGCGGCTGGATCATCCCCAGGTGCCATAGCCCCTGCTCGATGGCCGCCCGGCGCGCTTCCAACGTCTCGTCGGCCGGGAGGTAGGCACACACAGCGACCGGTGTTTCGGGAAGGGCGGCTTGTTCGCCCTCGCGCTCGGCCTCGATCGCCACGCCGCCCGGCGCGTACCGCGCCAGGAGGTCGGCGACGGCTTCGGCCAGCTCACCGTCAACCGTCAGACGGATCTCCAGCCAGTTCAACCGGCCGTTCCCCCGAACAGGTCCTTGAGCGAATCGAGGAAGGACTTCTCCTGCGGGTGGACCTCGCTGCCCAGCGTGGTGCCGAGCTTCTCGAGCAGCTCGCGCTGCTCCTTGGTGAGGGTCCGCGGCACTTCGACCGACAGGATCACCAACTGATCACCGCGCCCGTTGCGGCGCACATGCGGGACCCCCTTGCCTTTCAAGCGCAGGACGCGGCCAGGCTGCGTCCCGGCCGGCACGCTGGCCGGCTCGTCGCCGTCGACCGTCGGCACCGTGATCTTGGCGCCCAGCGCCGCCTGGGCTACGTTGATGCTCACGTCCAGCAGGATGTCGTCCCCGCGGCGGCGGAAGAAGCGGTGCGGCTTGGCGTGCAGCACGATGTACAGGTCGCCGCGCGGCCCGCCGTTGATCCCCGGCTCGCCTTCGCCCGCCAGACGGATCTGGGTACCCTCATCCACGCCGCCCGGGACCGGGACGAGGCGCTGGATCTCGATCCGCTGACGGCCCGAGCCGCGGCAGGTGCGGCACGGCGTGGTGATCGTCTCGCCGGCCCCGCCGCACGCCGGGCAGGCGGCCACATTGACCATCGACCCCAGGAAGGTCTGCCGCACCTGGCGCACTTCGCCGGCGCCGTTGCAGGTTGTGCAGCGAACCGGCGTCGTCCCCGGCTCGGCGCCGGATCCCTGGCACGTCGTGCAGGTATCCTGGCGGGCGAACGAGATCTCCTTCTCAGCACCGAAGACCGATTCCTCGAAACTCAGGCTGAGGTCGAAGCGCAGGTCGGCGCCGCGATGCGGGGCGCGCCGTGACCTCCGGCCGCCGCCGCCCAGGCCGAAGCCGAAGAACTCTTCGAAGATCTCGAACGGGTTGATGCCGAAGTCGGCCGGCATTCCCTGCACGCCGGCATGTCCGTAGCGGTCGTACGCCGCCCGTCGCTCGTCGTCCGATAGGACGGCATACGCCTCGTTGATCTCCTTGAAGCGCTCCTCGGCCCCCGTCTCCTTGTTGACGTCCGGGTGGTACTGCTTGGCCAATCGCCTGTAGGCGCGGCGCAGGTCCTCGGACGAGGCGTCGCGAGGCACCTCCAGCACCTGGTAGTAGTCGCGCTTCTCGGGCATGGCTGCACAGGGCGGGCGTAGGCCGCCGGCTAGGTTTCCTTGAACTGGCCGTCGATGACGTCATCGCCCGGCTTGCGCCCGCCGCCGGGGCCTGCCGCGCCTCCAGCCCCCGGGCCGCCGGCCGAAGGTCCAGACGGCTGCTGGTTGGCGTTGGAGCCGATCTCCTGCATCGCCTGCAGGAGATCGTTCGTCGCCTGGCGGACGCGCTGAGGGTTGTCGGAGTCCAGAGCCCCGCGGGTCGCCTGGATGCGCGTCTCGACCTTCGAGCGGATGTCCGCCGGCAGCTTGTCGCCGACGTCGCGCAGCGCCTTCTCGGCCGCGTAGACCGCGTTGTCGGCGGCGTTGTGTGCCTCGGCCATCTCGCGCCGGACTACGTCGTCCTGGCGGTGGGCATCCGCCTCACGCCGCATGCGCTCCACCTCGTCCTCGGACAGGCCGGACGAGGCCGTGATCGTGATGTGCTGGCTGCGGCCGGTGGCCTTGTCGGTGGCGCTCACCTTCAGGATGCCGTCGGCGTCGATGTCGAAGGTCACCTCGATCTGGGGTACGCCGCGCGGGGCCGGGGGGATGCCGTCCAGCTTGAACTTGCCCAGCGACTTGTTGTCGGCCGCCATGGGGCGCTCGCCCTGCACGACATGGATCTCCACCTCGCGCTGGCTGTCGGACGCCGTCGAGAACACCTGGCTCTTGCGGGTGGGTACGGTCGTGTTGCGTTCGATCAGCGCCGTCGCCACGCCGCCCAGGGTCTCGATCGAAAGCGACAGCGGTGTGACGTCGAGCAGCAGGATGTCCTTCACCTCGCCGCCCAGCACGCCGGCCTGGATGGCCGCGCCGACCGCCACGACCTCGTCGGGGTTGACGCCCTTGTGCGGATCGCGCCCGAAGATCTTGCGCACGGCCTCCTGCACGGCCGGCATGCGCGTCATCCCGCCCACCAGCACCACCTCGTGGATGGCGGACGGGCTCAGCGCGGCATCCTGCAGCGCCTGACGGCACGGCCCGATCGAGCGCTCGATCAGGTCGTCGGTCAGCTGCTCGAGCTTCGAGCGGCTGAGGGTGAGGTTCAGGTGCTTCGGCCCGCTGGCGTCGGCGCTGATGAACGGCAGGTTGAGCTCCGTCTGCATGACCGTCGACAGCTCGATCTTGGCCTTCTCGGCCGACTCCTTCAGACGCTGCAGCGCCTGCCGGTCGGTGCGCAGGTCGATGCCCTGTTCCTTCCGGAACTCGTCCGCCACCCAATCGATGATGCGCTGGTCGAAATCGTCGCCGCCCAGAAAGGTGTCACCGTTGGTCGCCTTGACCTCGAACACACCATCGCCCACGTCGAGAATCGAGATATCGAACGTCCCGCCGCCCAGGTCGTAGACCGCGATTGTCTGGTCGGCTTTCTTGTCCATTCCGTAGGCCAGCGAAGACGCCGTCGGCTCGTTGATGATGCGCAGCACCTCGAGCCCGGCGATCTTGCCGGCGTCCTTGGTGGCATTGCGCTGCGAGTCGTTGAAGTAGGCCGGCACCGTGATCACGGCCTGGGTGATCGCCTCGCCGACGTAGCCTTCGGCATCGGCCTTGAGCTTGGACAGGATCATGGCCGAGACCTCCGGCGGCGAATACTCGCGGCCGCCCATGTGCACGCGCACATCACCGTTCGGCGCGGCGCTCACCTTGTAGGGCACCAGCTCCAGCCCCTTCTGCACCTCCGGGTCCGAATACTTGCGGCCCATGAAGCGCTTGATCGAGAAGATCGTGTTCTCGGGGTTGACGATCGCCTGGCGCCTTGCCACCTGGCCGACCATGCGTTCGCCGCTCTTGGGGTTAACGGCCACGACGGACGGGATGAGCCGCCCGCCTTCCGACGACGGGATCACCGTCGGCTCGCCGCCTTCCATGATGGCGACCACCGAGTTGGTCGTGCCCAGGTCGATACCGATGATCTTGCCCATGCGCCTCTCTCCTATTTCGCCACGCGCACCAGGGCCGGGCGGATGACGCGCTCGCCGATCCGGTACCCCTGGTGGATGACATCGATGATCTGGCCTTCGGAATGCCCGTCGCTGGACTCGTGCGACACGGCCTCATGCACGTTGGGATCGAACGCCTCGCCGGCGGCTGGCAGAATGGCCTTGACGCCTTCGGCATCGAGGATGGCCATCAGCTTGCGGTAGATCATGTCGATGCCCGAAGCCCAGGCCGCCGAATCGCCGTCTGCGGGACGGTCCTTGAGCGCCCGCTCAAGGTCGTCGAGGATGGCGGTGAAATCCTGCAGCAGGTCCGCCACCACCCGGGCGCGCGACTCCTCCTGCTCGCGCTCGATGCGCTTCTTGTAGTTGGCGAATTCCGCCCGGGCTCGCTGCCAGCCGTCGAGGTACTCGGCGGACTGCCCATGCAGCCGGGTGATCTCGGCCGCCGCCTCTTCGGGAACACCGGTCAAGGCCGGCGCCTCGGCCGCCGCAGCCCCTGGGCCAGCACCCTCCGCTGCGCGGGCATCGGCCGGAAGGTCGGCCGGCAGCGCTTCAGTCGCCGGTGCGCTCGCCTCGCTCCACAGCGCGCCTGCGTCGGCCTCCGGGTTCGGGTGCGGTTCGAGCTGCTCATCCGGCATCGTGTCCTTCTTCCCGCGCTTGCGTCGGCTCATGGGCATCCCGCTCCTGTCCATGCACGGATTCGGTGAGAGCGGGCCGTCTCAGCCGGCGTAGCTCTCGACCAGCAGGTCGCTCATCAACCCCGCTACGTAGCGCACGGCGGAGATCGTTCGGCCATAGGCCATGCGCGTCGGTCCCAGCACGCCCAGCGCTCCCGTGGCGTACCCGGCGGCGCCGTAGCGCGCCAGGATCATCGAGCAGTCTTTCAGTTCTTCCCAGGCGCCCTCGCCGCCGATGACCACCTGCACCCCGCCCACGTTCGGGCTGAGCGCCTTGGCCAGCACTTCCTCGAGGAAGGCGTGCTCCTCGAGCAGACGCAGCGCCGAGCGCACGGTCGAGGCGTCGGCAAACTCGGGCTGGGTGAGCACGTTGGCGATCCCGTCATGCACGACGGCGCCGGCGGAGACCGCGTCGGCCCGGGCGATGATCTCCGCCACCAGGCGGGTGACCTCGTGTTCGAGGTCCGAAACGCGGCCGGCGTGTGCCGCCACGCCCTGGGCGTCCTTGCCGAAACACGCACTGTTGATGGCTTCGGCGGTCAGCGTCAGCCGCGGCTGGTCGATGCTCTCGGCCAGCGTCAACACCTGCTGCCGCACCTCTCCGCCCTGCAGGACGAGCACGAGCAGCACCTGCCGAGCCTGGGTCGAGATCAGCTCCAGGTGCTTGTAGATCGCCCGATCGGCGTGCGGCGCCGTGACGACCGACGCCACGCGCGAGTGCCGCGCCAAAACCGCCGCCGCCAGCCGCAACCACTCATCAACATCCGCCCGCGCCTGGTGGAACTGGTGGCTGATCAGCCGCTTCTCTTCCAAGGGCAGCTCGGTCTCGCGAAGCAGCCGGCGGACGAAGTAGCGGTAGCCCTCCTCGGACGGCACGCGCCCGGCCGAGGTGTGGGGCTGGCGCAGCAGCCCTTCGTCGGTGAGCAAGCCCATCTCGTTGCGCACGGTTGCCGAGCTGACGCCCAGACCGAAGTGGTCCACCAGCGTCTTCGAGCCCACGGGCTGGGCCGTGTCGATGTACTCGTGAATGAGCAGGGCCAGGATCGTTTCCTGGCGCTCGGTAAGCTCCGGCATGGACCTCTCAGCCGGTTAGCACTCTCGCCTGCCGAGTGCTAACACATTGGGTCGGATGATACCATGCCGGGGGAAGCGGCGTCAAGCGCAGGCAGGGTGAGCGGGCGCATGGGTGATCAGGCGTGTTGGGCCTCCGCCGGCCCCCTCGGCGGCCGGCTACGGCTGACCGCGCCGCAGCCCAGCTGAATCCCGCATTGCAACCATGGACGACCAGGTGCGATTCCCTCCGACCGCCTCCGACTCCGGAGCCCAGGCTGGTATTGTTCGTACGATCCTCCTGATCCGGGACGACGGAGAGCGAGCGTAGGGCGCACGTGCTTGACAGGCCCACGCGCGGCGCTTAGCATGTTGAGCGCTTCCCCATTCCCTCCCCTGGAGAGCCCATGGCCGCCATCCCTGCCACAACGGACGCTGCGTTCGACGTCGACGTGCTGCACGCCGACCTGCCGGTGCTGGTCGATTTCGGTGCCGAGTGGTGCCACCCGTGCAAGCAGCTGGACCCCATCGTCGACGAGCTGGCGTCAGAGTGGGCGGGCAAGGTGCGCGTCGTCAGGCTCGACATTGACCAAAACGTCGCCACGACGATGAAGTACGGCGTGATGGGCGTCCCGACCTTGATCCTGTTTGACGGCGGCGAGGTGAAAGAGCGCCTCTCCGGCTACCAGCCAAAACGCAAGATCCTGGAGAAGCTCGGGCCTTTCCTGCCGAGCGGTTAGCCGGGTTCTTCCGCTGGCTGGAAGGGATTGGGAGCATCCGAATACAGAGCCAGCATATCGACGGATGACGAGTGCTGTGGCCACCGGCCACGACCATGCCGGCGCTGGCCGCGCGGCGGTCGTCTGCCTCGTCGATGCGGATGCCCCAGGACCAACCCCCACAACGGCGCCGTCCTTGCGCAAACGGCGTAGGCTGCATCGAAGGACTCGGTCACGGCGCTGCCGATGGCAGTCGTACGGCCCATCACCATGCATGCGTGGACGGCGGAGCCGAGGCCGGAGAAGATGGGGCTCGGTGGCATTCCCTGATCGGAGGTGGCAGCCCACGTCCGAGGATTCTGCCGAAGGATGATTTCACCACCCGCCCGGCGCCTCGAGCCTTGGATTCTGCCGGCCATTCCGGCGATCGTCACCGCGTTCTTCGTCCTCGCGTGGCTCGGCCAGGAAGGCCTTGGCAACGAGTACTACGCCGCCGCCGTGCGCTCGATGCTCCAAAGCGGGCACAACCTGTTCTTCGCCGCCTTCGATCCGGCCGGGTTTCTGGCGGTTGACAAACCGCCGGTCGGGCTGTGGGTGCAGGCTGGATTCGCGGCGGTCCTCGGTTTCTACGGCTGGACCTTGATCCTGCCGCAGGCCCTCTCCGCCATCGCTTCGGTTGTCGTCTTGTACATCCTGGTGAAGCGCGACTTCGGACGCCTGGCGGGATTCATCGCTGCGCTCGTGCTGGCGCTGACGCCGATCAGCGTGGCCACGGCGCGCAACAACACGATGGACAGCCAACTGGTCCTCATTTGCCTGCTGGCGGCCTGGGCCGCGCGTGGAGCGGCCGACACGGGCCGCCTTCGCTGGCTCTTAGGATCTGCAGCGCTCCTTGGGCTCGGGTTCAACATCAAGATGGCGCAGGCGCTGCTGGTTCTGCCGGCGATCTGCGCCGTCTACATCGCTGCGGCCGGCGCCCGCCTGCGCGTGCGCTTGCTCCACCTTGCCCTGGCGACGCTCCTGTTGGCGGCGCTGTCGCTCAGCTGGGCGGTGGCCGTCGATCTGACGCCGGAAGCCGATCGTCCCTACGTCTCGAGCACGCAGGGCAACTCGGTCCTCGAGCTGATCGTCGGACACAACGCCGCCTCGCGCCTCGGGTTGCGGCTGTCGGAAGGGAGCGTCGGCCCGCAAAGGCGGCCCGCGGTCGTGCCGTCCGGCCCCCTGCAGCGGGAGACCGGCGATCCCGGACCCTTCCGCCTGTTCAACGCGGAGCTTGCCGGGCAAGCCTCGTGGCTGCTCCTCCTGGCCGTCCTGGGCGGGGCTCTCGCTGCCGCCAACACCGGCTGGCGCGTTCGCCTCAGCCAGCCGGCGCGCGGGCTGATCCTTTGGGTTGCCTGGCTGCTGCCGATGGCCGGCTTTGTGTGCATGGCCGGGCTCATGCACCGCTACTACCTGGCGATGCTGGCACCCGCGATCGCCGCCCTCGTCGGGGCAGGGCTGTCCCGATGCTGGGAGAAGCGGGCGGCGGGAGCTTGGCGCGCGGTGCTGGGCGCCCTGCTGGCGACCTCGAACGCGAGCACGGTCCTGCTCCTCGGATACTGGCCGGACTGGCAGGCACGCCTGGCGCCGTTGCTCGTCGCGCTGACGCTGGTTGCGATGGTCCTGATCCTCCTCGGAGGGACAGACGGTGTCTGGCGGCGCGCCACGGCTGCCTCGGGCTTGGTCCTCGGCACTGCAGGCCTGCTCGTCGTCCCCCTCGTGTGGTCGACGTTTCCCGTGATCTTCGGCGGAGACCGCCACCTTCCATATGCCGGTCCCGAGCTGGCATCGAGCGACGGCCGCCCGCGGGCCGACGGACCTCCGCAGCCGCTGGTCGACCGGCTCGTGCGTCTCGCAGACGGCAAGGTGTTCCTCGCCGCCACGCTCGACGCCAACGCCGCAGCGCCGCTCATCCTGGCCACGGGCCGACCGGTGATGGCCATGGGAGGTTTCACCGGCAGCGATCCGATTCTGACGCCCGAGGAGCTGTCGGAACGAGTCGCCGGCGGCGAGGTCCGCTTCTTCTGGATTCCACGGCAGGAAGGCGGGTTGGCACAACAGCCGGCCCGCGGGCCACGCTCACAGAATGCCGGCCTGCTGGATTGGGTCTACGGCCACTGCGTGCTGCGCATGCCGGGCGCGGGAAGCCAGTCGCCCCAGCCACCCTCACCCGCAGGCGCGCCGGCAAATCCGCCGGGCCCCGGGGGTCTGGCGGCAGGGCAACCGAACGTCCTGTATGACTGCCAGGCGCCCGCTGGCGGATGAGGCCAGGCTCGGTATCGATGACCTCCGAAGTCTGCGGGGGACCGTGGCCGGACCCGCGTGGGTCCCGGCTTGACGGCAGTCGCCGCCCGGCGTAGACTGAGCAGCAATCGAGAACCCACAGGCGTTGACGAGGACGAGTACGCGCCGATACGACGGGACAGTGAGCGGCAAGGGTGAGAAGCCGCACGCACGCCGGCGCCGAATGGACCTCTGAGCCGCACCGCGAACGGCTTGCCTCGACAGCAGCCCAGTAGCCCGTGCCGGAGACTGCCCCCGTTACCGTGGCAGCGGCCATCGAAAGTGGCCGGGGAGGGAGGTGGCGGCCGCGGGCCGCCGCCTAAGCGGGGTGGCACCGCGGGCAGCACGCTCGTCCCCCATCGGGGACGGGCGTTTTGATTCCCCGACCGTGCGCACTCCCGTCAGACGCCGCCCGTGCGGCGCAGGAGGTCGACATGCATGCCCAGCGCAAGCGCATCTTGACCGGCGACCGGCCCACCGGGCCGCTGCACCTCGGTCACTACGTCGGCACGCTGGCCAACCGGCTTCGGCTGCAGGACTCGTACGAGTGTTTCTTCATCGTCGCCGACCTGCACACGCTGACCACCCGGCCGGGCAGGGCCGACATCGCCGCCCTGGGCGACAGCATCCGCGAGATGGTGCTGGACTACCTGGCGCTGGGGATCGATCCGGAGCGCAGCGCCATCTTCCTGCAGTCCGGCGTGCCGGAGACGTACGAGCTCAACCTGATCTTCGAGATGCTGGTCAGCGTGCCGCGCCTCGAGCGCGTCCCCAGCCTCAAGGACATGGCGCAGGCAGCGGACCTGGAGGCCATGCCCTTTGGGCTCCTGGGCTACCCGGTGCTCCAGGCGGCGGACATCCTGCTGCCACGGGCGACGCTTGTCCCGGTGGGCAAGGATAACGAGGCGCACGTCGAGGTGGCGCGTGAGATCGCTCGCCGCTTCAACGGCCTGTACGGCGAGGTGTTTCCCGTGCCCGACGTCCTGCTGGGGGATGTGCCCTCGCTTGTCGGCATCGACGGGCAGGCCAAGATGAGCAAGTCGCTCGACAACGCTATCTTCCTGGCCGATGACGCCCGCACCGTCGACGCCAAGGTGCGCCGGATGTACACCGACCCCAGGCGCGTGCGGGCCGACATCCCGGGCACGATCAAGGGCAATCCGGTGTTTGCGTACCACGACGCCTTCAATCCCGATCGGGACGAGGTGGAGGAATTGAAGCGGCGCTACCAGGAGGGAAGGGTGGGCGACGTTGAGGTCAAGACCAGACTGGCGCGAGCGCTCAATGCGTTTCTGGAGCCCATCCGCGAGCGGAGGGCCGTCTATGCCCGCCAGCCCGGCCGGGTGGAGGAGATCCTGCGGTCGGGTACCGCGCGGGCGCGGCACGAAGCCGGGGAAACCATGGCGGCCGTGCGCCAGGCGATGGGGATGTACCGATTGCCCGAGGCCTAGCGGTCGCCGGATGGGGGGATGCGATCGAAGACCGCCGTCCGGTCACGGTAGATCCCGTCGGGACCAGGATCCGTATTCGCCTGCCGCAGGGACGCCTCGTGCTCCAGGTCGGAGAAGACAGAGCGGGCGTTGAAGCGCTCCCGGAAGCGGGCGCCAGGCGTCTCGGCTTGGCCGTGCAATCCGCCAACCTGATGGCCCGCTTCGCGCAAAGGCGTCATGCCAGGTATTCACGGATCATCGCCGGTGGTCGAGGCCCCTTCGGCCGTCGGGTATCGCTCGAGAGATGCGAACTCGAGCAGCTGTGCCGGAGGCCTCAGCAGGACGGCGGTGTATAATCCGCCTCGCATCCGCCCGGAGGCATTTCGGAAGCACACCATGGCCAAGAAGCTGCGCATCCTGATCGCCAAGCCAGGCTTGGATGGGCACGACCGCGGCGCCAAGGTCATCGCCCGGGCACTGCGCGATTCCGGCATGGAGGTCATCTACACCGGCCTGCGCCAGACACCCGAGATGATCGCCGAGGCGGCGCTGCAGGAAGACGTCGATGCCATCGGCCTGTCGATCCTCTCCGGCGCGCATATGGCCCTCGTGCCGCGCGTCGTGGATCTGCTCAAGGCGCAGGGCCAGGCGGGCCTGCCGATTCTGCTGGGCGGGATCATCCCCGACGAGGACATCCCCGTCCTGCAGGGTCATGGTGTGGCCGCCATCCTGGGTCCTGGCACCACCACCGACGCCGTCGTGGCCGCCTTTGAGCGGGCCGTGGCCGGCGCGGCCCCCAAGTCCTGAGGGCGATCCCCGATGAGTCTGTTGGAACGCATCCTGGCGGGCGATCGCCTGTCCTTGGCGCGGCTCTTGACTCAGATCGAGAACGAGGACCCCGAGGGCTTCCAGACGCTGTCGAGCCTGTTTCCGCGGACCGGTCGGGCGCACCTGGTCGGTATCACCGGCGCTCCCGGCACGGGCAAGTCGACGCTCGTCAACCGGGTGGCCCAGACACTCCGAGCCCGGACCGGGGCTGCCGTAGCCATCGTCGCTGTTGACCCCAGCAGCCCGTTCACCGGTGGGGCGCTGCTTGGTGACCGAATCCGCATGCGCGACCTGTCGGGGGACCCCGGGGTCTTCATCCGCAGCATGGCCAGCCGCGGCGCGCTGGGCGGCCTGGCGCGCACAACGGCCGCCGTCGTGGACGCCTTCGACGCCGCTGGCTTCGGCTGGGTCTTGATCGAAACGGTCGGTGCCGGACAGGCCGAGGTTGAGATTGCCCGCACAGCGCATACCACGCTGGTCGTCGAAGCCCCGAGCCTGGGCGATGATGTCCAGGCCAGCAAGGCCGGGATCCTCGAAGCCGCCGACCTGCTTGTTGTCAACAAGGCCGACCTGCCGGGCGCTGACAACGCGGTGCGGGCCCTGCAGTCGAGCCTCGAACTCGCCGCGAACCTGCGGCCGGTGTGGGATCACCACGGCCGGCTGGAGATCACCGAAGTTGAGCCTGCCGGACAGCCGGCCTGGATTCCGCCCGTGCTCAAGACGGTGGCTACGCTGGGGGAGGGGATACCCGAGGTCGTGGAGGCCATCCGGTCCCACCGCATCCACCTCGAAGGCAGCGGAGGGCTGAAGCGCCGGGATCGAGAGCGCCTCAGCGCCGAGGTTCATGCGCTGCTTGGCGAGCGGCTGCTCGAGCAGTTCCTTTCGTCAGGCCGCGGGCCCGAGCTGGGCGCTGCGCTGGAGCGTGTGGTTGCCCGGGAGGCTTCCCCGCGCGAGGCGATTGAAGCGCTCCTCGGCCGGACCTGACCCTCGCCCAGTGGGGGTGCCCGCTTCGTTCAGTTGCGCTACACTACGCCCCGACGCCGCCGGACCGGTCGGCGGCCACGCACACGAGGGATGCCATGGGCAGGATGTTCGGGTACGGGGAGATCCAGCTGTTTGCCGGTTCGGCGAGCCGGGACCTGGCCACAGAAATCAGCGAGTACATGCGCGTCCCCCTGTCCCAGTACGACCTGGTGGAGTTCTCGAACGAGAACCTGTTCATCCGCCTGCACGGCAGCGTGCGCGGCCAGGATGTCTACGTCATCCAGTCGCTGTCGTCGCCGCTGCATCGCAACATCATGGAACTCCTGATCATGATCGACTGCCTGAAACGGGATTCGGCCGGCCGGATCACGGCGGTGATCCCCTACATGGCCTACGCCCGATCGGACAAGAAGGACCAGCCCCGCGTCCCGATCACCGCCCGACTGCTGGCCGACATGATCGAAGTGGCCGGCGCCGATCGCTACATGACCATCGATCTGCATGCCGGACAGATCCAGGGCTTCTTCTCGATCCCCGGTGACGTGCTGACCGCGTTCCACCTGCTGAGCGACTACTTCGTCTCCAAGAAGATCGAGAACGCGGCCGTGGCCACCGTGGACCTCGGCTTTGCCAAGAAGGGACGCAACTTCGCCGCCAAGCTCGGCGTCCCGCTGGCTTTCGTGGAGAAGCGCCGCGCGCGCGACGACGCCCGGGCGCGGGCGACCACCGTCATCGGCGATGTCGCCGACCGCAATGTCATCCTGGTCGACGACGAGGTGTTGACGTCCGGATCGATCCTCGAGGCGGCCAAGATCGTGCGCGAGCACGGTGCCCGCGACATCTACCTATCCTTCACGCACGCGCTCCTCGTTCCGCCCTCCTCACAGCGTCTGGCCGAGGCCCACCTGAGGGAGGTCGTCACTACCAACACCATCGACATGCCGCCCGAGAAGCACCTTCCCAACATGACCGTCCTCTCGATCGCCCCGCTCCTCTCGGAGGTCATCATCCGGGCCCACGAAGGGCGTTCGGTTGGCGAGCTGTTCAACGAGTGAGCCAGCCCGCCGTGCTCGGGACCACCATCGCATAGGCGTCTCCGTTCAGGGGAACTCGCGCGCCGTCCGTTGCGTGCCCTCCTTGACCGGTCGTTGAGCAGGATGCGTGGAGGCTGCAGATGCTCATCCGGACGCTCGGCCCGGCTATCCTCCCGGTCTTGCTCGTCTCCTGCGCCTCGATGTGGAACCTGGGGAACCGAAGCAGCCTTGAGGCGGACGTCCTCGACGTCCTTCGCCCGGCGTCCATGGATGGGTTGTCGCTGGAATGCCGGATGATCGGCACGACCCGGTCAGGCTACTGCGTCGGGGAGATCTCGCTGGAGGATGCGGCGGCGCTGGCCCTGGCCCTGGGCTTGGAATCCTCCCAGGTGGATCTGGAGAATCTGGATAGAGCTCCGCCGCTGGCTGCCGAGGGACTCGTGGGGTGTGTCGACCCGGAGGCGTTCCCGGGCGTCGATGGACTGCCAGCCTACTGGATCGCAGGCCGACCTCCGCAGCTGGGCTTGGTATCGGGTGGGCAGTTCGAGTACCTGCTGGTGATCGTCAACGCGGCAACCGGCCAGGGGTGCGTGCAGGTGTCGTACGCG
>Ga0209253_10001215_pt1 | contig 22530 bp, 26 predicted proteins | sample FrelakmetBRP12BR_FD_187145 | JGI IMG/M metagenome (GOLD analysis project Ga0209253, IMG submission 187145) | Freshwater lake sediment microbial communities from the University of Notre Dame, USA, for methane emissions studies - BRP12 BR (SPAdes)... | ecosystem: Environmental > Aquatic >...
CTCGGCGGCGTGAGCAAAGGTCAAGTTTCAAAGTAGACCGGTCGCTCGCTGAGAAAACCGTGGCCGACTCCTATGGGTCGAAACCGACCCCTCGCGCGTCGCGCCGATTCTGGACGTTCGCTGCGCCACCTCGCCCCACCGCCACTGCCTCATGCAGTGGGTCCAAAGGTGCGTCGGCGAGACCGGCGATCACCCCCGGGTGCGTTCGACATGGGGTTGACGGATCCGTTCAGTAAGTATATGCTTACGGTAAGCATTCAATGACAGACATGTACCCCAGCCCAACCGCCCTGCAAGCCCGTCGCTTCGCCGCGCTCGGCGACCCGACGCGGCTGCAGGTGTTCACGCTGATCGCCCGCGCGCCGCTGTCGGTGGCCGAGGTGGCCGGGCGGCTGCCGGTCAGCCGGCCCGCGGTGTCGCAGCACCTGAAGGTGCTGGCCGATGCCGGACTGGTGCAGCGCGACTCGATCGGCACGCGCAACCTCTACCGGCCCGACCCGGACGGCATCGCCACGATGCGCGACTTCATCGACAGCCTGTGGGACGTGGGGCTGGCGCGCTTCAAGGCGCGTGCCGAAGCCCTTGCCCGCGCGCCACACCCCCGCCACGCCCCCCGCAAGGAGAAACCATGAGCACGCTTTCGCAAGCCGCCGACCTCGTCGTGCGCAAGTCCGTCACCGTCGCCGCGCCGATCGCGCTCGCCTTCGAGGTCTTCACCGGCGACATTGCGGCTTGGTGGCCGATGGTCTCGCACCATATCGGCGCGGCCGACTGCGCCGCCGTGGTGATCGAGCCGCGTGTCGGTGGCCGATGGTACGAGCGCGGCGTCGACGGCATCGAATGCGTATGGGGCCGCGTGGCCGTGTGGGAGGCACCGCGCCGCGTCGTACTGGTGTGGCAGCTGAGCGCGCGGTGGCAGTTCGATCCGACGATCCGCACCGAGGTCGACGTGCGCTTCACGATGGTCGACGATCGGACAACGCGCGTCGACCTCGAGCACCGCGGGCTCGACGCCTACGGCGCCGATGCGATGGCGATGCGCGATGCCTTCGCGTCACCCAATGGCTGGAACGGCATGCTGGAGCATTACGCGCAGGTCGCCGGCCGCCCGAAGGGCTGAGGCTGGCGCGAGCGCCAGCGGACGCGGCTCACCGCGGCGAGCCGCGTCCGACACGGGTCGGTGCGCTGCGCACTACCAGCTCGCCTCGCGCTCGGGCGTCGCGCCGATCTTGTGGATCGTGAGGTCGGCGCCGGCGTACTCTTCTTCCGGCGTCAGGCGCAGGCCCATCGTCGCGCGCAGGATGCCGTAGACGACGAACCCGCCGATCAGCGCCCAGGCCACGCCGATCAGCGTGCCGATCAGCTGCGCGCCGAACGCCACGCCGCCGAGCCCGCCGAGCGCGGTCGAGCCGAAGATGCCGCAGGCGATGCCGCCCCAGGCGCCGCACAGGCCGTGCAGCGGCCAGACGCCGAGCACGTCGTCGATCTTCCAGCGGTTCTGCGTCAGCGTGAAGAGCTGGACGAAGATCGCGCCGGCGATGCCGCCGACCACCAGCGCGCCGGCGGGGTGCATCACGTCGGAACCGGCGCACACCGCCACCAGCCCCGCCAGCGGTCCGTTATGGGCGAAGCCGGGGTCGTTGCGCCCCATCAGCGTGGCCACCAGCGTGCCGCCCGCCATCGCCATCAGCGAGTTCACCGCCACCAGCCCCGAGATCTTGTCGATCGTCTGCGCGCTCATCACGTTGAAGCCGAACCAACCCACCGAGAGCACCCACGCGCCGAGCGCCAGGAACGGAATGCTCGAGGGTGGATGCGCGCTCATCGCGCCGTCCTTGCGGTAGCGGTTGGCGCGCGCGCCGAGCAGCAACACCGCCGCCAGGCCGAGCCAGCCGCCGACGGCGTGCACCACCACGCTGCCGGCGAAGTCGTGGAACTCGGCGCCGGTCGCCGCCTTGATCCAGCCCTGCACACCGAAGCGGCCGTTCCACGCGACGCCTTCGAACAGCGGATACACCGCGCCCACCAGCACCGCGGTGGCGATCAGCTGCGGGCCGAAGCGCGCGCGCTCAGCGATGCCGCCCGAGACGATGGCCGGAATCGCCGCCGCGAACGTCAGCAGGAAGAAGAACTTGACGAGCTCGTAGCCGTTCTTCGCCGCCAGCGATTCCGCGCCACTGTAGAAGCTCACGCCATAGGCAACCAGGTAGCCGACGAAGAAGTAGGCGATCGTCGAGACTGCGAAGTCGACCAGGATCTTCACCAGCGCATTGACCTGATTCTTCTTGCGCACCGTGCCGAGTTCCAGAAACGCGAAACCCGCGTGCATCGCCAGCACCATCACCGCACCGAGCAGGATGAACAAGGCATCGGTGCCCTGCTTGACTTGTTCCATGGCCGATCGTCTCCTCGGTTCGTCGCCGCACGATGCGGGCCCTGCACCGCGGCGGCACATGGCGCGCACGAGTTTGCAAGTCGCATGCCCACTCCGGTGCGGTGGAATCGCACCAATTTGGGTTTATTCAGTGCGCCAAGGCACCAATGACGGGCATGGACGCACAACGGTCGTGCGCGTCATGTCCGAATATGTTTGGTCGTGACGGCAGACTTGCTCAAAGACCTGATCGGCGCTTCGCCCAGTCGGACGCGTCGAAGCCGACGGTCACCGTGCCATCGCCCCACTCCGCCACTGGCCGCTTGATGACGCTGCTGTGCGCAAGCATCAGCTCGCGCGCCGACGGCATGTCGACCACGCGATCGCGCACGGATTGCTCGAGCTTGCGCCACGTGGTTCCCTTGCGATTCAGCAACGCCTGCCAGCCCACGGCGGACATCCAGGTATCGAGTCGATCCGCTGGAACGCCGTCGCGTTTGAAATCGTGGAAGCGGTAATCGACACCGCGCGTGGCCAGCCACGTACGGCTACGCTTGACCGAGTCGCAGCCGGCGATGCCGTACAGCGCGACGCTCATTGCCTCCAGGGCCCGGAGGTCGCATCGCAGCGCGGATCCGGCCCAATGCCGGCACTGGTCACGATGCCCTGCGCATTCAGTGAAATCTGATACCAGAGGCAATCGTTGGTCGGGTAACGCCACGACCAGATCTGGCCATCGCCCCTCATGCCGACCCGCTCGCCCGGGCGACCGATGTTGCGCAACACCTCGTCGCGCGTCTGTCCCGGCAAAATGGTCATGAAGTTCAGCTCGTTCAGCACCTGATCCCAGCGCGCCACGCGGCCCGCTGCGTCGAGATCGACCATCCAGGTGTGGCGCCCAGCGGGACCGCGCGCGAACTCCAGCCGCGTGCTGCCGTCCGGCATGACATAGCGCCCGGTGGGGGGCCCCATGGCCTGGGTCAACTCCGCCTCCGAGGCGCCGACGCGCAGGTCGCCAGGGCCGTACGCGGCACAACCGAACAACCCCGCCAGAACCAATGACCCATAGAACTGCCTCAGCCACATTGCGCAACTCCCGCCGTGCAAACACTTGGTATACGCACCATGCGTCACCCCGCATCCGTCATTCTCGCGCACTCAGGTAGATGCCCGGCAGGATCAGCAGCGCGCCGATCCAATGAAACCCCTCGATGCGCTCGCCGAGCACCCACCAGGCGATCACGGCGCTGTACAGCGGCCCCAGATACAGCACCACGCCGACGCGCGCCGCACCGAGCTCGCGCTGCATGTACGAATAGGCCCCGTACGCGCCGGCACCCGGCAGCAGTGCGGCCGCCGCCACCAGGCCCAGGCTCTTCCACGACAGCTCGGTCGGCCACCACGCGACGGCTTCCCACACCGTGAACGGCAGCAGCACGATCACGCCGGCGCAGGCGGTCAGCGTCAATCGCGCCACCGGGCTGAACCGGGACGGCCAGGCGCGCAGCAGCAGCGAATACAAGGTCCAGCAGGCCACCGCCACGGCGACCCATACGTCGCCCGGATTGATCTGCAACGCCGCCAGCGCAGGCCAGTCGCCCCGAATCAGGATATGCATCACACCGGCCAATGCCAGCGTCAACCCCAGCACCTGCCGGGGCCTGAAGCGTTCGTGCAGCCAAAGCGTCGAGCCCAGCGCGATCAACACCGGCGAGACGGCATACAGCAGGCCGATGTTCACCGCCGTGGTCGTGCGCCCGCCGATGTAGACGAACGCGCCGCAGACCCACATGCCCAGCGTGCCCAGCGCGAGAAACTGTTTCCACTCCGCGCGCATCGCGCCGCGCCCAGCCCACAGTTCGGGCGCGCAGGCGACTCCCAGCACCAGCGCCGCCAGCACCCAACGCCCCAGCGCCAGCGCATGCGGCGCGATCACCCCCGGGGCCCAGCGCGCCACCAGATAGTTCACGCTCCACAGCGCCGGCGTGATGAACAGCAGCGCATAGGCCAGGCGTTGGGCGCCCGGCGCGCCAGAGGTTTCGTGCATTCAGGACGGCGCCCGGATGCGACGCAGTTCGGCGCGCAGCCAATCGGCGCTCGGCGTCGCCTCGCTGGAGCCGCAACGGATCAGGTAGGGCTTGCCCGACATGCTGCTGGATGATGCGGCGTTCGCGATGAACTCCTCCGCCGACCCGAGCATCTTGCGCTCGACCATGTAGTCGAGCTTGCGCTGCAGATGCCTGCGCGCATCGGGCGCGGCGTACCAGCTTCCGTTGCGGTTGAAGCTGCAATTGGAGGTCTCGATGCGTTCGAGCAACTGCGTGATCTCCTTCTGCGCGACCGGCGTCATATCGGCCGCGCATGCCGGCCAGGCCAGCGACAGCGCGCACAGGACTCCAGCGATCGTCTTCATCGGCGTTCCAATGGTTGCACTCCTTCAACGCGCCAGATCGACCGAGGTTAACGGCAAACGAAGGCGGCGTGTGGTCCCGGTGCCAATGCAGCGCCGACGCCGGGCGCCCGCACCGCGCTGGCTCATCGCGGCCCCAGCCCATGTACGGTCCGAAACAGCTCGAACACCTGCTCGGAGCTGAGTTTGGGGACATAACCGAAGTCCTGCTTGAGCCGGCGGTTGGAGAGCACCGGGCGGTAGCGCAGGAAGTTCACCTGTTCAGGCCCATAGCGCGACAGACTGAGCGCCTTGAGTACCGCGAGGGCGCCGCGCAACAGACTCGCCGGCAACGCGATGCAGCGTTTGCCCAGACGCCGAGCGATCTCGTCGATCGTGAGTGCACCGTCGCCGGCCAGGTTGTAGGCGCCCTGCGGGCCACCGAAGATCGCGTGCTCGATCGCGCCGACGACATCCTGGTCCCAGACGAACACGAACGGGCTGGGCGAGCCGCGCACGGCGATCAGGACCGGCTTTTCGAACAACGCAGTGATCTGGTTCGAGGTCGTCGCGCCGAGGATGGTGCCGACACGCAGCACGACCTGCTGCAGTTGCGGCTGCTCACGGCGGGCCCCGGCGAGCATCTCCTCGACCTGCCGCTTGTGGTCGGCATAGGCGAACTCCGGATTACCGCGCAACGGTTGGTCCTCGTCGATCCAGGCTGGGTTATCGGCGTGATAGCCGTAGGCCGCGCCGCTGGACGTGACGACGATGCGGCGCACGCCGGCCGCGACGCACGCATCCACCACGTTGCGCGTGCCGAGCACGTCGACCGAATGCATGGTCTCGCGCCTCATCGCCGCATCCGGCGTCACGATCGCCGCCAAGTGCACCACCGTATCGATCGAGCGTTCGCGCAACAGCGCCGCGAACTCGGGAGCGCGCACGTCGATCACCACATAGTCGACCCCGGCGCGTCGGTCTGCGAGCGGCACGTCGCGCACGTCGGTCGCCACGGTCACGGCCGGCCGGCGCGCGACATCAGGCGCAGCGGCCAGCGCGGCCACCAGCTGCGAGCCCAGGTAGCCGGCCGCGCCGGTGACCAGCACGCGCGGCGCTGTCATGCCGAAACCGCCGCCATGGCCAACGCTCATTTGCCCTTGGGCTCGAGGTGCATGTCCTTGAAGTGCATCAGGCCCGGCGCCCACATGTGCTTGACCGGGTCGACGTCGACGTGGATCACCGCCGTGCCGCCGCAGGCGATCGAACGCTCGATCGCGCCCCGCAATTGCGCCGGGTCGGCGACGCGCTCGCCATGCGCACCCATCGCCTGCGCCAGCTTGTCGAACGCGATCTCGCCGAGGTCGGCCTTGATCGTCTCGTCGGGACCGAGCGACTTGAAGAGCAGCGTCTTGATCGGCTTCAACGTGAACTGCTGGTTCATCTTGACCATGCCCCATTGCTTGTCGCAGACGACCAGGTAGATCACGCGCGCACCGATTCGCACCGCAGTCTCGACCTCCTGCGGGTGGAAGCCGAACGCACCATCGCCGATGATGCAGCACACCGGCTGGTCGGGCAACGCGGCGGCCGCGCCGAGCGCCTGCGCGACGCCCGCGCCGAGCATGCCGAACTTGAAGGTCGACAGCAGCCGGTTCGGCACCCGAACCTGGTGGAAGAACATGGTCCAGATCGTCGAGTTGCCGCCGTCGGCCACCAGCACCGTGCCCTCTGGAAACACCTGCTGGCAGATGTGCGCGATGTGCGCCGAGTTCATCGGCACGCCGACGTCCTTCAACCGCTCGTCCTGCTTGGCGCGCTCGGAGCGCATCGCCTCGGCATAGCGACCGAGCCGTTGCCGCCGCGCGTCGAGCGGCATCTCGCCGCGCATCGATTCCAGGCGCTCGGCGAGCGCGGACAGGAATCGCTTGGCATCGGCCATCACCGCCAGCGCCGCCGGCTTGTTGGCGCCGAGGATGTGGCCGTCGATGTCGACCTGGATCATGGCCTGCTCGCCGGGTGCGCGCCAGTACGGCGGCTTGCCCCACCAGTCGGTCTCGCCGAGCCGCGAGCCGACCACCAGCACGGTGTCGGCCTCGTTGCGGACCTGGTGGTTGAGCTTCACGAAGATCATCGGCACGGCCAGCTCGGAGGTCTCGGCCAGCACGCCGCGCGCGGCCCAGCTCGTCGTCACCGGCGCATGCAGCGCCTGCGCGACGCGGCGCAGCTCGTCGAACGCGCCAGCGTGGATCACGCCGCTGCCGGCATGGATCATCGGTACGGGCGAGCGCGCGAGCATGCGCGCGGCCTGCTCGACCTGCTCCGGCGCGGGCTCGAGCGGCTGCATGCGGCGGTATTGCTCAGGACGCCAGATCGCGACGTCGGCCTTGACCTTGCCGTTCATCACGCTCTCGGGCACGTCGAGGTGGACGACTCCCGGGCGGCCCTCGTACGCGTGGCGCAGCGCCGTGCGCCCCAGCTCGGCGACGCGGTCGAACGACGGTACGGCCTCGCTCCACTTGGCGATCTTGCCGATCACGCCGACCTGGTCGAAGCATTGGTAGGCCCCGCCGCGGTCGGGATACTGGATCTGCGGCCGCCGGCAGCTCGTGATGGCCAGCACGCGGTTGCCCTCGGCCTGCTCGACGATCAGCCCGGGAATCAGGTTGGCCACGCCCGGGCCGTTGCTGGCCATGCACACACCGAGCTTGCCGGTCAGGCGGGAGTAGGCACCAGCCATGTGGGCGGCAGCGGTCTCGTGCCGCGGCGTGACGATCTCGATGCCGAGGTTGTGCAGGCCCGCATAGAAGCCGAAGTAGGTGCCGTCGATGATGCCGAACACCTTGTCGACACCTTCAGAATGCAACATGCGCGCGAGTACCTCGCCGCCGCTCGTCTCGGACATGACTCTCCCTCCCGCTGGCTCCGTTGGCGCGATTCTTGGGCAGGACCCGCGCGCACCCCTTGTCTTCAGTCAACCGGCAGCCCGTCTTGCCCGGCGACCGCGATGGTGGATGTGGTGTTCGATCGTTCGTGGCCCATGGGCGTGCGCCTGGAGCGACGCCGCTGGGCTCGCTCACCCGCCGCCGGATCCGTCCCATAATCGTTCGCGTCACCCGCAAGCTGAAATTGGGCATGGATGCGATCACTGTTCTGGTAGTCGAGGACGAACCGGAGTTCCTGCACGCCTATTGCGAGGCCATCACGCGCGACGGCGGGTTTCAGCTGGTGGGGGCCGTCACGACGCTGGCTGCCGCCCTGGCGCTGATCGAGCATGCCGTACCGGATGTGCTGGTGGTCGACCTGGGTTTGCCCGACGGCAGCGGCGCGGATCTGATCCGGCGCGCCTGCCAGCGCCGCGCAGACTGTGATGCGCTGGTTGTCACCGTGTTCGGGGATGATTCGCACATCATCGAAGCGATTGAAGCCGGCGCCACCGGTTACCTGCTCAAGGACAGCCCACGCGGCGAACTGACGCGCTGCATCCACGAGTTGCGTCGCGGCGGTTCGTCGATCAGTCCCAGCATTGCGCGCCGCGTGCTGGCGCGGATGCGCGCAGCCGCGCCAGCACCGACGCCGGCGCAACCAGCCAAGGCAGCGCCCACTCCATCGCCGTTGACCGAGCGCGAGGCGGAAATACTGCGACTGGTATCCAAGGGTTTGAGTTTTTCCGAAGTCGGCGTCGCGCTGGCCATTTCGGAACACACGGTGGTCGCCCATGTGAAGAAGATCTACCGCAAGCTGGCGGTGCATTCCCGGGGTGAAGCGGTATTCGAGGCAACCCAGATGGGTTTGCTGGGTTAGCCAGCGTCGGCCATGGCTTGGCGAGGCCACGGGCGCTGGCGCGATGGCGCAATCGGGGGGCTGGTCGCCTTGTTGGTCCTGTTCCAAGGCATCGCTTGCGCCGTCGAACTGCCCCTGCTGGTGACGCAAGCCAAATGGTGGGTGGTCGCCGACCCAGCCGCAGCCAGCGATCTGGACGACAGGAACCTTCCGCCCGCGCAGGCGGCCTGGCGCACGGTGACGCTGCCGCACCAGTGGTCCAGGAGACATGCGGAACGACCCGGCATCGGTTGGTACCGGATCGATTTCGACCTGACAGCGCCGGTACCCGCCGATGCCGCCCTGTATCTGTCGCGCCTGTCCATCGGCGGCAACTTCTACGTCAACGGCACGGCCATCACGGCGATGCGCGCAACCGACGCCGCGACACAGGTGCGCTGGCGTCGACCCCACTTGATCGCGATCCCCGCGGGATTGCTGCAAGCCGGCTCCAACAACTTGCTGGTGCGCATCGTCACGCGCGACGACCTGACGATCTTTCCGCAGCTGAAGATCTCGACCGCCGGCGACCTGCGGCCCGAGTTCGACAGGCGCTACGTCGCCGAATACAGCAGCGCGCAATTCAGCGCCTTCGCGGCGGCCATCATCGCGGTCTTCATGCTCGTGATCTGGGGGTACCGGCGCTCGGAGCAGCTGTACTTGTTCTTTGGCCTGACCTGCCTGTTCTGGTCGCTGCGCACGCAGATCTACCTGGTTGAAGCCGTCCCCTGGGCCTGGTGGTGGCCGTGGCGCATCCTGTACAGCGCGATGACGGGTTGCTTTGCGCTGTCGGTCGCGGCGTTCTTCCTGAGCTACATCGGCCAGCTGGTGCAGCGCTGGCGGTGGGCGCTGTTCGCCTGGGCGTTGGTCGGGCCCTTGGCCCTGCTGGTCTCCAACGGTGCGTGGCAGACCTTTGTGAACACCTACTGGACGGGGAGCCTGTTCCTGCTCGAGCTATTCGTGCTCTGGCGCTTCTTTCAATGGACCCGGCGCCATCCCAGCCTGGAGGCGTTTGGACTGGCCGGCGCGGCGCTCGCGACTTTCCTGCTGGCCGGCAATGACTACGCAGTGCGGTCCGGATGGATGCCGTACTCCAACGCCTACGCCATGCATCTTGGCGCCCCGGTGGTCATGCTGGCCATGGGAGCCCTGCTCGCGAAACGCTTTGTGCGGGCGCTCGGACTCGTGGAACTGGCCAACCAGGAGCTGGCGCGCAAGGTGCAGGAGAAGGAGCAGGAACTTTCGACCCAATACGAGCGCACGCGCGCCGTTGAACGCAACCAGGAACTGGCCGCCGAGCGGCAACGCATCATGCAGGACATGCACGACGGTCTGGGCTCGCAGCTGCTGACTTCGCTGGCGGCCGTCGAACGTGGCACCATGGGCGCACAGGGCATGGCCCAGGTATTGCGCGATGCCATGGACGACATGCGACTGGCAATCGACACCTTGTCGCCGGGGCGCGAAGGCATGCTCGAAGCCCTGGGCAACCTGCGCTACCGTCTGGAGCCGCGGTTTCGCGCTGCCGGCATCGCATTGAGGTTTGCCTGGCAAGACATGCCCGAGCAGCTCCATATTGCCGAGCAGGACGCACTGCAGATACTTCGGGTGTTGCAGGAGTCACTGTCCAACGTGCTCAAGCACGCGCATGCACGGCAGGTCGAGGTGGAGCTTTCCATGCACTTGGCGCCGGCGCGGTTTCGCATGGTCATCAGCGATGACGGTGGCGGCTTCGATACCGCCGTCCCGGCGCGCGCCGGTCGCGGTCTGAGTGGAATGCGCCACCGCGCGCAACGGATCGGGGCAGAGCTGGAGATCCGCTCGACCGACCGGGGAACACACATCACGCTGGTCTACCCGCTGGACAGAGCGCATTGAGGCGTTTGTGGCCTCCCGTGCCAGGTGCAACCGCCTTAGCGGGATTCCCGCGGCATCGACGCGTGTCGGGCAGCCCCCTCAGGCGCAGCCGGCAATCCGCTTGAGGGCGCAGACCGCGCCGCGCGCACCGCGGCTACCCTGCCAGCGCGCCGAACAGCCAGTGCCACCCGGTGGCCGTGGCCAGCCCGAGCGGGATGCCCACGCCGACCATCATCGACACCAGCCGCGGCGCCAGGTTGGCCTGCACGGCGACGATACCGGCGCCGATCATCGGCGGCATCGCCGCCTCGATGACGCTCACGCGGCTCGTCATGTCGGGCGCGGCACCGGCCAGCCAGAGCACCCCCACCACCAGCGTCGGCGCCAGCACCAGCTTGTAGCTCAGCCCGAGCGCCAGCGCGCGGGCGTGCTCGCGCAGCGCGTCCAGCCGCAGCTGCATGCCCACCGACAGCAGTGCGAGCGGCGCCAGCGTGTCGCCGATGCGCGCCAACGCCATCTCGAGCGGCTGCGGAAACGGCAGCGGCCGCAGCAGCAGTGCGAGCACAAGCGCGATCACCGGCGGAAATGTGACGATGCGCCGCAGCATCTCGCGCCCGCCGACCCGCGGTCCGGCGGCATACCAGGCGGCGGCGGCCACGCCGAGCGTGCTGAGCGCAAGGTACGAACCCAGCTGGTCGATCAAGAGGCCGAGCCCGAGACCGTCGCGCCCGTGCAGCGTCTCGATCATCGGCAGGCCGACGAACGAGGTATTGCCGAAGCCGCCGACCAGCGTCAGCGCGCCGACCTGGGCCCGCGTGAGCCGTATCGCACGGCCGAGCGCCCAGAACAGCAGCGCGCCAAAGGCAAACAACAGCCACGGCATCGCCACCGGCATCAGGTGCTCGCGGTCGAACTCGAACGCGTGCAGCGCGCGCAGCGTCACCGCCGGCAGCGCCAGGTGCACGATCACCGCGTTCAGCGCCTGGTGGGCGTTCTCGCCCACGCGGCCGGCCCGCCGCAGCAGCAGGCCGGCCATGAGGCAGATCACGAGCATCATGAAGTTGGCCATGGCGGCGGGCCCGGCGGCGCAAGCGGCGCTTGTGTTCAGAAGCTCGGCGCAGGTTCCTCGGGCACGACTTCGCGCCCCGCGAATACCGCACTCGCGTCCGGCACCGTGGTGTCGCCACGCGCCACGACGGCCGGCAGCGACGACGCCACCGGGGCCAGCTGCGGCGCCGCGGTAGCGCCGGCCATGCGGTCGAGCAGCGTGGTCGCCAGCGACCCGACGGCCGCCGACAGCACCGCCACACCGAGCAGCTGGTGGATCCGGAAACCCGTGCCGCGCGCGGCGGCGCCGCCAGTGTGGCCGGGGATGAGCGTGGTTGTTTGCGACATGGTGTCTCTCCTGGTGGGCGAAGGCCGCGTTCGAGGCCTTCAGCGGTGAGTACGGAGGCGGCCGGCGAAACCGGCCATCGATGACGGAAGACTCTTCAGCGCCGGGTCAGGGTCGTCGCCGGGCAGCTGGACAGGCGCTGCCAGCGCTCCAGGCGTTCGGGCGCGACCTTGAACTCGATGGCGTACAGCGGCTTGCCGTAGCGCACCATCTGCTGCGCCACGCGCGCAGCGTCGCAATGGCCCTCATCGGCCAGGCTGGCGAACGCGGCGAAGGCCTTGTCGAAGTGGCCGATCTCGTAGTCGTCGCGGGCGCTGTCGAAGCGCGAGGTCTGGGCGAAGGCCGAAGCGGCGCAGAGTAGCGCCGCAAGTGCCAGGGCGGTGAGGCGAAGGTTCATCGCGTTCTCCTCTAGTCGTGGGCGGATGGGGCGGCGCGCTCAGGCGCCGACCACGGTGGTGTCGAGCTGCTCCGTGGGCGTGACCATCTCGGCGGGCGCCGCGGCCGGCTGCATCGATGTGACGACGACCGCCGCCAGGATGGCGACGGCCCAGAGGACCCCGGGCACCACGATGTAGCGTTCGAACAGCAGATCGAACTCCTGCTCCGAAGGCAAGGGGTAGCGGTCGGGTTGGCTCATGACGTTCTCCTGGGCTTTATGGACAGTGGGTGGGCGAAGGCAGTGCCTTCCCCCTCTCGTACGGGAAGTCGCGCGCAATGCGGCCATGCCACGATCCCGCTTCGCACTGGGTGGTCTAACGGGTCGGTTGGCAGGCGACGGGCGCCGGGCTCGGACGCCCGGTCGTTGGCGATGGCATTCACGTGGTCTCCCGTGGGCAATCGTGGCTCGCAGCCACTGGCGGCCACTCTAGGAAACCGGCCCGGCACCGCAAATCCCGCACGGGCGTCAAGGCATCCCGCAAACACGGGACGCGATGCAGGTGGCGGATCTCGGGTGCGGGTGCAACCAGGCCCGAGACCGCCCGGCGCTCACCGGGCAGCGTCGAGCGAAATCAATAGGCACCAGCCATTTGAGCGGCAGCGGTCTCGCACCGCGGCGTGACGATCTCGATGCCGAGGTCGTGCAGGCCCGCATAGAAGCCGAAGTAGGTGCCGTCGATGATGCCGAACACCTTGTCGACATCTTCGGACTGCAACATGCGCGCGAGCACCTCGCCGCCAGCGGTTTCAGACATGACTTCACCTCTCCAGGCCCTGTTGGCCCCATGCCTTGTCGCGACCGGCATGCGCCCGTTGTCCTGAGTCAAGCGGCAGCCCGACTGGCCTGGCGACCGTGGGCTACGCTATGGGCACGAACGGGGGCCTGCATGCCTGAAACGAGCTACGTCCAAAGGGTCAAGGACTTCTGGGGCCGCGACGGCCTGGGGCCCGCGATCCTCGATGCGCTGGCCGCTGCGGGCAAGCCGCTCGATCGCCTGACGATCGACGATCTCGCTCCGCTGGACCAGTTCCACGGCGGCGGCAAGGGCGCCACGACGCGGCTCGCGCGCCTGGGCGGTCTGGCGGCCGGCACACGGGTGCTCGATGTCGGCGGCGGCCTGGGCGGGCCGGCGCGCACGCTCGCGGTGGAGCATGGCTGCCAGGTGACCGTGATCGACCTGGCGCCGTCGTATGTGCAGGCCGGCGAGGCGCTGACCGCGCAGGTGGGACTCGGCGACCGTGTGTCGCACGAAATGGGCGATGCCCTCGAACTGCCCTTCGGGGACGGCACGTTCGATGTGGTGTGGACGCAGAACAGCGGCATGAACATCGCGGACAAGGAGGCGATGTACGCGGAGTTCCATCGCGTGCTGCGAATTGGCGGACGACTCCTGCTTCAGGAGCCGATGGCCGGGCCGGTGCAGCCGCCGCACTTTCCGGTCATGTGGGCGCACGACGCGGCGACCCACTTCCTGCGCACGCCCGAACAGATGCGCACGCTCATCGAGAACGCGGGCTTCCGGGCCCAGGCCTGGGACGACGTGACGGCGGAGACCAGCGGCGGCCGCGCGCCTGCGCAGGGGCAGAGCATCCAGTCGCTCGTGATGGGCGATCTGCTGCCGGCGATCGGCGCTAACGGCCGACGCAACCGGGACGAAGGCCGCATCGTCATGGTGCAAGCGGTGTTCGATCGCCGGTAGCGCAGCGACATTTGGTGCAAGCGGCTGGCGAATCACGGCCGCGCGCCGCTCACGTCGCCACCGCACGGGAGCGCAGGCTCTTCCTTGAACGCCGACGCTGGCGCGACCTTGTCCCGGGAGGTCATCGCGCAGCGCATGCGCCATGTGCGCGGCGGCGACGTCATCATCGCGCACATGAACAAGCCGGACTCCCAGACCGCGGACGGGCTTCGGCCCGGCCTGATCGAACTGCTGCGACGGAGAATGGTGTTCGTCCGTCTCGACCAGGTGGAATTGCAGGCGGTGCCGTGAGGCAGGCCGTCGTTGATTCGCGGGGCGTTGCGATCCCGGACTTGTGCCGGACGCGGACTCGATGCGCCTCGTCAGCGCGAACGCGACGCAGTGCCGGGATCAAACGAGTTGCCCGGTTCTTCGAGAGTCGAGTTCAACGCCGATGTAGGTGTCACGAATTTGGCAGCGTCATTGGCATCGACCCGAGGATTCCTTCGAGCGGGCACTGCGCGGACGGTCCGGCCGGCCATCGGCGAGAATCCGTCGTCTGCAACCTGCTTGCGTACCTATGAAACTCCTTGCCCTGGCCATCGTCGCGGTTCTTCTCGCAGGGCCGTCCGTGGCTGCCGAACCGAGCGTCGCCGAACTGGTCAGCACGCGCTGCGCCACCTGCCACGGAGCGGACGGCCAGGCAACCTCGCCGATCTTTCCGTCGCTGGCGGGACAGAACCGCGACTACCTGGTCAAGCAGTTGCAGGACTTCAAGTCCAAGAAGCGCGTCAGCGACATCATGGCGCCGCAGGTGGCCGATCTGACCGACGAGAAGATCGCCGGGCTGGCGGCCTTCTTTGCCGACAAGCCGGCCCGGACCAACCGCGTCTCGGACACCGACCTGCTGGCGGTGGGGCGCTACATCTACACCAAGGGCAACAACTGGTCGGGCGTGCCCGCGTGCATCACCTGCCACGGCGACAAGGCCTACGGCACCACGAACCTGCCGCGTCTGGCCGGGCAGAGCTCGCGCTACCTGCTGACGCAGCTGAAGGACTTCAACCAGCGCACGCGCACCAACGACAACGAGGCCATGCACCTGGTGGCCTCGCGCCTGACCGAGATGGAGACCAAGGCTGTCGCCGACTACTTGTCGCAGTTGCCCTGACGGCCGGAAGCACCAACGGCTTGGCATCGCTGCCAAGCCGTTGATTGAATTGGTGGGCCCTGCAGGATTCGAACCTGCGACCAACGGATTAAGAGACGCATCTCACCCCTTTTTCGTACCTGGCTAACGGACGCGCGCAGAGGGAAAGTGAGATGCGATGAGGATCTGATCGGAGCGTTAGGCCCACCAGTTTGGCTACGTTTTGGCTACGTTCACGACGATTAGCCCGCATCAGGCGGTCGCCTGGATGGCCCAAGGAATCCGAGTTGGCAACTGTTGTCACAACCGCCATGATCGCCAAGTATGAGTCGTCAATCCTTGAGCTTCGCCCCACCGGAATCGACGCGCGCCAACATCGATGCCTGCGTGTCCACCGGCAACTACGGAAACACGAGCGAGTACATCCGCGATCTGGTGCGCAAAGACCAGGAAGAACAACATGCACATCCGCAAGGACCAACACGCCACGGATCTACTTCAATTGGTCCAGCGACCTGCCCCGCAGGTACTCGGCAAACAACGGATCGTCGACAGCGGTCGGCCCACTGCCGGCCTTGGCCAGAAGGCCCGTGCGGCGCAATCGCTCGATCGCCGCGCGCACCTTGGCCACAGTGGGCCGACCACCCTGGGCTCTTGCCAGGGCATCCAGAGTTTCACGCCCCATCGGCGGGAGCCCGTGCGCGATAGCCAGGAGCACCGCACGCTCGAAGAGGTCGTGCGGCTGCAACAGCGCACTCCACCCTGCCACCTGCCGATCGTCGAGCAGGAATCGCTTTACGCCAGCATCCACGTCGGTGAGGCCCTCGGCCGACAAGGACTTAACCAAGTCCCTCATCAGCCGAGGCTTGAAGCCGATCCTCGCGAAGACGCGTCGCAAGTCTTCCAAGGGCAAAAATCTGCCCGGATGGACTTCGGCAAAGTGGTCAACGAGTTGCTGCAGGAACTCGTCGCCCAGCACTGGGAAGTCCAGCAGTTGCGCGAACTGGTACATCGGTGAACCCGCCGTGGATAGCATGCGGACCATGGCCTCCTGCGACGATCCAGTGAAGACCGACTTGAGGATGTCGCGGCGCTTGTGCAGAACCGCGCGCAAGGTGGCGATGATCTTGTCACCGCCTGCCACATCGCCCAAGGCCTGGATTTCGTCGAGCATCATCAGGATCGGCTTGTCGGCGGCGGCAGCCAACCGGACCACCAGGGCGTCCAGACGCAGCTCCGGCGCTGATGGCAGGGGTCGCCGCGCGGGCGCGTCTCCGAAGTCCACAGAGGCGCCCAGCGCCCCCACCTTCTTTACCGTCGTCTTGGCCAGTCGGCCCACCTCGCTGCTTGGAACCGTGACATCGTCAAGGGCCTCCTCCAGCGCATGATTGATCGCCTCAAGCGGCGCCGATTTCTGCAGCCACAGGTCAGCGTAGACGGGCAGCCACTTCGCCTGTCTGGCCGCCGGCGCGAGATCGTGATCCAGGAAGTAAGTCTTGCCAACCCGGCGAGGTGCGAACATCGCAAGGGGGCGGCCAGGTTGGGCCTTGATCAACTACAGGTAGCTCTTGGCCAACGCCGGCCGGCGCACCTCAATATCGTCAAAGGTCTTCATCGTTGTCGCGCATTGCTTTAATAACGACAATTGTTTCATTAACAACAAACGACAGCAACTCGCCGCATTGATGGCGCCACCGCATCCCCAGCCACCGACGGTCGCAGCACGCCGTCAAGCCATGCAGTCACGGCCACCGTCCTAGCAAGCTCTACTACGCCCGCCGACAGGCGGTTCGCCCATGCGCAGCATCCCCGAGAGCGCGCACCAGTGCGTTCGAAGGTTTCCACGCTCCTCCGTGCCCGCCAAACAGAACGGCGGCGTCGAGAACATTATTTTGGTTGTCGGGCGGTTCGAAACCGCGATCGAGCGCGGACTCTGCGCGGGCCCATTGCTGCTTGAGGAAGCGTTCCGAATCCATGCGGCCATCGTCGTCGAAGCGCACCACGGCAAAGGTGCTGCGGACCACACTCGCTGGAGCGCGCCCCGCGAGATCGACGACCAGGTCGGCCATGCGGACTCGTTGCCTCGCGATGCTTGGCAACACCGGGCCATTCAGGTCGCGAAGCATCCGGTCGAACTTTGCGTTCGTCATGCGATAGAGGTTTCGATCGCGAGCGACGAGAAATCGGCGGAACGACACTGCCACGGCTTCACGCCACCGATTCACTAGCCAAGGTTGGGACGGTCGCTGAGATCCCACAGCGTGCCGCGCCAGTTCGAGACCCGTCCTTCGGCACTGCAATGAGAGCATGACCAAAGGATGGCGTCATCCTGCGCCAGGGCGAACCTGACCATCGCCTTCTTGCACTTGAAGCATGTCGGGGCGAGGATCCCTGTGTCGTCGAAGTCGGTGGCATAGGCAATCAGACCGGCGTGAAAATCAGCCATCGCCTTGGCCGGTCCGCGGCGCGGCGCGATTGCGCCCTTCTCGTCCAGAAAGTGTCTTGCGTCAGTGATGTACATGCGGGCTGGGGGTTCGCGACGCCATGACCGCGCCAGGCGCAAGAATGGCACATCTCACGCGCTGATAGCACGACGGCACTTGGACGCCGCCGATTTATTCAATGAACGCGGTCATATCTGCCGCAGCGTAGAGCGCGTCAGTCAGTGATAGTCCACCTACTCGGCGTCGCGGGGAAGCGCAACTCAGGACGCCGGAGAGCTGCCGTTCATGGGTACCGGCTCCCGGCCACAAGCCGTCTTTCCCGGCCGGCTCGGAAATCGCGCCTCGGCGCAGTTCCGAAGGTCAGGTTTCCGGCGACGAGTCTGGACCGTTCGTTGGCCCAAGCCGGCCAGGAAGGGTCATTCGGGGCAGTCAGCTTCTCGGCCACTCAGTGTGACCGCTGCCGCAGTTCGGGTAGTGCTGCATGGCGATCTCGAAGATGCGGTTGAGCGGCCGCGCCCAACTGATGCAGTGCGGTCGGCCCTGAACAGTCTCGGCCTCGAATTGGCTGGCAACTGCAGCTTCGGTGACCCGCCCTGGCAAGGGCGTGATGGGCGGCAAGTGCTGGCCCATGCCGGCGCAGGAAGGCCCCGGTGTCCCGTAGGTGCTGGAGGCCGAGGCCATGTGCCACATCCTTGACCCGTGCGACGCTGTGCTGCGCCAGCTCGAGGCTGCCGCGCCCGGGCGCAGGTGCATGCGAACCGCTGCGGCACCCTCGCCGGCGCGGACTGGGCCAACGAGATCCATCCGACGCCGAACGGCTTCAAGAAGATCGCCGAGCATTGCTGGGCGCCGCTGCTGCGCTCGCATGGCCTGGTCACCTGAGCAGCGTGGCCCGCGCCCCCGCGGGCTCACGGCACGGCGCGCCCGGTTCTGCGAGCCAATGGCCCGCCGTTGACTTTACTCATTGCCACACCCACGCGGAGGTGCAGCATTTGCACTCATGGCAGGCGCTGCCGGCGGCCGCTTCGGCGGCGGGCAGTGGTGCATCTCGGAGGGGCAGCCGAAATGAAGGCCTTGACCGGCGTCGACGCGACGTTCCTGCATCTGGAGACTGCGCACACCCCGATGCACATCGCGTCGTTGAGCCTGTTCGATCTGCCGCCGGGCTACCGGCGCGACTTCTACGCTGAGGTGAAGCGCGAGCTGGCGCGGCGCCTGCATGGGGTGCCGATCTTCCACCGCAAGCTCGCGCCGATGCCGCTGCAGTTCGCCAATCCGGTCTGGGTCGAGGACGATGCGGTCGATCTCGACCATCATGTGCAGCGCGTGACGCTGCCGGCGCCGGGCACGCTCGAACAGCTCGAAGACTGTGCGGCGCGCCTGCATTCGCAGCCGCTCGATCGCCACCGGCCGCTGTGGCAGCTGTTCGTGATCGACGGCCTGCAAGGCGGTCAGGTCGGCTATTACCTCAAGGGCCACCACGCGGCGCTGGACGGCCAGGCCGGCGTGCTGCTGGCGCAAACGCTGTTCGACCTCGCGCCACGGCGGGCCGCGACGCGCCGCTCCACCGCGGCAGGCGCAGATCCGGGCGAGCAATCGGGCGAGCATCCGGGGCCTTGGGAGCTGGCCGCGGCCGCGCTGCGACACGACGCCGGCCAGTACATCAAGCTGCTTCGGCACCTGCCCGATGTCGCGCGCACGCTCGGCGGCATGTTCAGCGCTCCGGCGCAACCCGCGGGCGGCCAGCGAGCACCAGACGAGAACTTCCTGTTCGGCCCGCATACGCCGCTGAACGTGCAGATCACGGCCGAGCGGGGCTTTGCCGCCGTGTCGCTGCCCCAGCAACGGCTGCACGACCTGGCGGCCCAGCACGGCGTCACACTCAATGACATCGTGCTCGCGCTGTGCAGCGGCACGCTGCGGCGGTACTTGGCGCATCGCGGCGGCATCCCGAAGAAGCCGCTCACGGCGGCGATGCCGATCTCGCTGCGCGCCGCCGACGACGCCGAGTACACGATCCGGGCCACGATGCCGCTGGTCAGCCTGCACACGCAGATCGCCGATCCGCTGCGGCGCCTGCGCGCAATCCACGAAGCCGCCGGTGCCGTGAAGGCGATGGTGCACCGGGCCAAGGGCGTGCTGCCGCTGGACTTCCCGTCGATCGGCGTGCCCTGGGTGATGCACACGCTCGCCGAACTCTATGGGCACACGCACATCGGGGGCGTGATGCCGCCGCTGGCCAACGTCGTGATCTCTAACATCCACGGGCCGCCGATGCCGCTATACGTGGCCGGCGCGCGCATGAGCAGCTACTGGCCGATGTCGATCGTCGACCATGGCCTGGGACTGAACATCACGGTGATGAGCTACGCCGGCACGATGGGCTTCGGCTTCACCACGGCGCGCGCCGCGGTGCGCGACGCGCACGCGTTGACGCGGGCGTTGGAGGCCGCGCTCGACGAACTGGCGGCGAAGTCGAAGCGTGCGCCGCCCCGCCGCGCAGGCGCGGCGCCGGCCTGAACCGGCTGCCCGTCTTTGCCGCGGCCGAAGAGGAGACCAGGATGAAGGAGACACAGCGCGTGATGAGAGATCAAACTCAGATCTACATCGTCGGCGCAGGCATTGCGGGTTTGTCTGCGGCCGTATTCGCCATTCGGGACGGCGGGGTCGACGGCAGGAACATTCATCTCTTCGAAGAGCTGAAGGTCGTGGGCGGTGCGCTCGATGCCAGATCGGATCGCAACAAGAGGTACTTCATTCGCGGGGCAAGGCTCATCAACGAAAAGGCCTACGAGTGCTACTTCGACATGCTCTCGACTATCCCCTGTCTTGCCGAGCGGGAAGAAGTGGGCAAAGGCAAGAACGACGCCGGACATTTCCGGAATCATCGGCCGTCGAGAAGCGTCAAGGACGAGATATTCGAGTTCAATGAGACGCACAGGCTGAACACCGTCACCCGGCTCGTGGGAAAGGAGGGAGCCAGAGTCGATCACACAAGACTCGGTCTCGATCATCTCGATCGGATTGCCCTCATCGTTCTCGTCTCTGTTCCTGAAGAGGCCATCGACGGAATGAGGATCGATGAATACTTTCGCCCCGCGTTCTTCAAGACCAATTTCTGGTACCTGTTTGCCTCCATGTTCGGCTTCGAGCCTTGGCACAGCCTCATCGAGTACAAGCGATACGTGCGGCGCTTCTTCCACGAAGCGCCCAATATCACGACGCTGAAAGGCGGGTGGAATACGCCATACAACAACTATGAATCGATCGTAACGCCGATCGAGAGATGGCTGGTGAAGCAGGGGGTCGACATCCAGACCGGCGTCAGGGTCACTGATGTGGACTTCAGACCTTCCAGGACCAGGAAGTCAGTTCAAAGGCTCCACTTCCTCAAGAGCGGGAAGAAGGGGGAGATCGTCGTAGGCGATCGCGATCGCGTATTCATCACGATCGGGTCGAAAGTCGCCGATTCGCGCACAGGGAGCATGAACAAGGCACCGGACCTGGTGACGGACAAGAGAGACGGAGGGTGGTCCCTCTGGGCCAAGATGGCCACGAAGGTGCCTGGCATGGGCAACCCCGAGGCGTTCAGCGGTCATGTTGACCGGACCAAATGGGCTGTTTTCACCATCACGACGCAGGGCCCGCTGTTTGCCGAAAGGATCAGGAAGTACTCGCGGGTCAAGGTGCAGGGGGAGCAACACATACTGTCCTTCATCGATTCCAACTGGGGCTTGGGCCTGCATGTTCCGTTTCAACCGCACTTCACAAACCAGTCCCCGGACACAACGGTCATGCTGGGATATGGGCTCTACGGGAACACGCTGGGCAACTACATCAAGAAGACGATGACCGAATCGACGGGGGAGGAGTTGCTCACCGAGCTCGTCTACCACCTCGGGTTCCTGAAGGACTTGGTCCGGATCAAGGAAGTCACGGTGGCCATTCCGACAACGCTTCCCTACGCCACCAGTCAGTTCAGTCCCAGGAGAATCGCTGACCGACCCCAGGTAGTTCCCCAAGGGTCGACGAACCTGGCGTTGCTGGGGCAGTTCGTCGAGATCCCCGACGACTGCGTATTCCTGGTGGACTATTCAACCCGGTCGGCCCAGATCGGCGTCTATCGGTTGTTGAACGTCAAGAAGCCAGTCACCCCGGTCTATACGGGCATTCGCAGTCCGATTCAGTGGGTGAACGCCTTGCATGCATCCCTGCAGTAACGTGCGACCACTTCGCGGCGCATGGGATTCTTCAACGCCCTCGGCAGCGCGCACGTGAGGCCCGATGGTCTGGCTGCGGCGACATGAACTGCCAGTGTGAATTGCCAGGGCTTGGCGTCTGCGCCCTCGCGTTGGCCTGGTTCGGCAGACCCCTGACCTGACCGTTCAGAAGGGGTGGACCGCTCCCAGGCGATGAGTTCAGCAGATTGGCTGTCGCGGATGGGTCGGGAGCCGGTCTAGACGAACGTCAGCTGTATGGCAGCCCAACTCGACCGGCAGGTTTCGGGCAGCGAGTTCAAGGGATTGGTTGGCCGGACCCGACCCATAGGAGTCGGCCACCGTTTTCTCAGCGAGCGACCGGTCTACCCTGGAACTTGACCTTCGCCGACGTCGCCGAGAAAGTCACGGTCGGCGAGAGCGGTCATTCGTAGGTGGCAATCACCGACCTGTGCAAGGTGCCGGCTGAGCGACCGCATCCGAAGGTCGCGTACGCTCGCTGCCGACCCGCTGCCGTCGTTCGAGACTCAGGATTACCGATCCCAAAGGAGTCTTTCGGGCAGTGCGCCAGGTCGAGCTGAAGCACCCGCTTGAACAGCCGTGCCCAACTCAGCCGCACCGGCCTGTGGTGCGCACACTTCGCCTCGCACTCGGCGGGCATGGCTGCCTCATACCAACTTGCGTTCAATAGATTAGATATGATGTTGTTCCACGAACTTCGAGGAGTCGTGGATGAAGACATTGATCGTGAGCGACAAGCCGACCAT
>Ga0209253_10001216_pt1 | contig 22529 bp, 21 predicted proteins | sample FrelakmetBRP12BR_FD_187145 | JGI IMG/M metagenome (GOLD analysis project Ga0209253, IMG submission 187145) | Freshwater lake sediment microbial communities from the University of Notre Dame, USA, for methane emissions studies - BRP12 BR (SPAdes)... | ecosystem: Environmental > Aquatic >...
CAGCCGCACCGCTACACGCGGACGCGCGATTTGTTCGAGGATTTCGTGAAGGTGCTGTCGACTGCCGACGCGCTCGTGCTCTGCGACGTCTACCCTGCCGGCGAGGCGCCGATCGTCGCGGCGGACGGCCGCGCGCTCGCTCGCGCGGTTCGCGTCGTCGGAAAGGTCGAGCCGGTCTTCGTCGAGTCCGTCGCCGATCTGCCGGTCGCGATCCGGACGCTCGTGCGCGACGGCGATGTCGTCGTGACGATGGGCGCCGGCTCGATCGGGCAGGTGCCCGCGAAGCTCGTGGAGGGCGCGTGAGAGCGGAGGGCGCATGATGATGAGCGAGCCGGCGATGTTCAAGGCGTTGCGCGGAACGCTGTCGCGCGACGCTTCGCTCGCCCGCTACACGAGCTGGCGTTGCGGAGGCCCGGCCGATCGCCTCTACGTTCCGGCCGACCGCGATGACCTCGCGGCATTCATCCGCCAGCTGCCGGCGACCGAGCCGCTGACCGTGATCGGCCTCGGCAGCAACCTCCTGATCCGCGATGGGGGCGTCCGCGGGACGGTCCTCGTCCTCCACGCGGCACTGAACGCGCTCGAACTGCGTGACGGCACGATCTACGCGGCGGCGGGCGTAGCGAGCCCCAAGGTCGCACGATTCGCTGCGGCGCATGGCTTCGCCGGTGCGGAATTTCTCGCCGGGATCCCCGGAACGGTCGGCGGCGCGCTCGCAATGAACGCGGGCTGCTGGGGCGGCGAGACGTGGCGCCATGTCTCGCGCGTCGAGGTCATGACGCGTGCGGGCATCGTCGAGGAGCGACTGCCTTCGGCCTATGCGGTCGGATATCGATCGGTGCGACGCAGTGACGGACTGGCGCCGGACGGTATCTTCACCGCGGCTTGGTTCGAATTCCCGCGTGGCGACGCCGGCGCTGCCCGCGAACGGATCGCCGAGCTTCTGCGGCGGCGGATCGCGACGCAGCCGCTCAACCTGCCGAATGCCGGCAGCGTCTTTCGCAACCCTCCCGGAGATCACGCCGCGCGGCTGATCGAAAGCTGCGGCCTCAAGGGGTATGCCGTCGGCGGCGCGCTCGTCTCGGAGAAGCACGCGAATTTCATCGTCAATCCGGAAGGCCGGGCGAGCGCCGCCGACATCGAGGCGATCATCGCGCACGTGCGCGATACGGTCCGTGCGAAGACCGGCGTCGACCTGGAACCCGAAGTCCAGGTGATCGGAGCGCGGGCATGAAGGAATTCGGCAAAGTGGCCGTGTTGATGGGCGGGCCGTCGTCGGAGCGCGAGATCTCGTTCCTCTCCGGCAATGCCGTACTCAAGGCGCTCGTCGAAAAGGGCGTGGACGCGCACGCGTTCGATCCGCGCGAGCGACCGCTCTTCGAACTCAGGCGCGATGGCTTCGACCGGGTGTTCATCGCGCTGCACGGGCGATTCGGCGAAGACGGCACCGTGCAGGGCGCGCTGGAAACGCTGGGCATTCCGTACACCGGTAGCGGGGTGATGGCGTCGGCGCTGGCGATGGACAAGTGGCGTACCAAACTCGTCTGGCTCGCGAGCGGGATCCCGACGCCCGCCTACCGGATGGTCGACGCCGGGACCGACTGGGGTCGCGTGGTCGCCGAACTCGGACTGCCGCTCATCGTGAAGCCGGTGCGCGAAGGCTCGACGATCGGCCTCACGAAAGTGACCGGCGGCGATCGCGACCAGCTCGCGCGCGCATACGCCGAGGCGGCCAAGCACGACGAACTGGTGCTGGTCGAGGAATTCGTCGCGGGCATCGAGCTTACGGCTTCGATCCTGGGCGACCGCGCGCTGCCGCTCATCCGTATCGAAGCGCCGCAGGGCAACTACGACTACCACAACAAGTATTTCTCGGATGAGACCCGGTACTTCTGCCCGTCCGGCCTGCCGCAGCCGAAGGAGCGCGAGATCCGGGACGCGTCGCTCGCCGCCTTCCGCATCGTGGGTTGCACCGGCTGGGGCAGGCTCGACCTGATACTGAAACCGGACGGCTCCTTCCGTTTCCTCGAGGTGAACACGTCGCCCGGGATGACCGGCCATTCGCTGGTGCCGATGGCGGCAAAGGAAGCCGGAATGGGCTTTGGCGATCTGTGCGTGGAAATCCTGCGGGGTGCCCATGTGGGATGACGCGAAGCAACTGAACGCGATCGCCGCGGGGCTCGCGGTCATCGCCGTCGTCCTCCTGCTGTGGGGCACGCTCGCATGGGCAGCGCGCCAGCCTCTCTTCGCATTCCGCGAGGTCGTCGTCCGCGGTCCCCTCGAGCACGTGAGCACGACCCATCTCGAGGGCGTGGTCCGCGACGAGCTCGCGGGAACGTTCTTCACGATGGATCTCGACCGCGCGCGTGCGTCCCTCACGCGCGTGCCCTGGGTGCGCAGCGTCGCGCTGCGCCGCCAGTGGCCGCAGAGGCTCGAGGTCACCGTCGAAGAGTACGCGCCGTTCGCTCGCTGGAACGAGGCGGCGCTGCTCGATGCCCACGGCGTGGTGTTCGTCGCCGATTACGACGGCGAGCTCCCTCAGTTCGAAGGTCCCGACGGGCGAGGGGTGGAGGTGGTGACCCGCTTCCGCGAGTGGGGCGAGGTCCTCGCGCCGCTTGCGCTCAATCTGGAGAGCATCCGGCTCTCGCCGCGAGGCGGATGGCACCTCGTCGCGAAGGGGCAGTCCGGCACGCTCGCGATCGAACTCGGGCGCGAGGAGCCGGCGGCGCGGCTGGTGCGCTTTGTTGCGGTGTACGAACGCACGATCGGGGCGCTCGCGCGCGTCGGCACGCGGATCGAGCACGTGGATCTGCGGTACCGCAACGGGTTCGCGGCGCGCGTGCCGGGATTCCGCGAGCGCGCGCCGAAACGCAAGGCGGCGGCATGAGCGCGAAGGGCCGTCCCGAGCGCGAATTGCTCCCTCTCGGAGGGAAGGCGCGCAGCGCCAAGGGTGCACCCATCAGCGCGAAGGGCCGTCCCGAGCGCGAATTGCTCCCTCTCGGAGGGAAGGCGCGCAGCGCCAAGGGTGCACCCATCAGCGCGAAGGGTGCACCCGTGAACGACACGCCGCGGTTGCGTGCGAGGAGATGGTAGAGCGATGGTAAAGGAAAGCAAGAACCTGATCGTGGGTCTCGACATCGGGACGTCGAAGATCGTCGCGATCGTCGCCGAGGTGACGGCGGATGGCGGCCTCAACATCATCGGCCTCGGGACCCAGCCGTCGCGCGGCCTGAAGAAAGGTGTCGTCGTCAACATCGAGGCCACGATGGGGTCGATCCAGCGCGTGCTGGAAGAGGCCGAGCTGATGGCGGATTGCCGGATCACCGAGGTCTATACGGGTGTGGCCGGCAGCCATATCCGGAGTCTGAATTCCAGCGGGATGGTCGCGATCAAGGAAAAGGAGGTCACGCAGGCGGACATCGACCGCGTCGTCGAGACCGCGAAGGCCATCGCCATTCCCAACGACCAGCAGATCCTGCACATCCTGCCCCAGGAATTCATCATCGACGGGCAGGAGGACGTGCGCGAACCGCTGGGAATGAGCGGCGTGCGTCTCGAGGTGAAGGTGCACATCGTTACCGGCGCGGTGTCGGCCGTCGAGAACATCACCAAGTGCGTCCGCCGCTGCGGGCTCGAGGTCAAGGACGTGATCCTCCAGCCGCTCGCCTCGTCGATCGCCGTGGTGAACGACGACGAGAAGGACCTGGGGGTCTGCCTGATGGACATCGGCGGCGGCACGACCGACCTCGCAGTGTTCGCCGGCGGCGCGATCCGGCATACCGCGGTCATCCCGATTGCCGGAGACCAGGTGACCAACGACATCGCGATGACGCTGCGCACACCCACGAAAGAGGCGGAGGAGCTCAAGCTGCGGCACGGCTGTGCGCTCCGTCAGCTCGCCGACCCGAACGACATCATCGAGGTGCCCGGCGTAGGCGACCGGCCACCGCGCAAGCTCTCCAGGCAAACGCTCGCCGAGGTGATCGAGCCGCGGATCGAGGAGCTGTACACGCTGGTGCAGGCGGAGCTCCGCCGCTCCGGCTTTGAGGAGCTGCTCTCGTCGGGGATCGTGCTGACCGGCGGGTCCGCGTTGCTCCCCGGCATGGCCGAATTGGGCGAGGAGGTGTTCCACCTGCCGGTCCGGGTGGGCGTGCCGGCGTACGTCGGCGGGCTGGCGGACGTGGTCCGCAGCCCGCGTTATGCAACGGCGGTCGGCCTCCTGCTCGAGGGGCGCGACCAGTACCTTCGGGCACAGCAATCGCGTGCGCGCACGACCGGAATCGGCGGCGCGGCGGAGCGGATGAAGCAATGGTTCAAGGCAAATTTCTAGCGTCGGACGTCGGCAGCACCATCACGTTGTTAAACACGGGTCATCACAGCACTACGAGACAGGAGAAAGGAGCGCACCATGTTTGAAATCATCGACCAGCCAACTCAGGACGGCGCCGTCATCAAGGTCATAGGGATCGGCGGTTGCGGCGGCAATGCAGTGGAGCACATGATCGCGAGGGGGCTCGTGGACGTCGAGTTTCTTTGCGCGAACACCGACGCCCAGGCGTTGAAACGCTCGACGGCGCCTGTCCAGTTGCAGCTGGGCACGGCGCTCACGCGCGGGCTCGGCGCCGGTGCAAGGCCTGAGATCGGGCGCGACGCGGCGATGGAGGACCGGGAGCGGATCGCCGAGATGATGGACGGCGCCGACATGCTGTTCATCACGGCCGGCATGGGCGGGGGCACGGGTACGGGCGCGGCGCCGGTGATCGCCGACATCGCGAAGAGCATGAACATCCTGACGGTTGCCGTGGTCACGCGCCCGTTCAAGCTCGAGGGCGGCAAGCGCATGAAGGTCGCGCAGGCGGGGATCGACGAGCTGGCGAAACGGGTCGACTCGCTGATCATCATCCCGAACGACAAGCTGATGGAGGTGCTCGGCGACGACATTTCGATGCTCGACGCCTACGCCGCCGCGAACGACGTCCTGCACGGTGCGGTGTCGGGCATCGCCGAGGTGATCAACAATCCGGGACTCGTCAACGTCGACTTCGCCGATGTGCGCACGGTGATGGGGGAGGTCGGCATGGCGATGATGGGCTCGGCGACCGCCGAGGGCGCGGATCGGGCGCGGCAGGCGGCCGAGCAGGCGGTACGGAGTCCTCTGCTCGAGGACGTCAATCTTGCCGGCGCGCGCGGCGTGCTGGTCAATGTGACGGCGTCGGCGGGACTGCGCATGCGGGAATACCAGGAAGTGATGACGACGATCAAGGAGTTCACCGCGGACGATGCGCTGGTGATCGTCGGCACCGTGATCGACGATACGATGGACGACCGCCTGCGGGTGACGATGATCGCGACCGGCCTGGGCGGCGCCCAGGCTGTCCGGCGCGAGCAGCGCACGCCGAACATGACGCTCGTCGAGCAGCCGCAAGTCGTCGCGCGCACGGGAACCGACGGCGTGGGCACGACGGTCGAGAACGTCGACTACGAGCATTTCGATGCGCCGGCGGTGATCAGGAAACGGGAACGGGGCCTTCCGGCGGCGCCGGCGTTCGACGCGACCGAGATCCCCGCGTTCTTGCGCAAGCAGGCGGATTGAACGGGCGTCGGGTCGGCACCGAACGGGAAACCGGGGGAACGGGGCGCGGGCGTCGGGGTGAGTTTCGGACCCGAAACGTCCGCGGGTACCGTGAAGCGCGCGCACGCCTGGCGCCGACCGGACGAGGGCTTCGACCTCCGCCCCGCGCTGTGATAATATTGCCGTAAATCGTTGAACCGCTGAGGGAATCGGCGCGATCCCCGGGTGGAACCGGGGACGCGGCAGGTCGAGAGCATGCTCAAGCAACGGACGCTGAAGACCACGATCAAGACCAAGGGGGTCGGGCTGCACACCGGCGCCCGGGTCGAGCTCGTCCTCCGCCCGGCGGCGCCCGATACCGGCATCGTTTTCCACCGCGTCGACCTGGAGCGGCCGGTTGCCATCCCCGCCGATGCGCTGCATGTCGGCGACACGCGCCTGTCCTCGACGCTCAAGCAAGGCGGCGCGTCGGTCTCCACCGTCGAGCACGTGATGTCGGCGCTCGCGGGACTCGGCATCGACAATCTCCACATCGACGTCGCCGGTCCCGAGATCCCCATCATGGACGGCAGTGCGGGGCCGTTCGTCTTCCTGCTGCAATCGGCGGGTATCGTCGAGCAGGAGTCCCCGAAGCGCTATATCCGCATCGTTCTTCCGGTCGAAGTGAAGGACGGCGACCGCTCCGCGCGATTCGACCCGTTCGACGGCTTCAAACTCGACTTCACGATCGATTTTCCGCACCCGATGTTCGGGTCGGAAAACCGGCACGTGATCATCGACTTCGCCGAGCATTCGTATGTCAAGGAGGTCGCGCGCGCGCGCACGTTCGGCTTCATGCAGGACGTCGAAGCGATGCGCGCGGCGGGCCTCGGACTGGGTGGCAGCCTGCAGAACGCCATCGTCCTCGACGAGTACCGTGTGTTGAACAGCGAGGGGCTGCGGTACGACAACGAGTTCGTCAAGCACAAGGTGCTGGACGCGATCGGCGACCTCTACCTGCTCGGTCACCCGTTGATCGGCCAGTACACCGGGTACAAGTCGGGCCACGCGCTCAACAACGCCGTGGCGCGGGCGCTGCTCGCGCGCCGCGACGCATTCGAGCTCGTCACCTTTGCCGAGACCAAGGACGTGCCGTCCGCCTTCAAGGGCTGGCAACTCTCGCCCGCATGACGGATCCGGAATCGGGCGGGACGACGACGCACACCCGCAGGCTCCCCGCGCCTTCCCCTGCCGGGACTTGACCTGAGTTGACCCGGTGGTTCTCGTCCGCCTCCTGTTCTTTCTGGCAATCGCCGCGATCGCGGTCGCCGGGGTCCTCTACCTGTTCGGACGGGACCGCCGTTACCTGCGGTTCATCGGGCAGGTGATCAAGTTCACGATCCTCATCCTCGCGGTCGTCCTGATCTTCTTCGCATTCGAGCGTCTGGTCGGGCCGATGCTCTGACCCGTCGCATTGGGCCCCGGCGGCGCGATCATGGATACCCGTGCCGAGGCTCCCTGGGAGATCGTGACGCTCACCCGGCCCGGCGCAGGAAATGCTCTAGCGCGGCCTTGAGCGGTCCCGAGGGCAGCTCGCGGGCGAGCGCGGACAATGGCTGTAGCGAAGTTCTATCCAGCGGATTTGCAAGCGTTTTCTTATTTGGCGCCGAGTCGGTCCGAACTTGCACGCGCACGCGGATTCCAGTAAATTCCCAACCCTCACGCCTTAGAATTGTCAGAATCTCGGTCCCGCGCTGCCGTACGATGGCGGCAACCGCACCGGCGTCGGCGGCAAGCTCCAATTGTCCGTTTCGTGCGTCGGCAACGTGGATGCGCATCGCGAGGGGCCGAGGTAGAAGCCGGCGAACAATGCCGGTGAGCGCTTCTTCGTCGCTGCGACGGGCCGCCCACGCGGCAAGCGTCGCGTCGGAGCCGAGGACGCGTTTGAAGGGCTGCGGGAAACGCACCATGGCGGGAGAGGGCTGCCGGGCTTCGGTCCGGTTGCGGACCGTTCCGATGGGGAAAGGTTGGGAGGAGCCCAATTGAACATCATTCTGGTCACGAGCGCCACGGCGCGCGCAAGGACCCTCACCCTGGATTGGCGGCACGGGGCGCTGGGCGCCCTGGGCCTTGCCGTGATCTTCGTCGCGTTCACTGCAACGTTCAATTACGTCGCGCTCAAGTACGCGGCAGCGGTCCAGCATCCCTGGCTGCAGGCGATCGTTCTGGCGGACCAGCGGCAGGAGGCGCAGAAGACACAGCAGCTGGTCCAGGGGCACCTCAACGCCATGGCGATGCGGCTGGGCGAACTGCAGGCCCAGGTGATGCGCCTCGACGGGCTGGGCGAGCACCTGGCGAAAGCCGCCGGACTGAAGCCGCAGGAATTGCCGTCGCTGCAGTCCGGAACGATTCCGGGTCGTGGCGGCGCCGAGTCTTCCCGTCCTTCGCGGGCGCTCTCCGTCGACGAGTTTTCGCAATTGCTGGCCAAGCTCGGTCGCCAGGTGGAAGAGCGCTCGGATCAGCTCGGCGTGCTCGAGGCGCTTCTCGTCCAGGATTCTGCGAATCGCAAGTTCATGCCGACGCTGGCGCCGATCGTCGATGGCTGGTTCTCGTCGAACTTCGGCTACCGGATCGATCCGTTCACCGGGCTGCAGACATTTCACGAAGGTATCGACTTCCCGGCGGAGAGCGGCACGACGATTGTGGCGGCGGCCAGCGGCAAGGTGGTCGAGGCCGGAATTCACCCGCAGTATGGTAAAATCCTCGCGATTGACCACGGCAACGGACTGCTTTCGCGGTACGCGCACGCGTCGCAGGTGTTCGTGAACGAAGGCGACCTCGTCGTGCGCGGCCAACGGGTGGCGACGGTCGGTTCGACCGGCCGCTCGACCGGTCCGCACCTGCATTTCGAGGTCCGGCTGAACGGCGTCCCGCAGAATCCAGCACGCTTTCTGCACTCACCGAGTTGATCCGCGACGACGAACGCTCCGGCCAATGCAGAGGGTATGAGGGGTGAGGCGGTCCTCACCCCTTGTTTTTTGCGCCGGCGCCGCTATTCCGGGAGCTTATGATCAACATCCTCACCCGCATCTTCGGCAGCCGCAACGAGCGCCTGCTGAAGCAATACGGCGCTGTCGTCCGCCAGATCAACGCGCTGGAGCCCTCGATTTCGGCGCTCTCCGACGACGCGCTGAAAGCCAAGACCACGGAATTCAAGGGGCGGGTCGCCAACGGCGAGGCGCTCGACGCGATCCTGCCCGAGGCCTTCGCCGTCGTCCGCGAGGCGAGCAAACGCGTGCTGCTGATGCGGCACTTCGATGTCCAGCTGATCGGCGGGATGGCGCTGCACAACGGGAAGATCGCCGAAATGCGCACGGGCGAGGGCAAGACTCTCGTCGCGACGCTTCCCGTCTACCTCAACGCGATGGCCGGGAAGGGCGTCCACCTCGTCACCGTCAACGACTACCTCGCCCAGCGTGACGCGGACTGGATGGGGCGGATCTATCGCTTCCTCGGTCTCACGGTAGGCGTCAACCTCTCGCAGATGGACCACGCGGCCAAGCAGGCGGCGTACGGGTCCGACGTCACGTACGGCACGAACAACGAGTTCGGGTTCGACTACCTGCGCGACAACATGGTGTTCGAGGCGTCGCAGCGCGTCCAGCGCGGGCTCGAGTACGCGATCGTTGACGAGGTCGACTCGATCCTGATCGACGAGGCGCGCACGCCGCTCATCATTTCGGGCCAGGCCGACGACAACGTCGACCTCTACTATCGTCTGAACGAGATCGCGCCCAGGCTGAACCGGCAGCAGGAAGAGAAGGGCGACGGCGACTACTGGGTCGACGAGAAGGCGCACCAGGTGCTGCTTTCGGAGCAGGGCCACGAACACGCGGAGCAGATCCTCGCCGGGGCAGGGCTGCTCGCGCCGGGCTCGAGTCTCTACGACGCGCACAACATCGGGCTCATGCATCACTTGTACGCGGCGCTCCGCGCGCACGCGCTGTTCCACCGCGACCAGAACTACGTCGTGCAGAACGGCGAGGTGGTCATCGTCGACGAGTTCACGGGGCGGCTCATGTCCGGCCGCCGCTGGTCCGACGGCCTGCACCAGGCGGTCGAGGCGAAGGAAGGCGTGCCGATCCAGCGTGAGAACCAGACGCTCGCGTCGATCACGTTCCAGAACTACTTCCGGATGTACGGCAAGCTCGCCGGCATGACCGGCACCGCGGATACCGAGGCATTCGAGTTTCAGCAGATCTACCACCTCGAGACCGTGGTGATCCCGACGCACATGCCGATGGTGCGCAAGGACGAGAACGACCAGGTGTTCCGGACGTTGCAGGAGAAAGTCGACGCGATCATCGCCGACATCAAGGATTGCCACGAACGGGGGCAGCCGGTGCTGGTCGGAACGACGTCGATCGAGAATTCGGAAATGCTGTCCGGCCATCTGGCCAAGGAAAAGCTTCCGCACGAGGTGCTGAACGCAAAGCAGCACGCGCGCGAGGCGGAAATCGTCGCGCAGGCCGGGCGCCCGAAGGCGATCACGATCGCAACGAACATGGCCGGCCGCGGCACGGACATCGTGCTGGGCGGGGCGATCGAGCCGCAGATCCTGAAGCTGCGCGAGGACGAAACCCTGCCCCCGGCAGACAAGGACGCCCGGATCGGCAGTATGCGTGCCGAGTGGCAGGTCCGCCACGACGCCGTGATCTCCGCGGGCGGCCTTCACATCGTCGGTACCGAGCGCCATGAATCGCGCCGCATCGACAACCAGCTCCGCGGCCGCGCCGGCCGGCAGGGCGATCCGGGCTCGTCGCGGTTCTACCTCTCGCTCGAGGATCCGCTGCTGCGCATCTTCGGCGGCGAGCGCCTCGGGTCGATCATGCAGCGACTGAAAATGCCCGAGGGTGAGCCGATCGAGCACCCGATCGTCAACCGTTCCATCGCCAAGGCGCAGAATCGCGTCGAGTCGCGCAATTTCGACATCCGCAAGCAGCTCCTCGAGTACGACGACGTGGCCAACGACCAGCGCCGCGTGATCTATCAGCAGCGCAACGAATTGCTCGAATCGGCGGATGTCGCGGAGACGATCCGCAACATGATCGTCGGGCTCATCGACGAAACCGTGAAGCGCTACATCCCCGCGGAATCGGTCGAGGAACAGTGGGACGTCCCGGGGCTCGAGACGGCGCTCGCGTCGGAGTTCCAGATGCAGGCGCCGGTGGGCGAATGGCTGAAGAACGATCCCGAGACCACCGACGTGGCGTTGCGCGACCGGCTGAACGAGGTCGCGGTGGCGCAATATGCGAGCAAGGAGGCGCAGGTCGGACCGGAACTCATGCGCCAGTTCGAGCGCAGCCTGATGCTGCAGACCGTCGATCAGCATTGGCGCGACCACCTCGCCAACCTCGACCACCTGCGCCAGGGCATCCACCTGCGCGGTTACGCGCAGAAGAATCCGAAGCAGGAGTACAAGCGCGAGTCGTTCGAGCTCTTCTCCGACATGCTGGACCGGATCAAGCAGGACGTCGTGAAGGTCGTCCTGACGGTGCAGGTGCGCACGCCGGAGGACGTCCAGGCGGTCGAGGAACCGCCGGCGGTCAGCAATGTCAGGTACCAGCACGCCGATTACGACGAGGCGCTCGCCGCGGCTGCGGCCGATCCGCCTCCGGCCGCCGCTCCGTTCGTGCGCGCCGGCGAAAAGGTGGGTCGCAACGATCCGTGCCCCTGCGGCAGCGGCAAGAAATACAAGCAGTGCCACGGACGCATTGCGTAGCGCCGCTGCGGGACCGTTCAATCTCCAGGGCCCCGAACGTCGCGCCATGCCCGTCCGTTACACACCACCCCGCCCCGAGGACTTGTTGCCGGTCCCTGGCGTCACGCTCGGCACTGCCGCGGCGAAGATCAAGAATTGGCAGCGCGACGACGTGCTCCTCGTCGTGTTCGAACCGGGCACGACGGCGACCGGCGTGTTCACGCAGAACCGATTCTGTGCGGCGCCGGTGATCGTCTGTCGCCGACACCTCGAGCGTGCCGGCGGCATCCGGGCGCTGATCGTCAACGCCGGCAACGCCAACGCGGGCACCGGTGCCTCGGGAATCGCCGCGGCCGAGTCGACCTGCGCGGCGGTCGCGTCGATGCTCGGTTGCGGGCTGCAGCAGGTGCTGCCGTTCTCGACCGGTGTGATCATGGAACCGCTGCCGGTCGCCAAGATCGTGGCCGCGCTGCCCACGGCGCATGCGGCGCGCGCGCCGGACCATTGGTTCGCCGCCGTGTCGGCGATCATGACCACCGACACGGTGCCGAAGGGTGCATCCCGCCGCGTTGCCGTCGACGGCACGACGGTCACCGTCACCGGCATCGCGAAGGGCTCCGGGATGATTCACCCGGACATGGCGACGATGCTCTCCTTCATCGCGACCGACGCACCGATCGCGACCGCGACAATCGCCGGCCTGACGCGCGAGATCGCCGATCTTTCGTTCAACTGCGCGACCGTCGATGGCGATACCTCGACGAATGACAGCTTCGTCATCGCCGCGACCGGCATGGCGCCGATGCCGCCGATCGAGCGCGCCGACGACCCGCGGCTCGTACCGGTCCGCGATGCGATCGCCGCGGTGGCCATCGAGCTTGCGCAGGCCATCGTCCGCGACGGCGAAGGCGCGACGAAGTTCATGACGATCCGCGTCGACGGCGGGCGCGACAGGGCCGAATGTCGCAGGGTCGCGCTGGGCATTGCGCATTCGCCACTGGTGAAGACCGCATTCTTCGCCTCGGATCCGAACCTGGGTCGCATCGTCTGCGCGATCGGCAACTCCGCTGCGCGCGATCTCGATCCGTCGCGCGTGTCGTTCTGGCTCGACGACGTTCTGGTCGTCGAGAACGGCGCCCGCGCATCTTCGTATGGGGAGGCGGATGGCCAGCGCGTGATGAAGAACGACGAGATCACCATCCGCGTCGCGCTTGGCCGCGGCGGCGCGTCGGCGACGGTCTGGACCTGCGATTTCTCGCACGACTACGTCAGCATCAACGCCGATTATCGAAGCTGACGTGCCAACCGGGAGCGAACTCGCCGCGCTTCTGCATCGCCTCGAGGGCATCCTCGAGCGCGTCGAAGGGATGCTGCCGCTGCCGCCGCCTCCCCCCGACTGGAACGCCACCGCGTTTCGCTGGCGCAAACGCGGGGGCCGCGGGCACCTGCAGGCCGTGCTCCATCCCCATTCGATCCGCCTCGACGATCTCGTTGCGATCGACGAACAGAAGCGCGCGATCGACGCCAACACGCGCCAATTCGTCGCCGGATTGCCGGCGAACAACGTGCTGCTCACCGGATCGCGCGGTACCGGCAAGTCGTCGCTCGTCAAGGCAATGCTGGTCAAGTACGCGGCGAGGGGCCTGCGGCTCATCGAGGTCGACAAGGCGGATCTCGTCGATCTTCCCGACATCGCCGAAGTTGTTGCCGCGCGGCACGAGCGCTTCATCGTGTTCTGCGACGACCTGACGTTCGACGCCGGCGAGCCCGGCTACAAGGCGCTCAAGGTGATGCTCGACGGCACGATCGCCGCGGCGTCGGCCAACATGCTGATCTACGCCACGTCGAACCGACGGCACCTGCTGCCCGAGTACTTCAGCGAAAACCTCGAAACGAAGCATCTCGGCGACGAAGTGCATCCGGGCGAATCGGTCGAGGAGAAGATCTCGCTCTCGGAGCGCTTCGGATTGTGGATCTCGTTCTATCCGTTCGGCCAGGATGACTATCTGGCAGCGGTCGCGTCGTGGCTCTTCGTGTTCGACGTTCCGTCACCGAAGTCGGAGCGGGAGATCGCGGCGCGCGAGCGCGAGGCGCTGCAGTTCGCGCTCCAGCGCGGTTCGCGCAGCGGTCGCATCGCGTGGCAGTTCGCCAGGGGCTACGCCGGCGCCGCTGCGCTGCGCAGAAAATCCCGCGCGTGAGCGAGGGGGGCGAAGCCCAGGCCCGAAGGGCGCGTCCCCTCGCGATCGCGTGCGCCCGACCCCGCCGGTTTCATATTGCGATCATGGCCAAGGAGGGCGCGTGAGCGACGGCATCGTCCGCGTCGCCGCTGCCGTTATCCTGCGCCCGGACGGGCAGGTACTGCTCGCGCAGCGCCCGGCCGGCAAGGCTTATGCGGGCTACTGGGAATTCCCGGGAGGCAAGCTCGAGCCGGGCGAGACGCCGCGACATGCGCTCGACCGTGAACTCGCCGAGGAGCTCGGACTCGGGGTCCGTCGGGCCGCACCGTGGCTGGTTCAGCGTTACCGATACCCGCATGCCCACGTCGAGCTGCATTTCTTCCGTGTCTTCGCATGGGACGGCGAACCGGTCGGACACGACGGACAGGCGTTCGCGTGGCAGCGGCCGGGGAAGTTCGACGTTGCGCCGCTGCTGCCGGCGAATACGTTAGTGCTGCGGGCGCTGATGCTGCCCGCGGTCTACGGGATCACCATGGCAAGCGACCTCGGGGAGAATGCGTTCCTCGCGCGCGCGAAGCTGGCGTTCGACGGCGGACTGCAGCTCGTCCAGTTGCGCGAGAAGGGCTGGCCCGAAGCCCGCCAACGCGCGCTCGCCGAGGCACTCGTCGCCCTTGCCCGCCCGAGCGGCGCGAAGCTGCTGCTCAACGGCGACGCGCAGAGTGCGCGCGCGTGGGGTTGCGCAGGCGTGCACTGGACCTCGGACGCGCTTGCCGGTGCGGCAGCGCGACCCGCCGGCATGCTTTGCGCGGCGTCCTGCCACACGCGTGCCGACATCGAACATGCCGGTCGCCTGCAGCTGGACTTCGCCGTGCTGGGCCCGGTGCTGCCGACGCCATCGCATCCCGGCGCCCCGACGCTGGGCTGGGAAGGATTCGCCGCAATTGCGGCGGAAGCGCCCCTGCCCGTTTTTGCCTTGGGGGGGCTGGCGCTCGGCGATCTCGACGTGGCGGTTTCGCACGGCGCGCACGGCGTCGCGCTGCGCCGTGCCGCGTGGTTAGAAGATTAGGACGAGGCGCCGCGATCGCGCGCGCTGTCGTCCTGCTCGGCGTCGACATCCTCGGGTTCCGGCGCCCCCGCGACCGGTACGCGGTAGGCCTCGCTGGCCCAGGCACCGAGATCGATCATCTTGCAGCGCTCGGAACAGAAGGGTCGCCAGCGCGCTGCCGGTATCCACTCCACCGTCGCACCGCAGGTGGGACAAGCGACCACGCGTGGCTTGCTCACAGATTGCAGAACGCCAGCTCGAACTCCACGTCGTGCTCGAAGACCGTGCCCCGGTCCATGCCCGAGACACCGATGAACCGGATGTTGAGCGCGTACTTGTTGGCGCTGATTTCCGGTACGCACGGCAGGTCGTGCCCGACGGTGAGCCGCAACAGCTGGGCGACCTTGGATGTCGTCAGCATCAACTGGAAGACGCCGCGAGGCGCGATCTGCCGGCTTGCCCGGCCGTTGTCGCGCAGCAGTCGCAGGATGATCGCCAGCCCGTCGTAGATCGGCAGGAACGGCTCGATCCAGCCGCGAAGATCGTTCTGGCGCGCGGCGGGGTCGCCGTGCAGCCAGTAGTGGTAGGCAGGCAGATCGAACTCGCACACGCCGCCGGGAATCGCCGTGCGCTGCTTGATCGTCATCAACCACTCATTGTCGCGGAGGTGCACGCCCACCTTGCCTGTCTGGGCGAGGAGGGCGGCATTCGCCCGTTCGATGTCCGCCAGCAGCGGCTCGAGCACGCGCGGTTCGATCGCCGGATTGGAACGCAGCGGCGCGAGCACCTGTTTCTGCCGCTCGAGCTCCTGCAAGAGCTCCGTCTTAAGGTCGGCACGCGCCGCGACGTCGGTGATCTCGAACAGGATCGCCAGCGCGGCGTGATGGTCGGGCGCCTCGGTCTGCGCGGCGAAGAACTGCGCGCGACGGTATAGATCTTCGAGCCGCATCAACGTGCGAATGCGCTCGTTCAGCGGATGCTCGTAGCGGATCACGGAGAAAGGGTGGCGCGTGGAGCGTTGCGTCAATCCGGCATTCTGCCCGAAGTCGCGCCGCTGATTAAGCCGCGGCGCCCCTATTTTTCGCGGCTGCACCGGCCAGCTCGCGGTAATGGCGGTCTAGTTCGGCCACCCGCGGCATGATCGCGGAAGGCGGCCCGGCGTTGTCGATCACGTCGTCGGCGCGGGCAAGCCTTGCTGCGCGGGGCAGCTGTGTGGCCATGATCGCGCGCACGTCGGCGGCCCCGAGGCCGCTGCGCGCCATGACGCGGCGGACCTGTTCGTCCTCCGGGCAGTCGACGACCAGGACGCGATCGACGCCGGACAGGTTGCCGCGCTCGAAGAGCAGCGGAACCACGAGAAGGCCGTAGGGGCTCGTCCAGGCCGACATCTCCCGCCGCGCCGCGTCGCGGATCAGCGGGTGCAAGATCGCCTCGAGCGCCACGCGCGCTGCCGCGTCGCCGAAGACGTGCCCGCGCAGGCGCGCCCGATCGAGCGTCCCGTCGGGGCATGCGAACGCCGGACCGAAGGCTGCGAGAACCGCCGAATGGCCCGGCTGCCCCGGAGCGGTGAGGGCATGGGCGATGCGGTCGGTGTCGGCGACATCGATGCCAAGCCTGGCGAACGCGTCGGCCACGACCGATTTGCCGCTGCCGATGCCCCCGGTGAGGCCGATGACATAGTTCACGGGAAGACCAGTCGGACGAGGACCGGGCCGAAAAACAGCGCGAGCGCGCCCGCGATCGCAAGAAACGGTCCGAACGCGAGGGGCACGTTGTGGTCGCGGCCCTTGAACACGATCAGCGCGATGCCGATGATCGCGCCGACGACGGACGACAGCAAGACGATCACCGGCAACACCTGCCAGCCGAGCCACGCGCCCAGCGCGGCGAGCAACTTGAAGTCGCCGTAACCCATTCCCTCCTTGCCGCGAATGAGCTTGAACAGCCAGTAGATTGTCCACAGCGACAGGTAACCGGCGATCGCGCCGATCACCGCATTCGCCAGCGGTGTGAACACGCCCCAGAGATTCACGATGAGCCCCGCCCACAGCAACGGCAACGTGATGCCGTCGGGAAGGAGCTGCGTGTCGAAATCGATCATCGTCAGCGCGAGCAGCGACCACAGCAGCACGCAGGCGGCGATACCCTGGGGCGTCGCGCCGAAGCGCCAGATCGCGCAGGCTGCGAGAAGTCCGCCCAGGGCCTCGACGGCAGGGTAGCGCGGCGAGATCGGGGCACTGCACTTCGCGCATCGGCCGCGCAACGCGATCCACGAGACGATCGGGATGTTCTGCAGCGCCGTGATCCGTTGCCCGCATGCCGGGCACGCCGAACGCGGGACGACGAGGTTGTACGCCGGCTCTGCGGAGGGCACTTCGCCGCGCAGTTCGGCGCATTGCGCCTGCCAGCCGCGCTCGAGCATTCTCGGCAGCCGGTAGATCACGACATTGAGGAAGCTGCCGATGCACAGCCCGACGACAAGGGCTGTCAGCGTGGCAAAGACCGGGTCCGCCATGGTGTCGAAAGGAGTGAGCGTCCAGGCAGGTCCCGAGCCGCGGGCGGGCGCACCGGCCGCGGCTGGGACTGCGGCCGCGGCACGGGACCGGGAATCATCGCGACCCGGCCGGCACGCTCAAACCACGGACCCGAGCTTGAAGATCGGCAGGTACATCGCAATGACGAGGCCGCCGATGACGACACCGAGGAAGACGATGATGATCGGCTCGAGCAGGCTGGACAGCGCGGCGACGGCGTCGTCGACCTCGCGCTCGTAGAATTCGGCGATCTTCGTCAGCATGCTGTCGAGCGATCCGGATTCCTCGCCGATCTGTGCCATCTGCAGCACCATCGACGGAAACAGCTTGGTGTTCGCCATCGAATTGGTCAGGCTCGCGCCGGTGCTGACTTCGGTCTGGATGCGCTTCGTCGCCGCCGCATAGACAGCGTTGCCGGACGCGCCGGCGACGGCGTCTAGCGATTCCACCAGCGGCACGCCGGCCGCGAACATCGTCGAGAGTGTCCGTGTCCAGCGCGCGATCGTGGCCTTTTCCAGGATCTGGCCGATCACCGGGATCTTGAGCGATACCCGGTCGACCGTGTATCGGAATGCCGCCGACCGGCGCAGGAGGACGAAGAACGAGAAGATGGCGCCGCCGACGATCAGCGCCATCAGCCACCACCACGTGACGAAGATGTCCGAGATCGCCATGACCATCAGCGTCGGCGCCGGCAGGTCCGCGCCAAAGCTCGTGAACACCTGCTTGAACGCCGGGATCACCCAGACCATGATGACCCAGACCACGACGATGGCGACCACGATGACCGACATCGGGTAGAACAGCGCCGACTTGATCTTGCTCTTGATCGCGAGAATCTTTTCCTTGTAGGTCGCGAGCCGGTCGAGGATCGCATCGAGCGTCCCGGACGTCTCGCCCGCACCAACCAGGTTGCAGTAGAGGGAATCGAACTGGATCGGGTGCTCGCGAAACGCCTGCGACAGGCTCGAACCGGATTCGATGCGCCCCTTGATGTCGATCATAAGCCGCGAGAACCGCGCGTTGCTGTGGCCGCGGGCGACGATGTCGAAGGCCTGCAGGAGCGGCACGCCGGCTCGCAGCATCGTGGCGAGCTGGCGCGTGAAGAAAGCCACGTCGCGCTCGCTGACCTTGCGTCCGCCGCGAAACGTCTGTCGCTTGATCTTGGTGACGCGGACGCCCTGGCGTCGCAGGTTCGTCGTGACCACCGTCTCGGACGCGGCACGGGTTTCGCCGCGCACCTGCCGGTTGTTGCGGTCGAACCCCTCCCAGACAAACGTGTATTCCTTGACGTCCCTGCGCTGCGCCGTGGCGGTGGCCATGAGTTACCCTCTATGCGTCGTCACTCGTTGGTAACGGCTTCAATTTCCTCGAGCGAGGTAAGGCCCTGCTTGACCTTGATGAGACCCGAGTGGCGGAGGTCGCGGACACCCTCCTTCTTCGCCTGCTCGGCAATGTCGAACGCCGTTCCGTTGCGCATGATGAGCTGGCGCATTTCATCGCTGATCGGCATGACCTGGTAGATGCCGACGCGGCCCTTGTAACCGGTTCCCTTGCACTGGTCGCATCCGACGGGTCCGAAGGGCTGCCACGAGCCGTCGAGCTCCTCCGGCGCGAACCCCGCCTGCACCAAGGCCTCGGGCGGGATGTCCTCGGGCTTCTTGCATTGCGCGCACAGGCGCCGGCCGAGCCGCTGCGCCGTGATCAGGATGACGGACGACGCGACGTTGAATGGCGCGACGCCCATGTTGAGCAGGCGCAGCAGCGTCGTCGGCGCGTCGTTCGTGTGCAGCGTCGAAAGGACGAGGTGGCCGGTCTGTGCCGCCTTGATCGCGATGTCGGCCGTCTCGAGGTCGCGGATTTCGCCGACCATGATGATGTCCGGGTCCTGCCGGAGGAACGCGCGCAGGGCGGTCGCGAACGTGAGCCCCGCCTTCTCGTTGACGTTGACCTGATTGACGCCGGCGAGCTGGATTTCCGCCGGGTCTTCCGCGGTGGAGATGTTGATGCCGGGCTGGTTCAGGATGTTGAGGCACGTGTACAGCGATACCGTCTTTCCGCTGCCGGTCGGTCCGGTGACCAGGATCATCCCGTACGGCCGCCCGATCGCCGTCAGCAGCAACTCCTGCTGGTCCGGCTCGTAGCCGAGCGCCTCGATGCCGAGCTTGATTCCCGAAGCGTCGAGGATACGCATCACGATCTTCTCGCCGAAGAGCGTCGGCAACGTGCTCACGCGGAAATCGATCGCCCGGCTCTTCGACAGGACGATCTTCATTCGACCGTCCTGCGGCACGCGCCGCTCGGAGATGTCGAGCTTGGAGATCACCTTGATCCGCGACGCGAGCTTGTCCTTGATCACGAGCGGCGGCTGCGCGACCTCCATCAGGATGCCGTCGAGCCGGTACCGGACCCGGTAGAACTTCTCGTACGGCTCGAAGTGGATGTCGGAAACGCCCGCGTGAATCGCATCGAGCAGAATCTTCTGCAGGTACTTGACGACCGGTGCGTCCTCGACCTCCGAGCTCTCCTCGTCGCCGGCGGGCAGAGTGTCGGCTTCCTGGAGGTCGACCTCGAGGTCCTCCATCGTGCCCATGTCCTTCAACAGGGCGCCCGATGCCTCGACCAGCTTGTGGATCACGACAGCGAGCTTGTCGCTCTCGACGACCACGGGCTCGATCACGAGATTGGTCTTGAAGCGGATTTCCTCCAGCCCCTGCAGATTCGCGGGGTCGGACGTTGCGACAAAGAGGCGGTTTCCGCGCCGGTGCAACGGCAGGACCTGCCGCGCCTGGGCGATCTTGAGGTCGACCAGGTCCTTCTGGATCTGGTCGACGTCGAAAGACCCGAGATCGAGCAGCGGGACGCCGAAGGCGCGTGACGCGAAGACGGCGAGCTGGGATGGCGAAATCCGCTTGCCGGCGAGGACGTGGTCGACAAATGTCGTCCCGGCCTGCTGCGCCTGCGTCTGCAGCGTTTCGGCCTCGTACTCCGTCATCAGGCCGTGCTGCGCGAGCGCGCGCGCGAGGCCGCTGATGTTGCGCGTCGATGCCGCGTGGGTGGCCATGGGCTAGATCATTCGGAATGGGCGGGTTTGACGGGATTCGGGGTCATCTCCCGGCCAAAGCAATTCTTGTGCCGTGTCGGCTACAACCTGCGAATGTACCCGTTATTCCAACCGCATAAAACTTACTCGGCGGATGATGCCTGCCCGTCCGCGCTTTGTAAAGGCGCGCCGGGCGCACCCCCCACGGGCGCGAGAAGGCGGACCACCTTGACCCCCCGGTCCTGTGTCTGCAGGATTTCGACCGCCTGGCCGGCGACGCTCAAGTCGAGGTCCTCATTCGGTTCAAGGACGGGACGACGGAGACGCGGACCTGGGACGGCCGGGACCGCTGGACCCGCCTGGTGATCGTCAAACCCGTCGAGGCGGAGAGCGCCCAGGTCGATCCTCGGGGCATCTGGCTCATCGACGAGAACCTGGCCAACAACAGCCGCGCGGCCGACGGGCTGCGGCGCAACGTCGTCAAGCTGATGACCCAGCTCCTGTTCACCATCCAGAACGTTCTCCACTTCTTCGGATCGTGGAGCTGAGGGAGGGACCCATGGGCGTCTTCAAAGCCATCTTCAGCGGGATGGGGACGACCTTCCGCAAACCGCGTCTCCTGGTCATCCTCTACGCCGTCAACCTGGTCTTCGCCGGGCTCGTCGCGCTCCCATTCCTTTTCATCGTCCAGGGGGAGCTCGGTCACTCGCTCTACGGCCTGAACGTCCTGCCGGTCGATCTCAACTGGATCGGGGAGGCCGTCCTCAAGTACCAGTCCTCCCTGACCGGCCTGGCCGCCGGGCTCGTGGCCGCCGGCATCGTCTACATGGTCGTCCACATCTTCCTCAACGGCGGCATCGTCGGCCGCCTGCTCGACAAGGAGGGCCCGGCCAGCCTGGCCGGGTTCGTCGCGGACTGCGGCCGCTACTTCGGACGGTATTTCCGCCTGTTCCTCGTTTCCCTCGTCTTCCTCGTCCTCACGCTGGGAGTGTTCATGAGCCTCGTCTCGGCCCTGTTCAAGCCGCTGTCCGAGGCCGCGATCACGGAGTGGCTGCCCCTCATCCTGTCGAACCTCCACCTCCTCATCGCCCTGCTCCTGCTCAGCATCGTCCACATGACCGTCGATTACGCCCGCATCGCCGTCGCGGCCGACGGGGAGCGGAAGGTGCTCAAGGCCCTGCGCCACGCCCTGACCTTCCTCAAGACACGGTTCTTCCGGGCCTGGGCCGTCTATCTGCTGATCGTCGTCCTGACCGTGGCCGGCTCGGTCGTTTTCCATCTCGTGTTCGGCCGTCTGGGCGCCATCTCCGTCGCCCAGGTCGCGGCCGGCTTGGCTTGCATGCAGATCTATATCGTCTTCCGGATCTGGGTCCGGACGCTCTTCGTCGCCGCCCAGGCGGAATTCTACAAGGCCCACCCCTATTGAGAGGCCCGATGAAGCTGGGATTCCTGGGCGCGGCCCGGCAGGTCACGGGGTCCTCGTACTTCGTCGAGGCCGGAGGCGTGCGTTGCCTCGTCGACTGCGGCCTCTATCAGGAGAGGTCCTTCCTCGACCGGAACTGGGACCCGTTCCCGGTCCCGCCCGACGACCTCGATTTCGTCCTCCTCACGCACGCTCACCTCGACCACAGCGGCCTCCTCCCGCGGCTCGTTCACGACGGCTTCTCGGGAACCGTTTTGACGACGGCGGCGACGGCAGATCTTGTATCGATCGCCCTCATGGATGCCGCCGCGATCCAGGAGGAGGACGCGGCCTTCAAGCGGCGCCGCCACGCCCGCGAGGGCCGGACGGTGGACCACCCGGTCGTCCCGCTCTACACGACCGAGGACGTCCAGGCGACCATGCCCCTCGTCGAGGAAGTCGCCTACGACTCGCCCTTCCGGCTGAGCGACGCCCTTTCGGTCCGGTTCCGGGACGCGGGCCACATCCTCGGCTCGGCCATGATCGAGCTCACCGTCCGCAGCGACGGCGATGCCCGGACGATCGTCTTCTCCGGCGACATCGGCCAATGGGACATGCCTTTCGTCCGCGACCCGTCGCTCTTCGATGCGGCCGACTATATCGTCATGGAATCGACGTACGGCGACCGGGAGCACGAGGACCCGGGCCGGATCGGCGACCTGCTCGCCGGGATCATCCGCGAGACGGCCGCGGCCGGCGGGAACGTCGTCATCCCGACCTTCGCCATCGAGCGGGCCCAGGACCTGATGTTCCACCTTAGCCGCCTCGCCTACGACAAGGCCATCCCGGCCCTGCCCGTGTACCTCGACAGCCCGATGGCCAGGGAAGTCACGCAGGCCTTCGAGCGCCACGACGAGTTCCTCGATGAGGAGGCCCGGCGGCTCTTCGCCGCGGGCCGGAACCCGTTCCGCTTCCCGGGCCTGACCATCGTCCGCACGCCCGAGGAATCCAAAGCC
>Ga0209253_10001217_pt1 | contig 22526 bp, 17 predicted proteins | sample FrelakmetBRP12BR_FD_187145 | JGI IMG/M metagenome (GOLD analysis project Ga0209253, IMG submission 187145) | Freshwater lake sediment microbial communities from the University of Notre Dame, USA, for methane emissions studies - BRP12 BR (SPAdes)... | ecosystem: Environmental > Aquatic >...
CGTGGACCAATATTATCATTTCCCGCTCGCTTACCATCGCGTTTTCCCGATCCCAATCACCTGCCAGCCCGCGCCGTGGTCAGCGTTTTGTAACATCCTTGACATAGTGTTGTAATAACACTATTATTCGGTGTATTATTTACACTAAGTCAGTACGTTATGTCATTTGCCAACACCCGGTTTTTCATCTCCACCGACGTCGTTTTGTTCAGCATCCGCAATGAGCGGCTGGAGGTGTTGCTGGTGGCACAGACGGATGATCTCTGGAGCCTACCGGGCGGCCATACGGCCCTGACCGAAGACCTGGAAGCCTCGGCCCTGCGCCATTTGCAAGTGCAAACCGGCATACAGAATGTGTACCTGGAGCAACTCTACACCTTCGGGCGGCCCAATCGGGACCCGCAGCAGCGGGTCGTGTCGGTAGCCTACTACGCCCTGGTACCATCCCGACAACTGCAGCTGCGCGCCCTGGCTCAGGATGACGAATTGTCCTGGTTTTCGGTGCGCGGCCTACCTTCCTTGGCCCTGGATCATGACGAAGTGGTCACCCTGGCTAACCGTCGGTTGGCTGCCAAGCTAACTTACTCCACTATCGCCCTGCAATTTCTTCCAGAGCTTTTTGCCCTGAGCGATTTGCAGAGGGTCTACGAAACCATCTTGGGCGAGCCGCTGGATAAACGCAATTTCCGCAAACGCATACTGGCCATGGACTACGTTGAGGCAACCGGCGAGTTGTCCCGGCAAGGCAAGCACCGCCCCGCACGCCTGTACCGGGCCAAGCACCCGGGCAAGATCAACATCATCAAGTGACACCATCAGCGAAGACCATTGGAGAAAAATGATGAACGCAAAGATTGACGTGTTTCCTTCCCGCGGCTTTCGCCTGAAACCCGCCCAGGTGCCCGAGACCGTGGAGGAAGTCCTTTCTCCTGAAGAACGCCAAACGCTGATCGCGCGCATCAAGCGGCTGTTGACAGAACAGGACGCCAAGCTGGTAGCCCACTACTACACTGCTCCCGACTTGCAGGAACTGGCCGACGCCACCGGCGGCTACGTCTCCGATTCTCTGGACATGGCCCGCTTCGGCGCCGAGTGTAACGCCAGTACACTGGTAGTGGCGGGCGTGCGCTTCATGGGCGAAACCGCCAAGATCCTGAACCCCGAGAAACGGGTGCTGATGCCGGAGCTGGATGCGAATTGCTCCCTGGATCTCGGCTGTCCGGCGGATCTGTTCAACGCCTTCTGCGACCAGCATTTGGAACGTACCGTCGTGGTCTATGCCAACACCAGCGCCGCGGTCAAAGCTCGCGCCGACTGGGTGGTCACCTCCGGCATAGCCCTGGACATCGTCCGCCATTTAGCCGAACGGGGCGAGAAAATCCTGTGGGCGCCGGATCGCCATCTGGGCGCCTATATCCAGCGGGAAACTGGCGCCGATATGCTGCTCTGGGAAGGTGCCTGCGTGGTCCACGAGGCCTTCAAGGCCAAGGGGTTGCGCCAGTTACGCGCCCAGCACCCGGACGCCCTGGTGCTGGTGCACCCAGAATCCCCCGCCGATGTGATCGCCCAGGCCGACGTGGTCGGCTCCACCACCGCCATCATCCAGGCCGCCCGCGACCTGCCCGCCAAGACGTTCATCGTCGCCACCGACAACGGCATCTTCCACAAGATGCGGGAGGCTGCCCCCGGCAAGCGCTTCCTGGAAGCACCCACCGGCGGCCGGAGCGCCACCTGCGTCAGCTGCGCCCACTGCCCATGGATGGCCATGAACGGCCTGCGCAAGCTCGCCCATGTCCTTGCAACCGGCGGCAACGAGATCCTTGTCGATGAGGCCACCCGCATGCGTGCGGTAACCCCCATCCAGCGCCTGTTGGACTTCGCCAAGACGCGCGGCAAGGTGGTGCTGGGGAATAATGATGCGTGATGCCGGCTAAAGAGGGCCGACCTGGAGTCCCGAGAAGTCATGAGCGTGCCGTCGGCGAACCCAGGCGGGCATTGACTATTTTTCTTCCCCCGGCACGAAACGCAGTATCGCTTCACGATTGGTATAGGATGTCACCAGATCCGCCGCCAACTCCCGTGGCAACCAAAGGTATTCGCTATGCTCGTCCGGCTGCAGGGTAATTAGCAGAGGTTCCGGCAGTTCCACCCGAAACACATATTCGGTGTTCAGGCGGGCGGAACCATAGCGGGCCTGCCAGGCGGGCTGGATGGGAAAGCGGTTGGTGATGCCGCAATCCAGCACCTCCACGTCCGCCCCTAAGCCGGTCTCTTCGAATAATTCCCGGCGGGCCGTGACCAGAGGGTCCGTTTCCTCCCATTCCAGACTGCCGGTCACCGATTGCCAGAAATCCGCCGGCCAACAGCGGCGCAATACCAGCACCTCGCCGGTGCGGGCGTACACCACCACCAGCACCGACTCCGGGCGTTTATAACGCTGCGCCATGACCCGCCAATTACGGCGTGCGCCGCAAGCGGATATTCAGATCCCGCAACTGGGCCTCGGTGACCGGCGCTGGCGCCTGGGTGAGCAGGCAGGCGGCGGTCTGGGTCTTGGGGAAGGCCATGACATCACGGATGGACTTGGCGCCTGCCATCAGCATGATCAAGCGGTCCAGACCGAAAGCCAGACCACCATGGGGCGGACAGCCGTACTGCAGGGCATCTAGCAGGAAGCCGAACTTGGCTCTCGCTTCTTCCGGGCCGATACCCAGCAGATCGAACACCGCGCTCTGCATCTCCCGGCGATGGATGCGCACCGAACCGCCGCCGACCTCGGTGCCGTTCAACACCATGTCATAGGCCCGCGACAGACAGCCTTCCGCGTTTTTCTTGAGATCCTCGGGAGAATCCGCGAGGGGCGCGGTAAAGGGATGATGCAGGGCATTCCAGCGCTGCTCGCCTTCGTCCCACTCGAACATGGGGAAGCTCACCACCCAGAGTGGCGCCCAGGCACCATGGATCAGACCCAGGTCGTGGCCGATGCGAATGCGCAGCGCGCCCAGGGCATCGTTTACGATCCGGGCGGCATCGGCGCCGAAGAAGATCAAGTCGCCGTTGCGGGCACCGGTGCGGTCCAGGATATGGGTCAGCGCCGCATCGGGCAGAAACTTGACGATCGGCGACTGCAGACCCTCGCGGCCATTGGCCATATCGTTGACCTTGATATAGGCCAGACCCTTGGCGCCGTAACGGGTCACGAAGTCACTGTAGTTGTCGATCTCCTTGCGACTGAGCTTGCCGCCACCCGGCACCCGCAAGGCCGCCACCCGCCCCCGCGGATCCTGGGCGGGACCGGCGAAGACCTGGAATTCCACATCCCGCAGGAAATCGGACAATTCCGTCAATTCCAGGGGAATCCGCAAATCCGGCTTGTCGGAGCCGTACCGGTCCATGGCTTCACTATAGGGCATGCGTGGGAAGGGATCGGCAAGCGCCACGCCCAGCACTTCCTTGAAGAGGTCACGGATCATTTTCTCCATGAGATCGGTGATCTGCCGCTCATCCAGGAACGAGGTTTCGATATCCAACTGAGTGAATTCCGGCTGGCGGTCGGCACGCAGATCCTCGTCGCGAAAGCAGCGGACGATCTGGTAATAACGGTCCATGCCGGCCACCATCAACATCTGTTTGAATAATTGCGGGGACTGCGGCAGTGCGAAGAAACAGCCAGGATAGGTGCGGCTGGGCACCAGATAATCGCGAGCGCCTTCTGGGGTGGCCTTGGTGAGCATCGGGGTTTCGATGTCCAGGAAACCCTGGGCGTCCAGAAACCGCCGCAGACTGCTGACTACCCGGGTGCGCAGGCGCAGACGGCTCTGCATCTCCGGACGGCGCAGATCCAGGTAGCGGTAGCGCAGCCGGACTTCCTCGGAGGTGTCTTCATCGTCGAGCTGGAACGGCAGCGGCTCGGAGCGGTTGAGGATTTCCAGTTCCTTGCCGAGGACTTCCACCTGGCCGGTGGCGAGATTGGGATTCTCGGTGCCGGCGGGACGGCGCCGCACGGTACCCTTGATGCGCAGCACATACTCGTTGCGGACCCGCTCGGCGGCGGCGAAGGCCATCGGCACATCCGGGTCGATGACTGCCTGCACCATGCCCTCGCGATCCCGCAGATCGATGAAGATCACCCCGCCATGGTCGCGCCGGCGGTGCGCCCAACCGCAGATTTCCACGGTTTGCTCAAGCAGGGTTTCGTTTACATGGCCGCAATAATGGCTGCGCATCGTGTCAATTCCATGGTTCTGGTGATTGTAGAAAGGGGCTTACTGGACGGATCGTCCATCAGGGACGGGGAATGTTAAGGGTTACATTCCTGGGCCGCAACCACGACTACAACTTAAATTTCCCCTGGGCTACGGCCGTCTGAATCGCCATGCGGATGCATCAGGCAGGCGGGACAACCTCGTTGTTACCGGGGTAAATAACTATTTCGTCACGCCCCCGCCGCTTGGCGGCATAGACCATTTGATCGGCAGCCAGCACCAAGGCTTCATAGCTTTCAAAGCGATAGCCCCTGTCCAGATGGGCAGCTAGGCCTATTGACGCCGTTACCCGCAGTGTCTCGCCGGTCTTGACGACATGCTTGGTATTGCGCAGCGTCTCCAGAACACGCACAAATAATCGGTACATGGCATCCGTACCGATGCCTGGTAACACTGCCAGGAACTCTTCTCCACCATAGCGGGCTATCATGTCGGTCTGGCGCAAATGCATAATCAGCAGCCGCGCCACCGACACCAACACCTCATCGCCCGCCTGATGGCCATAGAGGTCATTCACCTGCTTGAAATGATCCAAATCAATAAAGGCGACTCCGAGCGGCCACCCGTGTTCATTGGCGCGATTGAACTCGTTCTGGAGGACACCGTCCAGCCAGCCGCGGTTATATAACCCCGTCAACGGGTCCAGACGGTTCTGTTCCTCCAGTGTTCGGGCCCGCGATTCCAGCAACTCGGTCCGGTGCTTGGCTTCGGTCACTTCCTGCATTAGCCGCAGGTTACGGATGGTCAGCACCTCTTCGGCCTGGGCCAGAACCCCCTTGACGTAAAGCGGGTCCACCAGCTGGATCTCGAACAAGGTTGAGATTTCGTGCAGATTCGTCGCCATCACTTCCAACACGGCGAAGTAGCTTTCATCATCCATGCCCAACCAGCGTTTCGCCGCCTCAACCGCCCGCACCGGAACCTGCTCATCCTCAGGGTGCAGCCAGCAATCAGCGATGTATCCTGCTACCGTCACGCAGGAGACCAGCGGGATGAGAGCAGACGGTATATTGGCGTTCGCCGGGTTTTGACTGCCGGTTAGCGCCCACTGCAGATATTCCGGCAGATTCCAGTGGCGCAGCAGCCAGGCCCCTACTTCGACATGATCGGCACCCAACACCTCGCGTTCGATCTCAGCGAGCCTGGCATAATCGGGCTGCCCAAAACCGAGCCGGTCATGGTTGGTGACAGCTGCGATCAGTGGTCCATACTCATCCGGCATGAGACTATCGAGCACCAACATACCGATATCGTGGAGCAAACCGGCCAAAAACAGCTCCTCCGGCGAATCCAACTCCTGCTGTGCGCCGAGCGCGCGGCAGGCCACCGCAGCCAGGACAGAGCGACGCCAGTAGAGATCGGTATCCAAGGCGTTATGCTGCACATCCCGCAGGGGTGCGCTCAGGGAAAAACCCAGCGCCAGCGTCAGCGTGGCATTGAGGCCAAGCAAAGTGATGGCTTGCCGGAGATTTTCGGATTTGCGGCGTAGCCCGTAGAGGGGTGAATTAGCCACCTTGAGTAGTTTGACGACCAGCACGGGGTCCATGGCGATAACTTTAGCGACCTCGGCCAGATCGGAATCTGGATTATTGGCCAGTCCGATAATGCGCAAAGCGACTCCTGGCAATGTCGGCAGATTGTGGCAGTACCGCAAGCGCTGTTCCAAATCGGCGCGCATAACCCAGGCTCCTTGTGCATTTATAAGCAATTATTACTTTAATGTGACTATAAGCATATAACCATACTTATGTACAATACAGTAATAGTGATTGAGTTATTAATTACAAAACACACCGCCGTGCGAGGGCGGATGGCGAGAAGTTATCATCGACCATGCTGCTACTGCGAGTGCTAAACCGCTCCCGGCGCTGACTTAAAAAAGCCGGCGACAACCCGAGGCAATTCGCCGGCTTTCGGCAGCGCTGGAGCGGAATCCATCAGGTAACGGTGGCTGGGGCTTTGCTTGCACTGCTCTTGTCGGCCTTGTCGTCGGTGGTTTTGCTACCTTCCGCGGAGGACACCTCATTCTTGAGGACATTTTTCTTTTTGTTGCCAGTTTTGAAGTCGGTCTCATACCAGCCGCTGCCCTTGAGGCGAAAGCCTGCAGCGGAAATTTTTCGCTTAAGCGCCGGCTTGCCACAGGCGGGGCAGTCAACCAGCGGATCATCGGCCATCTTTTGAATAGCCTCCAATTCGTGGCCACAGGCCTCACAACCATATTCATAGATGGGCATAGGATTACCTCGGTGAGTTGCAAGCTATAGTCACCCCAGCAGGGGGCGTGATAAACATTTCCGCGCTATATTAGACGGGCATTGCCTTTATTGGGTAGTCACAGCCGTTTTTAAAGGGATGGTATGCAGTCATCTGTCACTGGAGCCGCCGGTCAACCGAATCAGTCAGCCGTACCAGACCAGGAGAACCGCCCACTCAAACTGCGTCGGGTCGGCATCGATACCTATCGGGAAAATGTCGCCTATCTGCACCGGGACTGCCCCCGCTACCGGACCGAGGGCTTCCAGGCCCTGGCCAAGATCGATATCCATGGCAATGGCCACCACATCCTGGCCGTGCTCAATGTGGTGGATGACCCTGCCATCGTCAAGCTCGATGAGTTGGGCCTGTCGGAGCAGGCGTATGCCCAGCTGGGCGTAGCCGAACAATGCGACGTGCGGGTAGCCCAGGCCGAACCGCCCCAATCCATGGACGCGGTGCGCCGCAAGATTTTCGGCGAGCGGCTGACCCTGGACGATTACCGGGCCATCGCCAAGGATATTGCCAACGACAGCTATTCCAAGATGGAGGTGGCGGCCTTTCTGGTAGCGTCCAGCCAGAGCGGCCTGGACCGGGATGAGGTGCTATCGCTGACCCGCGCCATGCTGGAAAGCGGCGAGCGCCTGCACTGGGACGAACCGCTGTTGGCGGACAAACACTGCATCGGTGGCATTCCAGGCAATCGAACTTCGATGCTGGTGGTACCCATCGTGGCCTCCTATGGGATGCCCATTCCCAAAACATCCAGCCGTGCCATCACCTCTCCGGCGGGCACCGCCGACACGATGGAAGTGCTAGCCCAGGTAGAACTTGCCCCGGAGCGGCTGGAGCATATCGTGCGCAGCGAGCGCGGTTGCCTGGCCTGGGGCGGCACCGCCCGGCTGGCGCCGGTGGACGACCGCCTGATCGCCGTGGAACGTCCCTTGGGCATCGATTCTCAGGGCCAATTGGTAGCCTCCATTCTGTCAAAAAAGCTGGCGGCGGGTTCCACTCATCTGCTGATCGACATTCCCGTGGGACCCACTGCCAAGGTACGCCACTTGAGCCAGGCCATGCCGTTGCGCAAGCTGTTCGAATACGTCGCCGACCGCCTCGGCCTGTACGTGGAGGTCGTGCTCACCGATGGCCGCCAGCCCATTGGCCGTGGCATCGGCCCGGTGCTGGAGGCTCGCGACGTCATGCAAGTGCTGAGCAATGCGCCCCACGCGCCGGTCTCTCTTCGCGAGAAATCCCTGCGTCTGGCGGGACGCATTATCGAATTCGACCCGGAGGTGCGCGGCGGCCAGGGTTATGGCATCGCCCGCGAGATCCTGGAATCGGGCCGGGCGCTGACCAAGCTAAACCGTATCATCGACGCCCAGGGCCGGCAGTCGCAACGCTTTGAACCCGGCCACCTGACCCTTGAGCTTGCCGCCCCCCAGGACGGTGTCGTCACGGACATCGACAACCTGCGGTTGGCCAGAATTGCGCGCCTGGCCGGCGCCCCCATGGACAAGGGCGCCGGGGTAGACATTCTCAAGAGCCTGGGTACGGCGGTGGTCCAGGGCGAGCCACTGTACCGCATCTACGCAGCCTTCCCCTCCAATTTCGACTTTGCGCGGCAATTCGCCACCGCCTGCAACGGCTACACCATCGGTACGGCTGAGGAACTGCCGCACCCCTATGCGGAGTTCTGATTCATGCGGAAGATGGCCCCGCGGGTGTGGCTCCTGTGCGCATGGCTGCTCGCGTTCCTGGCAGGCTGCGATACCGGCACCGAGCAGACCGTGGTGGTGAAATTCTGGGCCATGGGTCGTGAGGGCGAGGTAGTCCAGGCCCTGCTGCCTGCATTCGAGCGGCGCAATCCCGGCATTCGCGTCCGGGTACAGCAGATCCCCTGGAGCGCGGCGCATGAGAAACTGCTGACCGCTTACGCGGGCGACGCCATGCCGGATATGCTTCAGCTTGGCAATACCTGGCTCCCCGAGTTCGTCGCGCTGCGCGCCATCGACAGCCTGGACGAGCGCATTCGGAATTCTGCCGCGGTCCAGACCGCGGATTACTTTCCTGGCATCCTGGCGACTAACGTGCTGGATGGCATCACCTATGCCCTGCCCTGGTATGTGGACACCCGACTCTTGTTCTACCGCAAGGACGTGCTAGCCAGCGCCGGCGTTACCGCACCGCCCACCACCTGGGCCGCCTGGATTGAAGCGATGACCCGGGTCAAGGCGCGGGTGGGCGGTGATCGGTATGCTATTCTGCTACCTATCAATGAATGGCAGCAGCCGGTGATCCTGGCTTTGCAACTGGGCGCCGGGTTGCTCAAGGATAACGATAGCTACGGTGATTTCCGCGCCGCGCCATTTCGCCAGGCGCTGCTGTTCTATGTGGAGATGTTTCACCGCGGGCTGGCGCCGCCAGTGGGAAATTCCCAACTGGCGAACCTCTACCAGGAATTCGCCAACGCCTACTTTTCCATGTACATCACCGGCCCCTGGAATATTGGAGAATTCAACCAGCGCCTGCCGGACAGTCTAAAGAATCAATGGCTCACGGCACCCCTGCCGGGCCCGGATGCCAGGACTCCGGGCGTCTCGCTGGCCGGCGGCGCCAGCCTGGCCATCGCCCGGTCTTCGCCGCATAAAGAGGCAGCGTGGAAATTGCTCGAATACCTGTCTGAACCCGCCCAGCAACTGGAATTCTACCGGCTGACTGGCGACCTCCCCTCCCGCCGGATAGCCTGGCGCGACCCACTGCTGGCCGATAACCCTTACGCGCAGGCGTTCTGGCAGCAGTTACAGCGCCTCAAGGCGACGCCCCCAATTCCCGAATGGGAGCGCATCGCCAGCAAAATAGGCCAGTACTGCGAAGCGATGATCCGGGAAGCGATGACCGTCGATGAAGCCTTGGCGGCGCTCGATCGCGATGTCGACGCCCTGCTGGAAAAACGCCGCTGGCTGCTGAGGAAAAGGCGATGATGGCTGGGCGCAAGGCAGCCTGGCACATAAATCCCGCGTACTGGTTTCTGGCGCCAGCGCTCGGCGCCATTTTCACCTTCTTGTTCCTGCCGGTGGCGGCTGCCCTGCTGCTCAGCTTCACGGACTTCGACATCTACGCGCTCGGCAATCCCGATTTTCTGCGCTTCGTCGGCATCCAGAATTACCTGCATCTGCTGCAAGACCCGCTGTTCTGGAAAGCGCTGCTCAACACCGCCTATTTTGCCCTGCTCGGCGGTCCGCTGTCGGTCGCTGTTTCGTTGGGAGCGGCCCTGCTGGTCAACGCGAAGCTGGTGCGTTGCAAGGGGTTTTTCCGGGCGATTTTCTTCCTGCCGGTGGTAACAACCCTGATCGCCGTGGCGGTCGTCTGGCGCTATCTGTACCATCCCCGCTACGGCCTGCTGAACTACGGACTCAGTCTACTCGGCATCGGTCCTATCGACTGGCTGGGCGATCCCCACTGGGCAATGCCCGCCATCATCCTGATGGCCATCTGGAAGAATTTCGGTTTCAACATGATCATCTTCATCGCCGGACTGCAAAACATCCCGGAACACCTCTACGAAGCGGCCCGGATTGACGGCGCGAACGCCTGGCAGCAATTCCGCTGCATCACCTTGCCGATGCTGGGACCGACCTTTCTGTTCGTCGCCATCATGACCATGATCGGCTACCTGCAACTGTTTGCCGAGCCCTACGTCATGACCCAGGGCGGGCCTTCCAACAGCACCTTGAGCATCGTTCTGCTCATGTATGAGGAAGGTTTTCGGTGGTGGAACATGGGCTACGCGGCTGCCGTGGCCTTCGTGCTGTTTGCCATCATCCTCGCCGCTACCCTGCTGCAGCTTAAATTCAGACGGGCGGATGACGCATGAGACGATGGGCAAGCAAAGTACTGCTTTATGGCCTGCTGGCCATAAGCGCGGCCCTGACTCTGCTGCCCCTGCTGTGGATGCTGCTGGCCTCGTTCATGCCGGCGGGCAGCAGCAATACCTACCCGCCACGCCTGCACCTCAGCGAGGCCACGCTCGTGCATTACACGGCGCTGTTCACGCGACTCAACCTGGCGCATTACCTGCTGAACAGCGCGCTGCTGTCGTCCATCGTGACGGTAGTCGCCCTGCTGTTCAACTCCATGGCGGGCTACGCCTTCGCGAAATTAAACTTTGCGGGGCGCAATCAGATCTTCCGCACCCTGCTGGCGGCGCTGATCATTCCCGCCCAGGTCTCCATGCTACCTCTGTTTCTGCTGCTCAAGCACCTGGGATTCATCAATACCTATTGGGGCATCATCATCCCCGGCATGGCAAGCATCTTCGGCATTTTCCTGATCCGCCAGTACGCCCTCTCGATCCCGAACAGCCTGCTGGATGCCGCCCGCATCGACGGCGCGGGCGAATTCCGCATCTACTGGTCGCTGGTGCTGCCGTTGTGCAAACCGATTCTGGTAACCCTCGCCATCTTCACCTTCATGGGCACCTGGAACGATTTCATGTGGCCGCTGATCGTGCTGACCGATGACACCCTGTACACGTTGCCGGTCGCGCTGGCGAACCTGCTGGGCGAGCATGTCCAGGATACTGAATTGATGATGGCCGGCGCGGTGCTGACCGTGCTACCGGTCATGGTGGTATTCATGGTGCTGCAGAAATACTACATCGCCGGACTCCTGCTGGGCGGGGTAAAGGAATGAAGCATTCTTTACTTACAAAATATTCGAACTTACAAAATATTCGAGGAATGCCCCGGTGGCTGCCCAAAAAACGCTAAACAGCCTGCTTAGTTTGTTCATGGCGACCCTGCTGTTGCACAGTGGGTCGTCGTTCGCCGGGGAGGGATCGGGAGTGCTGCTGGATACCTTTGAAAATCTGTCCGGGTGGAATGTGATCACGTCCGAGGGCGCGCATCTGGAAATCGCCCAGGATGCCGATCACACCGGCATGAGCATGCGCCTCGATTTCGATTTAAAAGATGGCGCGGGATTCGTCATTGCCCGCAAAACCTTTGCCGTGCCGCTGCCCGAGAACTACGTGTTTAAATTCCATTTGCGCGGTGACGCACCACCCAACAACCTCGAATTCAAGGTGGTCGATCGTTCCGGCGCCGTGTGGTGGTTCAACCAGCGCGATTTCAACTTTTCCAGGGACTGGCGACAGATCACCATCAAAAAGCGGCAACTGGAATTCGCCTGGGGACCCCCTGGCAGCGCGCTGCAGGAAGTAGCCGCCATCGAGTTCGCCATCGCGCCCGGCACGCGCGGGAAAGGCTCGATCTGGATTGATGAGTTGCGCTTCGAGGCACGGGAACCCGTGCGCGACTATGCCTTAACACCCAGCGTACGCGCTTCCACCACAACCGACGGCGACCTGCCCGAGTTGGTGCTCGACCAGGATACCGCGACCGGCTGGCGCAGTGGTTCTCTGGCGGAGGACCAGTGGCTCTCGATCGATTTTCTGAAAAACCGCGAATACGGCGGTCTGGTGATAGACTGGGACCCGGAGGATTATGCGACGGCTTACCAGGTACGAACCTCCGACGACGGTGAAGACTGGAAAGTGGCTTACGCGGTCACCGCCGGTAATGGCGGGCGGGATTACCTCTACCTGCCGGATACTGAGTCCCGCTACGTCCGCCTCGATCTGCAAAAGAGCAGTCGAGGCAAGGGCTATGGCATCAACACCGTGACGGTAAAGTCCTACGATTTTTCTTCCTCCCCAAACCGCTTGTTCGAAACCATCGCCAGGGACACCCTCCGCGGCCTGTATCCGAAATACTTTTACGGAGAGCAGTCCTACTGGACCCTGGTCGGCGTCAGCGGCGATCACAAGAAAGGCTTGCTGAATCAGGAGGGCCTGCTGGAAGTTGACAAGGGCGGTTTCTCGATAGAACCCTTCCTGCACGCGAACGGCCGTCTGCTAACCTGGAATGATGTCGAACCGAGCCAGGAACTCGCCAGGGGCTACCTGCCGATTCCCACGGTAACCTGGAAACACGAGCCCTACATTCTCAAGATCACGGCGTTTGCCGCCGGCGAAGCGGGCGCGTCCACCCTGTACGCCCGCTATAGGATCGAAAATATCAGCGCCCAGCAACAGCCGGTGAGCTTGTTCCTGGCGATACGCCCCTTTCAGGTTAACCCACCCTGGCAGAATCTGAACACCACCGGCGGCACGTCTACCATCCACAACCTTAGCCAGGCCGGCCGCACCGTCTGGATAGACGAGCAGAAGGCGGTAACCTCGCTGACCACAGCCGACCGCTTTGGAGCTACCGTATTCGATCAGGGCTCAATCACCGATTATTTGACGGAAGACAAGCTGCCCCCTCAAGCCAACGTGTCCGACCCCTTTGGTTATGCCTCGGGGGCGCTGGAATACCGGCTCGATCTCCCACCCCGCAGCGCCAAGGAAATTTATCTGGCGATCCCCTTCCACGAGGCGCGGCCCGCCGTGGCCGCGAACTTAACGGACGACGAGGCCAGCGCGGTGGGCCGCCAGCAACTGGATGAGGCGCTGCGGTACTGGGAAACCAAGCTGAACCGGATCGACATTCAGCTTCCCGCCGGTGCTGAAAAGATCGCGAATACCCTTAAGAGCACGCTTGCCTACATTCTGATCAACCGGGATGGTCCGGCCATTCAGCCCGGTTCGCGCTGTTACGCGCGGTCGTGGATCCGGGATGGTGCGCTGACCTCCGCGGCCCTGCTGAGCATGGGGTATACCGACGAGGTGCGCGATTTCATCCGCTGGTTCGCGCAATACCAGTCCGCCAGCGGCAAAATACCCTGCTGCGTCGACTATCGCGGCGCCGATCCCACGCCTGAGCATGACAGTCACGGCGAATTCATCTATCTGGTGATGGAATACTACCGCTACACTCGCGACATAGGCTTCCTGAACGAGCTATGGCCGCACGTGGTGAAAACGGTCGAGTACATTGACTCTTTACGCCAGCAGCGCCTGACCGAGGCATTCAGAACCGGCGGGCTGACGGGCGCCAGCTATGGACTGATGCCGGAATCCATCAGCCATGAAGGCTATTCGGCCCATACCCAGCATTCCTATTGGGACGACTTTTTTATCCTGAGGGGCTTGAAGGATGCGGCCAGCATGGCCATCATCCTTGGCGAGGAGCAGCGCGCGGTCGTGTTCGCCGCATTGCTCGATGCCTTCCGCAGCGATCTCTACGCCTCGCTTTCCCGGACCATGGCGCTGCACGGCATCGGTTACCTGCCGGGGTCCGTGGAACTGGGCGATTTCGATCCAACCTCGACCACCATTGCGGTAGATCCGGGCGGTGAACTGGCCAACCTGCCGGCACCGGCCCTGACTCGCACCTTCGACGATTACTATAAGTTCTTCCGCCAGCGCCGCGATGGCCTGCTCAAGTGGGAAGCTTATACGCCTTACGAACTGCGGATCGTGGGAACGCTGATCCAGTTGGGCCGGAAAGCGCAGGCCCACGAAGCCCTGGCCTTCTTTCTGGCGGGCCAGCGCCCGGCTGCCTGGAATCAGTGGGCGGAAGTCGTCTGGCACGATCCCGACATCCCAAGATTCATCGGTGATATGCCGCACACCTGGGTAGGCTCCGACTACATTCGCTCCGTGCGCAATCTGTTCGCTTACGAACGGGAGGCGGATCAGGCGCTCGTAATCGGCGCCGGTGTACCTGGCGACTGGCTGCAAGGCGACGGTGTCAGCGTGAAACGACTGCCCACCTACCACGGCGCGCTCAACTACACTCTGCGCGCCGCCGGACCAGGCGATTTGCTACGGCTGCGGCTGTCGGGGGATGTGACGCTGCCACCGGGCAAGATCGTCGTGCGCTCGCCCCTTGCCAAACCCCTACAAGGCATCATCGTCAATGGCAAGGCGGTTACCACGTTTACCACCGATGAAGCGATGATCGGCGAGTTTCCAGCCGAGGTGTTACTGCGCTATGACCCCTGACCACCACCGGTGATTGCATTCGGCATCAGGAAACCCCAGGGCAGGGATAATCTCCACGCTGTGGATAGATTCAGCGCTGGCGGGAGAGACGGTGCCAGGCGTGGAGCAACTCATCCGGGGGTAGCGGATGGCTGAAAAGATAACCCTGCGCCTCATCGCAGCCCTCCCGCGTGAGAAAGCTTGCCTGTTCCTTGGTTTCCACACCCTCGGCAAGCACCGTCAGGCCCAGGCTCTTGGCCAGGGCGATAACCGCCCGGACAATCACCTCGTCATGGAGATCACGGGCAATATCGTGTACGAAGGATTGATCGATCTTGAGCTTATGGAGCGGCAGACGCTTGAGATAACTAAGGGAAGAATAACCGGTGCCGAAGTCATCCACGGCCAGCCGCACCCCGAGCGCACAAAGGCTATCCATTGACGCGATAACGCGCTCCGTCTGCCGCATGAGAGCGGATTCGGTGATTTCCAGTTCCAGACAGGAGGGGTCAAGCTGGGTTTCAGATAACGCCTGACTAACCACTGCAACGATGTTGCCCCGCTCGATCTGCTGAACCGAAACATTGATCGATAGGCGGGGAATGCTAAGTCCGATGTGCTGCCATTGCTTCAACTGCTGGCAGGCAGCGTTCAGCACCCACTCGCCCAGGGCGAGAATAAGCCCTGTCTCTTCCGCCAGAGGAATAAAGCGTGCTGGTGACACCGTTCCAAGCTCCGGATGGCTCCAGCGCACCAGCGCCTCGGCGCCCACGAAGCGGCCGGTAGTCAAATTCACCTGGGGCTGGTAATGCACCGCCAGTTCGCCCCGCTCAATGGCGCGCCGTAAGTAGGTCTCAAGACGCAGGCGCTCAAACGCATTAGCAGTCAGCTCGGCCTTGTAGAACTGGTAGTTATCGCGCCCCTGCGCCTTGGCCTGGTACATCGCCGCATCAGCGTTCTTCACCAGGGTGTTTGCATCCTCCCCATCCTCAGGATACAGACTGATACCGATGCTAGCCGTGATGAAGATCTCATGTTCCCCGATTTGCAGTGGGTGGATAAACAAATCGAGTAGCTTCTGGGCAACGGTCACCACCTTGTGGGGTTCATCAATCTCTTCCAGCAGCAGAGTGAACTCGTCACCTCCTACGCGTGCAATAGTATCTTCGGCACGCACCAGTGATGCCATCTGCCGGGCGACGATTTCAAGCAATTGATCGCCAGCGGAGTGCCCTAAGGTGTCGTTGACTTTTTTGAAATGGTCCAGATCCACGAACAGCACGGCCAATTGCCCGCGGTCCCGCTGCGCACGCTGGATACTGTGCTCGAGGCGGTCAGCGAACAGCAACCGATTGGGTAACTTGGTAAGGAGATCATGGTGGGCCAGGAAATCCAACTGTTCCTGTGAGTGCTTCATCGCCGTGATGTCGCTGAACACCCCGACATAGCGGGTAACCTGTCCACCCGTATCTTCCACCGTACTGATCGTGAGCCACTCGGGATACACCTGACCAGCCTTGTGGCGGTTCCACATCTCCCCCTGCCACTGGCCAGTCGCCTTTAGGGACGCCCACAGAGCCCGATAGAACTGGCTATCCTGGCGGCCTGACTGCAGGAGGCGTGGGGTCTTGCCGAGCACCTCGCTCTCCCTATAGCCGGTGATCGCTGTAAACGCCTTGTTAACCGCCACGATCCGCTCTGCCGTGTCAGTGATCATGACACCCTCGGCCGTGCTCTCGAACACCCGCTCCCATTGCCGTAATGTCTCTTCTGTTCGCTTGCGCTCGGTAATGTCTTGACTGATGCCTACTATACGAAGGGGTTTTCCAGCCGCATCGTGCACTACGGTGCCACGCGCGAACATCCAGCGAATGCTGCCATCCTTATGCAGGGACCGGTGCTCGACTTCGTATTGGGGTGTTAAGCCTTCAAGATGAGCCTGTGCCGCGCGCGTTACCTGTTCCCGGTCGTCCGCGTGCACCAGTTGCCACCAGAACTCCGTTTGGCTAGGCACCTCGTGAAGAGAATAGCCAAGATTGGTAATTAACGCTGGATCGACGTAGACCTCGCCGGTTGCGAAGTTCCACTCCCAGACGCCCACCTGGCTCGCGGCGGTAGCCAGGCGGTAGCGCTCTTCGCTTTTTTGTAGCGCCGCCTCGGCGTGTTTATGGGCAGTGATGTCCTGAATCAGGCCATCGTAGGAGACGAGCGTGCCTTCCAGATTGTACTGCAACACCGGCGTGTTGCTGACCCAGCGCACCTCCCCGTCTTTGCGGCGGATGCGGTGCTCGACCGGACCAGGATTGCCGCCGGCCAGAATGCGGGCCGCGTGCTGGAGGACCAAATCATGGTCCGCTTCGATAACCATGCTAATCCAAAGGTAGGGATCGGTGGCGAACTCCTCTGTCGTGTAGCCGGTCACCGCTATGCAGGCCGGGCTGTGCGCGGTGTGAATGGCGCGGCCGTTCTCCACCCGTACCGTGAAGATGTAGTCGGTGACAGCTTTGGTTATCCGCCGATAGCGCTCCTCGCTCTCTCGCAAGGCGGCTTCCATCCGCCGCTGGGCCGTCACATCATAGGCCAACACCAGTTCGGCGCGCCGCCCCGTGAACACCAGCGTATGCGAGGTAACTTCCACCTCCATGATCTCGCCCGATTTCTTGCGGTGCTGCCAAACGCCCGCCTTATCACGACCTTCAGTCACGTTCCTGACATTGGCGAGCAGCGCCGGCACTTCTTCGGGAGGGCGAATGTCGTTAATGGTCATCGCCAGAAATTCTTCCTTGGAATAGCCATAATGCTGGATGGCAGCGTCGTTGACCTCAAGGAACGCCAGAGTTTCCAGGTCATAGACCCACATGGGATACCGGTTCGCCTCGAACGGCAACCAGTAACCCCGCTCGGAGGCAGGCAGCGCCTGCTCGTCCAGTTGTAGAGTCGCTTCGCGCCGCTGGCCGAGTCGATGCACGATGTCGGTTGCACTGACGATGCCGGCGATCCCCCCCGCCGCATCGACCACCACCAGATGGCTGCTATGGTGTTTCCACAGGAGTCGACAAGCCTCATTGAGATCCAAGTGCGCGGGCGCCGTGACCAGAAGGCGGAAACCGGCATCCGCCATCGTGAGCGAGCCGTGGACTCCCTGTTGAGTCAGCCTTTCCAGTGCATCGCACTTGGTAAAAATACCGATGGGGACACCGTCTCGTAGGATCACGACGGCATCTACGTGGTGTTCCTTCAGCAGGCTTAGGGCATCTGTGACTCGATCCTTCTCAGTAACACACGGGAAAGCTTGAGTAAGGATTTTCCCCAGAGTCTTAGGGGCATTAGAGCATTTGTCCATGTTTATGCCAACGCAGTTGCCGCATCGTCTCAAAAACAGTTAGCGTCATCAATCGGCGCCTGGATGTGTATCATGGGCTTCGTATCCCCGTGGATACCATCCATCTCAAGTTCCTACTCTCCGGGATACTTTATATTTAACAGCCATCCGGTTACTACAGCTTAGAAAAACCGCCCTGAATAAGCTAATAGATCTTAGCGTTGCAAGCTTTTGTTGAACCACCATCGAGGCGCTGCTGGGTGGCGCAACGCGGCGACGGCGTCAACGCTATAGATCGCCAGGGCGGTCCAGATACAGGCGAACGTCAGCAACTGTGCCGGGGTGAGCGGCTCCCGATAGACCACGACGGCGAGTATGAATTGCAGGGTGGGCGTCAAGTACTGGATCAGCCCGACGGTGGCCAGACGCAGGCGTTGCGTGGCCTCCAGAAACAGCATCAACGGTACGACGGTGATGAGGCCGGCCAGCAGCAGCAGGACATCGGTCTGGTAGTTCACCCCGCCCAGGGCGCCATTGCCCTGAACGGCCAGGACAATCAGGAAACCCGCGGCGACGGGGGCCATCAGCAGCGTTTCCAGAAACAGACTGAGCAGGGCGCTTACCGCGGCCTTCTTGCGGAGCAGGCCATAGCTGCCGAAGCTGAAGGCCAGAAACAAGGAAAGCCAGGGGACGGTGCCAAAGCGGATCACCATGATCAACACACCCATGGCCGCGATGACCACCGCCAGCAACTGCAACGGGTTCAACCGTTCCCGGAGGAACCACACACCCAGCAGCACACTGACCAACGGGTTGATATAGTAACCCAGACTGGCCTCCAGGATGCGGTCGTGCTGGACCGCCCAGATGTAGCCCAGCCAGTTACCGGCAATGAGCAGAGTTGTCGCCAGGTAATACCCAGCTTTGCGCGGGCTGCGCAGTTCATTGACCCATGCCCGCTGCTGCCCGGTCAACAGCAGCATGACCGCCAACAACAGGACCGACCAGACGATGCGATGGGCCAGCACCTCCAATGCCGGCACCCGGTTGAGTGCCTTAAAGTAGACAGGAAATGCGCCCCAGATGCCGAACCCACCCAGCGCACACAGGAATCCCACCGTGGGAGCAGTAAGCCGGTTATCTTCGTTGACGGCTTCCGTCTGTTTTGGCACGAGCGTGGTGGTCCTGATGGGCGTTGTTGTCATTCTAATTGATGCGGGGAAAACCGACTCAGTTTAACTGAATACCGCGCCTCCCGCGGACTCGGCCATCAGTGCCTTTGCTCAATCAGTTCCCGCAACGCGCCAGGAAGCGAAGCGCGCAAGCCGGCGCTGAGCTTCGCTTCGTGACGCTGCCAGAGGATGCCAAGGTAGATAATAGCCAAGCCGATCACGGTCAGGACAAAGGGAAACAGCAGGCTGTCGCTGAACACTCGATACGCCAGATATCCTAAATAACTGGCGATTCCCAAGCCGCCAAACACTGCAAACACCCGGCGCGACAGCACCGCCCCCATCACGATCAGAGCGACGTTGATGCAGAGATACATGAACCGGCCCAATTCGCTGTCGGAATTCATCAGGGATAGCCCTCCCCAGAACGCCAGCACGCCGAACAGGTACAGCCAGAACGCGAAATCCTTCTCGAAACGGGCTCGGATATCCACCCAAAATGCGAGCAATACCATCAGTAAACCGAACCAGAGTGACACCAGTTTGCGCGCTTCCCAGCCAACTTCGGCATCAAATAGGAACGGCGCCAGATCCATGCTCATGTACCAGAGCGTCACCGCCACCGGCATGACCAGGAACGGCAGGCGATAACGCCACAGCAGCACCGCCCCCACCGCCAGGGTGGCCAGTTCCATCATGAGCCAGCGCCAGTCGATGAAGACATGATAATCGCGGTAAGCGTGTCCTTCCGCCCACCAACCTAGCCCCTGTTGCAGGCCATAAACCGCTAGCGGGGTCAACACCACAACAAAGACCGCCACGATGCCAGCGGGAATCAAAAGCTGCTTTCGATGTAGAAAATAGTCCGCCAGCTTGAGTCCCGCGCCAGCATAGGCGAGCGCGATAAAGAAAATACCCCAGCCCCCGAAACTCTCCCAGCCCAAGGTCATGAACAGGCTCATCGCCCCGATGGCGATCATACCGCCGAGGTAATAGAGAATGTGAGTAAAATTAAACCCCGGTGTATCCAGGCTTTGGTCGGACAGAAACTGCCAGAGCTGTTCCGCCTGCTCAGCGGTAAGCAACCCCTTGGCAGCGGCGGCGGTTAATTGTGCGTGCTTGAGATTCATACTGCTTACTGTACCCGAATGAGCTAACCGATTGATACGGCCTTGAATAGATGGTAATTTTGCTGGGCAATCCCGCGCTTCTCCTTGGCTCGACTTTATCCATTAGGCTGCGTAGCAAAGTGCCTTGGTGACGCGCTCCAGCAAATAGGAGGGTTGGGTTTTCATAGTTCGGCCTCTTTCCGGTTGCATGGCCGAAAGTCCGACAGGATTCCTGGTCAACGCTGCAAAAGCAACGGATGGGAAAAATATTCTTTGATGATCGTCTGGGTCTGGCTCAGCGTCACGAGGTTGAAGAAAGCCGGGCAGCGCGACTCAAAACCCGCCCGGTCATCCGTGGGCCAGGACGTGAATTGGCAGAAGGTACTGCCGACACTGCTGTAAAGAATGCCGTCCCTCATTATCTGAGTATTTCTATGTATGTGGCCGAAAAAGACGCCACGCAGTTTCCGGTGCGCCTTGGCAAGCAGTTGGTGTAATTCTTCACCGTTGACCAGCAGCATATCCCGGTCAAGCCACGGCGAATCGAGCGGCACCGGGGGGAAATGAATAAACACGGTCACCGGTACCATGGCTGTGGCGAGTTCCCGTTCCAGCAGGGCCATCTGCTCGGCGGGCAATAGCCCATGCGGATCGAGTTCATCCGGTCCGCGCGCGTCAAGGGTGATGAAGCGGTTGCCTCTCACCTCAAAGGTGTAGGCGAGCGCAGCGTCCCCCTCCATCAACAACTCGTATTCTCCTGACGGAAGCAAGGTCTTGATATAGCACGATCTGTCGTGGTTGCCGGTGACGAAATAGATAGGCACCGTCAGCTTTGCAAATAATTCTGCCGCAAGCCGGTACGATGCTTCTGTTGCATCGTTGGTTATATCGCCGGTGTGGATGACGAAATCGGGTCTAATGGGCAGACCGTTTATCGCGTCCACAACCCTTTCCAGGGCGGGTAACGTCGCAACGCCATAGACACGGAACTCAGGCAACGGCCCGACATGGGTATCGGTGATATGGACGAAATGAACATTCTGGTTAGCCATGTCGGGGACCCTGTTCTTCCTGAGTGCAGAGACGCCAGCTTAAGGTCCAACCACGGCTTCAGTGGGACATCAGCATGGGTACCGTCATGTGTTGCAGAAGATGCCGGGTGGAGCCGCCCAAGACGATCTCCCGTAGCCGCGAATGTCCATAGGCCCCCATGACGATGAGATCGGCGCTCTCATCAGCGGCCCGCGACAGCAACGCGTCTCCGATCTCGATATCAGTGCACGGCTGGCTGGCGGGTACTGCGGTGATTCCGTGACGACCCAGGTGCTGACAGAGTTCGTTGCCGGAGAGGGTGTCAAGTTCTCCCATGGCGGCGGGATGGATCGTTAAAACGGTCACCTGCTTGGCCGCCGCCAGCAAGGGCAGCGCGTCATGGACTGCCCGCACCACTTCGCGGCTACCATTCCAGGCGATCAGCACGCGCTGGCCAACCGGTAGTTGGCAACCGATGTAGGGGATAATTAATACGGGGCGTCCCGCGCCCAGCAGTACTTGACCAGCAAACCAGCCGTTGATCGCCGCAGGGTCCTGCGGATCGGCCTGACCGATGATGGCTAAATCGTGGCAACGGGCATGCAAGACAAACTGTTGCGCCGGTTCACCCTCTACGCAATACCACCGGGACTGCAGCCCGCTCTCTGCCGCAGCCGCCCGGAATGTGGCCTCCTGTTCCTTTGCCCGGGCTTGGGCCGCCTCCCGCGCGGCCTCGATCCACTCCAGCCCCACATAGTCATCCGGATACATGGCATTATAGCTTGGTATCGCCCTAAAGCTGGGTAACACATACAGGCCAGTCAGTTGCGCACCCTGAGCCACAGCCAGCGCGGTCGCGGCTTGCAGCCGCATCAGGGCATTTTTGCTGTCATCAATATGGACGATTAAGTCTGTGAAGGGCATGCTGTTCTCCTTACTTCGAAAGCTTAATGGACAAGCGTGTTGCCAAGGTGCTCCAGTCTAGCACCGTGCAACTATACTTCCACTGTTGCGTCATCGACGGGGTGTTCAGCGCGGCGGACGCTGGCGTGCGGTTGCACCCGGCCTTGCTCACCGACGCCGCCAGCGGGCGGGGGCAGCAGCAGACCCGGCGACGGGTGCTGAGCCTTTTCCAACACCGTGAGTGGTTGTCACCGGAGGCGGTCGAGACGCTCCAGTGCCGTTGCGCACCTCCGCGCCCCTTGAGTTTTCGTGCGTCACCGCTCAACATCGAGTGTTAACGATTCTCAGCGCTTGACGGCGTTTCACCCCAAGCGCATCATCCGATCAAAATAGCCGATTAACCCCATTGAAATTCCAATCCTTAGAGAACGGCTTGCTGCAGATGGCGTCGGATGCCATGCTCGTGGTGGATCAGTCCAGCCGGATCATGCAAGCCAACGCCTTGGCCGAGCGCCTGTTTGGCTACCCGCAAGGCACCCTCGC
>Ga0209253_10001218_pt1 | contig 22522 bp, 19 predicted proteins | sample FrelakmetBRP12BR_FD_187145 | JGI IMG/M metagenome (GOLD analysis project Ga0209253, IMG submission 187145) | Freshwater lake sediment microbial communities from the University of Notre Dame, USA, for methane emissions studies - BRP12 BR (SPAdes)... | ecosystem: Environmental > Aquatic >...
GAAGGCGGACTCGACCGACCCGGCGAAGTACCTGCCGGTGATGGCCAAGATCTCCTACGACGGCGCGACCGGCAAGATCGAGTTCGACGAGAAGGGCGATCGCAAGGACGCCGAAATGACGATCTTCCAGATGAAGGGCGGCAACGTCGAGCCGGTGGCGATCATCAAGGCCGGCAAGACGACGAAGATCGGCGCGGAAGCCCCGGCAGCAGCGCCCGCTGCGGCCCCCGCAGCTGCACCCGCCGCAGCGCCGGCGATGGCCCCGGCCAAGGACGCGCCGAAGAAGTAATCTTCGAGCGCAAGCGCAGAGACGGCGCCCCGCGGGGCGCCGTTTTTGTTTCCGGCCACCGCCGCGCCGGCACCGCACGCGGCCCTTGCCTGGAGGGGCCGGGGTTGCCGCCGTTGCCGGCAACCCGCACAATCGCCGGACTCGTCGAACCGCCGGCCGGCATCGACCGGACCGCGGCAATCGGAACAAGGGCTTCCCGGCGTGCGCGCCCCGGGGGAGGATCGCGTGGACATTTTCCTGCAGCAGGTGATCAACGGCCTGACGCTCGGCAGCGTGTATGCCGTGGTCGCGCTCGGCTACACGATGGTCTACGGCATCATCCAGCTCATCAACTTCGCGCACGGCGAGGTCGTGATGATCGGCGCGATGGTGGCGTTCTCGGTCATCACCGCGCTCGCCGGCGCCCACACCGGCCTGCCGCCGGTCGCGATTCTCGCCGCAGGCGTTCTGGTGGCGATTCCCGTCTGCATGGGCGTCGGCTACACGCTGGAGCGCGTGGCCTACCGGCCGCTGCGCAACGCGCCGCGGCTCGCGCCGCTCATCACGGCGATCGGCCTCTCGATCATCCTCCAGCACCTGGCGATGATCATCTGGAGCCGCAACCCCATCGCGTTTCCGCAGATCATCACGGTGACCCCGCTGCACATCACCGACAACCCCAACGGCGCGACGATCACCAATGTCCAGGTCGTGATCATCGTCACGTCCGTGCTGATGATGGCCGGCCTGCTCGCGCTCGTCTACCGGACGAAGCTCGGCATCGCGATGCGCGCGACGTCGCAGAACCAGCAGGTGGCGGGGCTGATGGGCATCAACATCAACACCGTGATCGCGCTGACGTTCGTGATCGGCGCCGGGCTGGGCGCGATGGCCGGCGTGATGGTGGGCACGTATTACGGCATCGCGCAGTACCAGATGGGCTTCATCCTCGGCTTGAAGGCCTTTTCGGCGGCGGTGCTGGGCGGCATCGGCAACCTCGGCGGCGCAATGCTGGGCGGCGTGCTGCTGGGGCTGATCGAGGCGCTCGGCGCCGGCTACGTCGGCGACCTCACCAACCTGTGCCAGATCGCGGACTGGTCCGACGCCATCGCACGGCGCTGCGTCGACGACCCGAACCTCACCCTGTTCGGCTCCAATTACCAGGACGTGTTCGCGTTCCTGGTCCTGATCGCGGTGCTGATCTTCCGGCCGTCCGGGCTCCTCGGCGAGCGCGTGAGCGACAGGGCGTAGCGCGGGCCCCATGCAGACGTTCTTCGACACGAAGAAGCATCCGCTCGGCGCGTGGCTCGGCGTCGCGCTGGTCGCCGTGGCGCTCGTCGTGCTGCCCTTCGCGCTGGCCGGGATCGGCACGGCGTGGGTGCGCATCACGAACCTCGCGATCCTGTTCGTGCTGCTGGCGCTCGGCCTCAACATCGTCGTCGGCTTCGCCGGGTTGCTGGACCTCGGCTACATCGCTTTCTACGCGGTGGGCGCGTACGTCTATGCGCTGCTCGCCTCGCCGCACTTCGACCTGCACCTTCCGTTCTGGATCATCCTGCCGATCGGCGCCGCCACCGCGTGCCTGTTCGGCGTGCTGCTCGGCGCGCCGACGCTCAAGCTGCGCGGCGACTATCTCGCGATCGTCACGCTGGGCTTCGGCGAGATCATCCGGATCTTCCTCAACAACCTGTCGCAGCCGGTCAACCTGACCAACGGCCCGCAGGGAATCACGCTGATCGATCCGTTCCGCCTCGGCAGCTTCGATTTCGCGAAGCGCGAGACGATCGCGGGCCTCGATTTCACCGGCCCGATCAAGTACTACTACCTGCTCGTGCTGCTGGTCATCGTCATCATCGCGATCAACCTGCGGCTGCAGAACTCGCGCATCGGCCGCGCGTGGGAGGCGATCCGCGAGGACGAGGTCGCGGCGCGCGCGATGGGCATCAACACGCGCAACATGAAGCTGCTGGCGTTCGCGATGGGGGCGTCGTTCGGAGGCATCTCGGGCGGCATCTTCTCGGCGACGCAGGGCTTCATCAGCCCGGAGAGCTTCGTGCTGGTCGAGTCCGTGATGGTGCTGTCGATGGTGGTGCTGGGCGGCATGGGCAACGTGTTCGGCGTGATCCTCGGCGCACTGCTGCTGTCGTTCGTGCCCGAGGTGCTCCGCTACACGGTCGAGCCGGTGCAGCGGGCGCTCTTCGGCCGGATGCTGATCGAGCCCGAGGTCATCCGGATGCTGCTCTTCGGCCTCGCGCTGGTGCTGATGATGCTGTACCGGCCGGCGGGCATCCTGCCGTCGGCGCTGCGCAAGCGGGAGCTGGAGGGCAAATGAGCGGGGCGGGCGAAGCCAAGGCCCGTAGGGCGCGTCGCCGCGCGATTTTGCGCGCCCGACACGCGACCGCCGCCCCGCAGGACCGTGCAAGGAGGGCGCAATGAGCGCGTCGGAACCGCTGGCCCTCCTGACGGCCAAGGGGATCAGCAAGAGCTTCGGCGGCGTGCACGCGCTGGCCGACGTGGGCTTCACGATCAACCATGGGGAGATCTACGGGCTGATCGGGCCGAACGGCGCCGGCAAGACGAGCCTCTTCAACGTGCTCACCGGGATCTACTCCGCCGACGCCGGCGAATTCACGTTCGACGGGCTGCCGCTCGCGGGCCTCAAGCCGAACGAGGTCGCGGCGCGCGGCATCGCGCGGACCTTCCAGAACATCCGGCTGTTTGCCAACCTGTCCGCGCTCGAGAACGTGATGATCGGGCGCCACGTGCGCACGCACGCGAACGTGATCGGCGCGATCCTCCGCGATGCGAAGACCCGCGCGGAGGAGCGGGCGATCGAGAAGCGCGCGCACGAGCTGCTCGAGTACGTCGGCGTCGCGAAGCGCGCCAACACGCTGGCGAAGCACCTCGCCTACGGCGACCAGCGCCGGCTCGAGATCGCCCGCGCGCTCGCGACGGAGCCGAAGCTGCTCGCGCTCGACGAGCCCGCCGCGGGGATGAACGCGACCGAGACGGCATCGCTCAAGGGTCTTCTCGGCGACATCCGCCGGGACGGCACGACGATCCTGCTGATCGAGCACGACATGAAGCTCGTGATGAGCGTCTGCGACCGCGTGCTGGTCCTCGACTACGGCAGGAAGATCGCGGAGGGAACGACGGCGGAAGTGCAGAGGGATCCGAAAGTCATCGCAGCGTACCTCGGTGGCGACATCGCGCTCGATCTCAAGGGGGCCGCATGAACGCGGCCAGACCCGAGGCCATCCTCGAGCTCGCCAAGGTGGAAATCGCCTACGGCGGGATCCAGGCGGTCAAGGGCATCGACCTCCATGTCGACCGCGGCGAGCTCGTCTGCCTGATCGGCACCAACGGCGCCGGCAAGACCACGACGCTCAAGGGAATCACGGGCCTGCAGCCGGTGAAGGCCGGAACGATCCGCTACGCCGGCGACAACGTCACCGGCCGGCCCTCGTTCGAGCTCGTGCGCATGGGCCTCGCGATGGTCCCGGAGGGCCGCGGCGTGTTTGGCGCGCTGACGATCGAGGAGAACCTCGCGATGGGCGCCTACGTGCGCAACGACAACGCGGCGATCAAAGAGGACATCGAGAGGGTGTTCGAACTCTTCCCCCGGCTCAAGGAGCGGCGCCGGCAGACCGCCGGGACGCTGTCGGGCGGCGAGCAGCAGATGCTCGCCATGGGCCGGGCGCTGATGTCGAAGCCGAAGGTCCTTCTGCTGGACGAGCCGTCGATGGGGCTTGCGCCGCTGATGGTGCAGAAGGTGTTCGAGACGGTGCTGAAGGTCTCGGGCGAAGGCGTCACGATCCTGTTGATCGAGCAGAACGCCAAGCTCGCGCTCGAAGTGAGCCACCGCGGCTACGTGATGGAATCCGGGCAGATCACGCTCTCCGGCCAGGCGAAGACGCTGCTGCACGATCCCGCGGTGCGCGCGGCCTATCTCGGCGAGGGAAGCTGAGCGCCGCCCGGAAGCCCGCCGGGCGCAGGCCGAGTTCCGTGGCGCGATGAACGAGACTCCGCCGCCGTTCGACGGCGCGCCGCCGCCCGCGCACCTGCATCCGCGCGTCGTTCCGTGGCGCCACGCGCTGGCGTGGTACGAGGAGGCGTTGCGCCTGTTCAAGCGCGCGCCCGGAACGTGGGTCGCGCTCGCCTTCGTCACGATCGCGTCCGAGCTCGCGCTCAAGATGGCGCCCGGGGCGGTTTCCCTGCTCGCCGAGATCGTCACACCGCTCGTCGCGTGCGGGCTGATCTACGCGGCTGCCGCCGTCGACCGCGGAGCGGCGCCGTCGCTCTCCCTCGCCGTCGCGGCGTTTCGCGCGCCGCCCGGCGCCATCGCCGCGATCGTGGCATCGGCGCTCGTCACGTTCGCCGCCGAGGCTTTCGCGGCCTGGTGGATCGCCGGCGCCAACCTGTTCGACCCCTCCCGCGCGACGACCAGCCTCTCGCCGGCGGCGGTCGCCGGCATCTCCGCGATCGGCATCCTCGCGTCGCTGCCGGTCATGTTCGTCGCGCTGCACGTCCTGTTCGAGCGGGTGCGCGCGGGCGCCGCGTTTGCCGCCAGCTGGAACGCGTTCGCGCTCAACACGCCGCCGCTGCTCGCCTACAGCGCGGCCTCGCTCGTGCTGCTCGGCTTCGGCCTCGCCACGATGGGGCTCGGGCTCCTGCTGGCAATGCCGCTGTGGGCCGCATCGACCTACGCGGCGTGGAAGGACATCTTCGGCATCCGCGACGCGCCTTCCGGCTAGGCGCCCGCGTCGCTGCGGACGGCGCGGGTTCGCGCGGCTGCTATTCCGTCGGCCGGTGCACGAATCCGTCGATCGCGGGATCGGGCGGGAGGGCAACGGTCGCGAGCGCCGTGACGCGCGCGGAGGGCGGCCCGGAGTGACACCAGGCGAGCAGGTGCTCGACGGCATCGGCTTCGCCCTGCACCAGCGCCTCCACCGTGCCGTCGCGCCGGTTGCGGACCCAGCCGGCGATGCGAAGCTGCTTCGCCGCCTCGATCATCGCGAAGCGGTAGCCGACGCCCTGGACGCGACCGCGAACGATCACGCGCAACGCGACCATCGCGTCAGCGCGGGCGAAGCCGTGCATAGAGCAGCAGCGCGGCGACGGTCTTGGCGTCGGTGATCTCGCCGCGGTCCAGCGCCGCGAGCATCTCGTCGACGCTCATCGTGACGATTTCGAGGAACTCCCCGTCGTCGAGCTTCGCGCCGACGTGCGTAAGGTCCTCCGCGATGTAGAAGTCGATCGCCTCGCTCGAATAGCCGACGACCGAATGGACCCGGCCGAGCGGCGTCCATTTCGCGGCCGCGTACCCGGCCTCCTCGGCCAGTTCGCGCTGCGCAGTGACGAGCTCCGGTTCGCCGGGGTCGAGCTTGCCCGCGGGAAACTCGACGAACACCCGCCCGACCGGATAGCGGAACTGGCGCTCGACGACGAGGCGGCCGTCGTCCAGCACCGGCACGATCAGCACCGCCCCGGGGTGGACGACATACTCGCGCGTGGCGAGCTCGCCGTCCGGCAGCCGCACGATGTCGCGGCGGACATGCAGCAGCTTGCCGTCGAACACGCACTCCGACGACACCCGCGTTTCCCACAGGTGCGGGTCGCTCATTCCGCGACCTCAGTCCGCCGCATGTCTTGCGACGCCAGGCGCTGTCGGTCGCGCTCAGTCGCTCGCGGACACGAGCTTCGCTCTTTGGCTTCGCCCCGCTCGCTCATTCGAGCCAGTCCTTCGCGATCAGAAAATCGGTGTAGAGCCTCGCCTCGGGCGTGTCCGGTGCCGGCTTCCAGTCGTAGCGCCACTTCACGACAGGCGGCAGCGACATCAGGATGGCCTCGGTCCGGCCGTTCGACTGCAGCCCGAACAGCGTGCCGCGGTCCCACACCAGGTTGAATTCCACGTACCGGCCGCGCCGATACGCCTGGAAATCGCGCTCGCGCTCACCGTACGGGGCGTCCTTGCGCCGGAGCAGGATCGGCACATAGGCGTCGAGGAAACCGTCGCCGACGCTCTTCGTCAATGCGAAGCAGCGGTCGAAGCCGCCGTCGGCGAGATCGTCGAAGAAGATGCCACCCACTCCGCGCGGCTCCTTGCGGTGGCGGAGATAGAAGTACTCGTCGCACCAGCGCTTGTACCGGGCGTGCACGTCCGCCCCGAACGGCGCGAGCGCATCGCGGCACGCGCGGTGGAAGTGGACCGCGTCCTCGGCGAAGCCGTAGTAGGGCGTGAGGTCCATGCCGCCGCCGAACCACCAGACGTCGGGGTCCGGCCCGTCCCCCGCGTGCGCGACGAACATGCGCACGTTGAGGTGCGCGGTCGGCGCGTACGGGTTGCGCGGATGCAGCACCAGCGACACGCCCATCGCCTCCCACGCGCGACCCGCGAGGCTCGGGCGCGTCGCGGTCGCCGACGGCGGCAGCTTCTCGCCCGTCACGTGCGAGAAGTTGACGCCGCCGCGCTCGAGCACGCTGCCCTGCTCGAGCAGCCGCGAGACGCCGCCACCGCCCTCGGGCCGCGCCCACGCGTCGCGAAGAAACGGCTGCCCCTCCACCGCCTCGAGCGCCGCCACGATCCGCGATTGCAGGCCGAGGAAGTAGTCGCGGGGGCCGGTGATGTCCATGGGCGGGAAGGTCGCGCGATCGATGCTAACGCCCGTGCGCGGTGCGCCGCAACCCGGACGACGGCCGGACCGGCGGACGGCGTCGCGACAGGTCAGCCCTTGCGCGGTGCGAGAGCACGAAAGCCGATGTCGCTGCGGTACTGCATGCCGGCGAAGCGGATCTCGGCGATCGCGGCGTACGCGGCAACCTGCGCCTGCCGCACCGATTCGCCGAGCGCGGTGACGCACAGCACGCGGCCACCCGCGACGACGACCTTGCCGTCCTGCCGCGCCGTGCCCGCGTGGAACACCTTGCAGTCGGGGTGGGTGACGGGCGTCACGCGATCGAGGCCCTCGATCGCGTCGCCGGCGCGCGGGCTCTCGGGATAACCGGGCGCCGCGACCACGACACCCAGCGCCGCGCGGCGATCCCATTCGGCCTCGGCGCGGTCGAGCGTGCCGTTCACCGCGTGCTCGACCAGTTCGACGAGGTCGGACTTGAGCCGCATGATGATCGGCTGCGTCTCGGGATCGCCCAGCCGGCAATTGAATTCGAGGACCTTCGGCGTGCCGTCGGCGTCGAGCATCACGCCCGCGTATAGGAATCCCGTGTACGGTATGCCGTCGGCGCTCATGCCGTTGACCGCGGGGAGAATCACCTCCCGCATGATCCGCGCGTGGATCGCCGGCGTGACGACGGGCGCCGGCGAGTACGCGCCCATCCCGCCCGTGTTCGGCCCCTGGTCGCCGTCGCGCAACCGCTTGTGATCCTGCGACGACGCGAGCGGCAGCACGTGGCGGCCGTCCACCATGACGATGAAGCTCGCCTCCTCGCCCGCGAGGAAATCCTCGACGACCACGCGCGCGCCGGCGGCGCCCATCGCGTTGCCGAGCAGCATCGCGTCGATCGCCGCGTGCGCCTCGGCGACGCTCGTCGCCACGACGACGCCCTTGCCTGCCGCGAGGCCGTCGGCCTTGACGACGATCGGCGCGCCGCGTTCGGATACGTAGGCGCGGGCGGCGGCGGCATCGGTGAACGTCCGGTACGCGGCGGTGGGAATCCCGTGCCGCGCCATGAACGCCTTCGCGTAGTCCTTGGAGCTTTCGAGCTGCGCGGCCGCCTGCGTCGGGCCGAAGATCCGCAGGCCCGCGGCACGGAAGGCGTCGACGACGCCCGCAGCAAGCGGCGCTTCCGGGCCCACGACGGTCAGCGCGACCCTTTCCGTCTTCGCGAAAGCGACGAGATCCGCGATTGCGGAATGCCCGACGTTGGTGAGCTCCGGCTCCAGCGCGGTGCCCGCGTTGCCCGGAGCGACGAACACTTTCGCGACGCGCGGCGAGCGCGCGAGCTTCCACGCGAGCGCGTGCTCGCGACCGCCGCCACCGATGACGAGGACGTTCACCGCGTTCCGCTAGTCGAGGGGGAGCCGACCGAACAGGTAGAGGACACTGCCGTTGTTGACCCCGCCCAGCGTCGGGATGTACGTCCCGATCACCTCGAATTTCCGGTAGCGGACGGAAACAAGCGGCAGCACCGCCGGGAACGGCCAGCCGTTGAAGATGTCGTTTCTTGCGACGATCACCGCCGTGAAACCCAGCCCCGCCTGAATGCTGCTGCGCTCGCCCCAGTAGGTCGACCACGCGTAGCCGAGGTTGTACTGGGGTCTGTAATGCGAGTCGCTGAAAACGACGAAGGAAACCATTTCCGTGTCGCCGTTCGGGTGCTCGACCACTCGACCCAGGCCGCCACCCCACGCGAGCTCGTTTTCCTCCGCGCGCTTCTCGGCCGTCCACGTCCACGGGGTGTGCCACGCGTAGCCCGAGACGATGAGCGCGTTCTCGCCCTTTTCGTAGGTGTCGACCAGGCGCCGGCAGGCCGTGTTGAGCCAGTCCCAGAGATCGGCGCACTCGGCGGCCATCGCGGGCACGGAGAAGCCGAGGAAGACGGCCGCAAGGAGAGCGCGCAGCTTCATGGGTACCTTCCGCTGCCCGGCTCAGTGCCGGAAATGGCGGATGCCGGTAAACACCATCGCGATGCCGCGCTCGTCGGCCGCCGCGATCACCTCGTCGTCGCGCATGCTGCCGCCCGGCTGGATCACGGCCACGGCGCCGTTGTCGGCGACGACGTCGAGACCGTCGCGGAACGGGAAGAATGCGTCCGACGCGACCACCGACCCTGCGAGCGGCAGCTTCGCGCTGCCCGCCTTGGCCGCGGCGATGCGCGTCGAGTCGACGCGGCTCATCTGCCCGGCGCCGATGCCGAGCGTCTGCCCGTTGCCGCAATAGACGATCGCATTGCTCTTCACGAACTTCGCGACCCGCCACGCGAACATCAGGTCTTCGAGCTGCGCGGCGGTCGGCGCCTTCCGGGTGACGACCTTGAGCTCGGAGGGCCCGACGTTGCGCGCATCGGCGCTCTGCAGCAGGAAGCCGCCGCCGACGCGCTTGAATTCTAGCTGCGCCGGCGCGCCGCCCGGGGGAAGCGCGACCTCGAGCACGCGCACGTTCTTCTTCTGCGCGATGACCTTGATCGCGTCCGGCGTGTAGCCCGGCGCGATCAGCACCTCGAGAAACTGCGCCGACACGGCCTCGAGCGTCGCGCCGTCGACCGGCCGGTTGAACGCGATGATGCCGCCGAACGCCGACACCGGGTCGGTCGCGAAGGCCTTGCGGTACGCGGCGAGGACCGTGTCCGCGATCGCGACGCCGCAGGGGTTCGCGTGCTTGACGATCACGCACGCCGCCGCATCGGCCGATCCGGCAAAGCTCTTGACGCACTCCCACGCCGCGTCGGAATCGGCGAGGTTGTTGTACGACAGCTCCTTGCCCTGCAGCTGGCGGTACGTGGCGATCGTGCCGGGAGCCGGATTTTCGTCGCGGTAGAACGCCGCCTGCTGGTGCGGGTTCTCGCCGTAGCGAAGGTCCTGCACCTTCGCCGCCTGCAGGTTGAAGCGGTCGGGGAACGCCGCGGCCGCCCCGTCGGGGCCGCGCGCCGTCAGCCAGTTCGAGATCGCGCCGTCGTAGGACGCCGTGTGCGAGAACGCCTTCCGCGCGAGCGCGAAGCGCGTCGCCGCGGACAGCGCCCTGCCGTTCCCCGCGAGCTCGGCGACGAGCGCGCCGTAGTCGGCGGGGTCGACCACGACGCCGACGTGCTGCCAGTTCTTCGCCGCGGCGCGCACCATCGTCGGCCCGCCGATGTCGATGTTCTCGATCGCCTCGTCCAGCGTGCACCCCGGCTTCGCGACGGTTTCGCGGAACGGATAGAGGTTGACGACCACGAGGTCGATCGGCGGGATCGCGTGCATCTCGAGCGCCGCCGCGTGGGCGGGCAGGTCGCGCCGCGCGAGGATGCCCGCGTGCACCTTCGGGTGCAGCGTCTTGACGCGGCCGTCCAGCATTTCGGGAAAGCCCGTGTACGCGCCGATCTCGGTCACGGGAAGCCCGGCGTCCGCGAGCGCCTTCGCGGTGCCGCCGGTGGACAGAAGCTTCACGCCGAGGCCGGCCAGCGCCCTCGCGAAGTCGACGAGGCCGGTCTTGTCGGAAACGGAGAGCAGCGCTTGCGTGACGGGAGCGGGCATGGCGGGGCTCGCGGGGTCGGTGTTTCCCGTGGGGCTCGGGCGGCGATGGGCGGCGGCGCGGCGGCGCGCCGTCAGCGGATGTCGTACTTGGTGAGCTTCGCGCGCAGCGTGTTGCGGTTCATGCCGAGCATGTCGGCCGCCTGCGTCTGATTGCCGCCGGTGCGGTCCATCACCGTCGCGATGAGCGCGCGCTCGACGTGATTGATCACCATGTCGTAGATGCCGTGCGGCGGCTCGCCGTCGAGCCGGCGGAAATATTCGTCCAGTTGCTTCTCGACCGTCCTGCCAATCTCGTTGCCGGTGTTGATGCGCAGTGTCTTTCTCACGCTGCAAGGGCCTCCCCGCCCCAAAGCGATTCTTGTCGTTGCCGGCCGAACGCGGCGCCCGCTTCCACGATGTCCGCAGCGGGCACGTCGTAGACGAGACGCTCGCCCCGTCCGGCGAGCAGTTCGAAAAATCGGAGGACGGCCGCAATCTGCGCTGCGCTCGTGTCCACCGCATTGACTTCGCGCCGGAAGCTGTCGCCGCCGGCGAGGTCCTTCGCATACCAGCCGAGGTGCTTGCGTGCGATCCGCACGCCCGCCGCCTCGCCGTAGAAGGCGTAGTGATCGTCGAGATGCAGGACGATCGCGGCGCGCGCCTCGGCGACCGTCGGCGGCGGCAGGCGGCTGCCGCAGTCGAGGTAGTGCCGGATCTCGCGAAAGACCCACGGCCGACCCTGCGCCGCCCGGCCGATCATGAGCCCGTCGGCGCGCGTGTAGTCGAGCACCCGCCGCGCCTGCTCCGGCGTCGCGATGTCCCCGTTTGCGATCACGGGGATCGCCACCGCGGCCTTCACCGCGCGGATCGTCGCGTACTCGACGGCTCCGGCGAAGGCGCACGCGCGGGTGCGCCCGTGCACGGCGAGCGCGCGGATGCCGGCGCCCTCCGCGATCCGCGCGATCGCGAGCGCATTCCGGTGTTCCGGATCGGTCCCGGTGCGGATCTTGAGCGTCACCGGCACGTCGACCGCGCGCACCACGGCGTCGACGATCGACGCGACCAGCCGCTCGTTCGACAGCAGCGCGGAGCCCGCGGCGACATTGCAGACCTTCTTCGCCGGACAGCCCATGTTGATGTCGATGATCTGCGCGCCGCGGTCGACGTTGTAGCGCGCGAAGTCCGCCATCAGCACGGGATCCGCGCCTGCGATCTGCACCGCGATCGGCTCGACTTCGCCGCGGTGGTCGGTGCGCAGCCGCGATTTCTCCGTGTCCCGGAGCCGCGGATTCGAGGCGACCATCTCGGACACCGCGTAGCCCGCGCCGAACCGCTTGCACAGCTGGCGGAACGGCCGGTCGGTGACGCCGGCCATCGGGGCGACGGCGAGATTGTTCGCGATGGTGTAGGGACCGATGAGCACGGGGACGGACCGGAAGTCGAGCGACGCGGAACAGCGAAGGGAGCGGATTATAACCGTTCGGCGCAGCGTGCGGAGCGAAGCGCGCGCGTCTTTTTTCTTCGAGTAGACGCAGATCAAATGGCACGCTTCTTGGGCAGCCGCGCGCCGGATTCCGGCGGCAATTCACGCGCGCAGGGCTTCCCGCGCGCCGCCCGCGAAGCCCTGCGCCGCGGCGAACGCCGCTAACGCAAGCCGAACAGCATCGCGCGGGTGAACGCGCGCTTCGCAGGCGGAACCGCGTCGAGCAGAGTGAGCGCCAACCCGCGCGGCCAGCGGAAGAAGGGCAGGTCGTTGCCGAACACGCCGACCAGACCGTGCGTGAAGGCGATCCCCGCGATCCGGTCGGCGCGCCGGCCCTGCAAATAGCGCGCCACCATCGCGCGGTCGCCCAGCTTCTCGCGCGGCGTGTCGAGGACGACGTCGGCGAGCTCCCACGCGTCGCGCAGGCCGACGTTGAATCCCTGGCCGGCGACCGGATGCAGCGTCTGCGCCGCATTGCCGAGCGCGATCGTGCGCGTGCCGGCAGGCGTGCGCGCGAACTCGAGCACCAGCGGAAACGTGCGCCGGTCGCTGACCTCAACGAAGCGGCCGGTTCGCGGCGCGAAGTGCGGAGCAAGCTGCGCCAGGAACGCGTCGTCGGGGAGCGCGCAGAGCGCCTGCGCGCGTTCGGCCGCGACGGTCCAGACCAGACCGTAGTGGTCGCCCTCGGGGAGGAGCGCGATCGGGCCGTCGGCGGTGAAGCGCTCGATCGCAAGACCTTCGTGCGGCGTCGTGCGGGAGACCCGGGCGACGAGCGCGACCTGCCCGTAGTCGTGGCGCCGGCGCGCGATCCCGTCGATCGCCGCGCCGGTGCCGTCGGCGACCGCGGCGAGACGCGCCAGCAGCGGCTGCGCGTGCGCGCCTTCCAGCGCGACGGCCGCGTAGGCGGGCGTCCCGCCGACGGAGGTCGCCGTCACGCCGTGGCGCACGGCGACGCCGGTGCCCGCGAGCGCAACGTCGAGCGCCGATTGCAGCGCGCGATAGCTGACGACGTACCCCAGCGCCGGCAGCCCCTGCTCCTCGGCAACGAGCTGCAGCTGGCCGAAGCCGCCTTCCTGCGAGACGTCGATGCGCGTGATCGGCGTCGCCGCATCCGGCATCGCGGCCAGCACGCGCCACACGCCGAGCCGATCGAGGATGAGGCGCGCGCCGTGCGACAGCGCCAGCGAGCGGTCGCCGCGCCGCGTCTCCCCCGGGGCGCGCGCGTCGAGGACGACGACGTCGAGATCGCCGTCGGCGAGCGCGAGCGCGAGCGTCGAGCCGACCGGCCCGGCGCCGACGACGATGACGTCATGCAGCATCAACGCCTGCAGGCAGCCTCGACATCGCCGACCGATTTCGGCGCCGCGGCGGTGAGATTGTCGATTCCGGTCGCCGTGACCAGCACGTCGTCCTCGATCCGCACGCCGATGTCCCAGAATTCCTCGGGCACGTTGTCGGCGGGCCGGATGTAGGTGCCCGGCTCGACCGTGAGCACCATGCCCGGCACGAGCTTCTGCGACGCGCCCTTCACCTGGTAGAGCCCCGCATCGTGCACGTCCATCCCCAGCCAGTGCCCGGCACGGTGCATGTAGAACTGCTTGTAGCTGCCGCTTTCCAGCGCTTCGTCCAGCGTCCCCTTGCACAGCCCGAGATCGAGGTAGCCCTGCGCGAGCACGCGCTCGGCGACCTTGTGATAGTCGTGGAAATAGGCTCCGGGCTTGACCGCGTCGAGGCACGCCTGCTGCGCGGCGAGCACGAGCTCGTAGACGGCCTTCTGCGGTCCCGTGAAGCGGCCGTTGACGGGAAACGTCCGCGTGATGTCGGATGCGTAGCCCTGGTACTCGCACCCGGCGTCGATCAGCAGCAGCTCGCCGTCCTGCAGCTGGCGGTTGTTGTCGCGGTAGTGGAGCACGCAGGCGTTGGGGCCGCCGGCGACGATCGACGGGTAGGCGACCGCCTGCGCGCCCAAGCGCATGAACTCGTGCGCGAGCTCGGCCTCGACCTGGTACTCGTGCCAGCCCGGGCGCGTGCGCTCCATCGCGCGCCGGTGCGCGCCGGCGGAGATCACGGCGGCCCGGCGCATCAGCGCGATCTCGTGCTCGTCCTTGACGAGCCGCAGCGCGTCGAGTTCCTGCCGCACGTCGACGATCTCCGCGGGCGCGCTCACGCCCGTCCGCGCGCGGCCGCGCACTTCGTTGAGCGTGTCGGTGACCTTGCGGTCCCACGGCTCGAACAGGCCCAGCGGCGTGTACAGCGCAGGCCGGTCCGCCGCGAGATCCGCGAGCATACGGCCGAGCTCGGCGATCGGGTGCGCCTCGTCGAAGCCGAAGATCTCGCGCGCGGCGTCGGGGCCGTAGCGGAAGCCGTCCCAGATCTCGCGTTCCTCGTTCTTTTCGCGGCAGAACAGCAGGTGCCGGTCGCCGTCGGCGCCGGCGACCAGCGCGACGAGCGCCTCGGGCTCCGGAAACCCGGTGAGGTAATAGAAGTAGCTGTCGTGCCGGTAGGGGAACAGCGAATCGCGGTTGCGCGCCACTTCCGCCGCGGTCGGCACCAGTGCGAGACCGCCGCCCGTCTGCGCGTGCATCTGCTTCAGCAGCGCAGCGCGCCGATCGCGGTACAGCTGGCGATTGTGGTTCATCGGGACCCCCGGGACGAAACGGCGATTATAGGGGTTTCGCGACGCCCGCATCCGCCGGCCGGCCGCGGCGATGCGTTACCATCGAACGATGGATCGCCTCCCCGACCGGGACGACGCCGGCGCGCCGCAGGGCGTCGCTCTGCGCGAGGCCAAGCTCGCCATGCGCCGCCAAGTGCTCGCGGCGCGCGACGCCCTGGACCTCGCGGTCCGTTCCGCCGCCGCGCAGGCGATCGCGACGCGCGTCGCGGCATTTCCCGAATACGCGTCGGCGCGCGCGCTGCTGCTGACGCTTCCGTTCCGCAGCGAGTGGGACACTCTGCCGCTGGTGCGCGCGGCGCTGGCGGCGGGCAAGACCGTGGCTGTTCCGCGCGTCGACAAGGCGTCGCGGATGCTCGAGCTCCACGCGATCGCCGACCCGCGGGCCGACATCGTCGCCAGCGACCAGGGCATTCCCGAACCGCGCCCCGCCTGCCCGCAGGTCCCCCGCGACGCGATCGACTTCGTGCTGGTGCCCGGCGTCGCGTTCGACCTCGCGGGGCGGCGGCTCGGCTACGGCGGCGGCTATTACGACCGGCTCCTTCCGCTCCTTTCCCCGCGTGCCCTGCGCGTGGCCGGCGCGTTCGAGGTCCAGCTCGTCGATCGCGTGCCGGCCGCGCCGCACGACCTCGCCGTCGACGCGATCGTGACCGAGTCGCGCACGATCCTGCCTCGGCGATGAGCGCCGCCGGCTCCGGGCCCGGCGCCTCGCGCGCACGCACGGCGGCGATCGCACTCGCCGTCACGCTTGCGATCCAGGTGTTCACGGCACTCGCCGGGACGGCGACGGCGGTGCTCGCCCCGGAAATCGGACGCGATCTCGGCCTGGCCCCGAAGCTCGTCGGCGTGTTCGTCGGCCTCGTCTACGCCGGCTCGATGGGCGCGAGCCTGGTCTCCGGCGGGTTCATCCAGCGCCACGGCGCGATTCGCGTGTCGCAGGCATGCGTGCTGCTGTGCGCGGCGGGCGTCGCATGGGTGGCCGGCACGCCGGCGATGCCGGGCGCCGTCGTGCCGGCGCTCGCCGCGGCGGCGATCGTCATCGGGCTGGGGTACGGGCCGATCACGCCGGCGTCGTCGCACGTGCTCGCGCGGACCGCGCCGCCGTCGCGGATGGCGCTCACGTTCTCGATCAAGCAGACCGGCGTGCCCGCAGGCGCGGCGCTCGCGGGCGCCGCGCTGCCCGCGGTCGCGCTGGCGATCGGCTGGCAGGCGGCGTTCGCGCTGGTCGCGGCGCTCGGCGTCGTCATCGCGCTCGTGGCGCAGGCCGCGCGGCCGCTGCTCGACACCGGACGGATGCCGGCGCGCCCGCTGTCCGTCGCCGGCGTCTTCGCGCCGCTTGGCCTGGTCCTGCGCACGCCGGCGCTGGTCGAGCTTGCGCTCACGGCGTTCGTCTACGCTTCGCTGCAGGTCTGCCTGACGAGCTTCCTCGTCGTGTACCTGACCGAGACGCTGGCCTTCTCGCTCGTGGCCGCGGGCTTCGCGCTGACGGTGGCCAATGTCGGCGGCATCGTCGGCCGGATCGTCTGGGGCGCGGTCGCCGACGCGCACCTCGCCCCGCGCGCGCTGCTCGGCCTCCTCGGTGTCGCGGCCGGCGCCTGCGCCGGCGCGACCGCGGCCTTCGGCGCAAGCTGGCCGACGGAAGCGATCCTGCTCGTCTGCGCCGTGTTCGGCAGCACGGCGATCGGCTGGAACGGCGTGCAGCTCTCCGAGGTCGCCCGCCATTCGCCGGCCGGGCAGGCCGGTGCGGTGACCGGTGCCTGCGGCTTCATCACCTTCGGCGGCGTGGTCTTCGGCCCGCCGGCCTTCGCGCTCGTCTCGGCGCTCACGGGCGGATATCGGACGGGCTTCGCGGTCTTCGGCGCCCTGTCGGTCGCGTGCGGGCTCTGGCTCCTTGTCAAGCATCGACAGTGAGCGCCAACCCGCAGACGCCGGGCGGCGCCGCCCACCCCGGGGCGCCCGACGGTGTCCGGCGGTGGCGCGAACCGCTCGGGAAATGGTTCGCGCGCGGTGATAACATCAGCGTCCCGGTGCGGGCGCCGCGGCCGCCGTGCGCCCGAATCCGGCCATGCGGCGCGCCGATGCGCCACATGCAATCCGAGCCGTGAGACCCGGACCTCGCTCCGGGCGACGATCGCCGTGGAGGTTCACCGCATGGACATGATCCCCGACCACGACCCGCAGGAAACGCGCGAATGGCTCGAGGCGCTCGAGGGCGTGCTCGCCGCCGCAGGACCCGACCGCGCGCAGTTCCTGATCGAAGCGCTGATCGACAAGGCGCGCCGCTCCGGTGCGTACCTGCCGTTCTCGGCCAACACCGCGTACATCAACACGATTCCCGTGGAGCAGCAGGTCCGGCTGCCCGGCGACTTCAACATCGAGCAGACGATCCGCCACTACGTGCGGTGGAACGCGATGGCGATGGTGCTCCGGGCGAACCGGGACACCAACGTCGGCGGCCACATCGCAAGCTTCGCGTCCGCGGCGATGCTCTACGACATCGGCTACAACCACTTCTGGCGATCCCCGTCCGACACGCACGGCGGCGATCTCGTCTTCGTCCAGGGCCACTCGGCGCCGGGTGTCTACGCGCGCGCGTTCATGCTCGGGCGGCTGACCGCCGAGCAGCTCGACAATTTCCGGCAGGAAGTCGACGGCAAGGGCATCTCGTCGTATCCGCACCCGTGGCTCATGCCCGACTTCTGGCAGTTTCCGACGGTGTCGATGGGCCTCGGCCCGCTGATGGCGATCTACCAGGCGCGCTTCATGAAGTACCTGCAGGATCGCGGCCTCGCGAGCACCGAGGGACGCAAGGTCTGGGCGTTCATGGGCGACGGCGAGATGGACGAGCCGGAGTCGATGGGCGCGATAGGGATGGCCGCGCGCGAGCGGCTCGACAACCTCGTCTTCGTCGTCAACTGCAACCTGCAGCGCCTGGACGGCCCGGTGCGCGGCAACGGCAAGATCATCCAGGAGCTGGAAAGCGACTTCCGCGGCGCCGGCTGGAACGTGATCAAGGTCGTCTGGGGCCGGCACTGGGACCCGCTGTTCGCCCGCGACAGGAAGGGCATCCTCATGCGCCGGATGATGGAAATCGTCGACGGCGAGTACCAGACGATCAAGTCGAAGAACGGCGCGTACGTGCGCGAGCACTTCTTCAACACGCCGGAGCTGAAGGAGCTCGTCGCCGACTACTCGGACGACGACATCTGGAAGCTGAACCGCGGCGGCCACGATCCGTTCAAGGTCTACAACGCCTACCACGCGGCGGTGCACCACAAGGGCCAGCCGACGGTGATCCTCGCCAAGACGATCAAGGGCTACGGCATGGGCGAGTCCGGCGAGGCGCAGAACATCACCCACCAGCAGAAGAAGATGTCGGTGGAGTCGATCAGGCGCTTCCGCGACCGCTTCCACATTCCGGTGCCCGACGAGAAGCTCGACGACGTGCCCTACGTGACTTTCCCGGAGGGCTCGCCCGAGCTCGAGTACATGCGCGCGCGGCGGATGGAGCTCGGCGGCTACCTCCCTGCGCGGCGGCGCCAGGCCGCACCGCTCGGCACGCCGGAGCTCGCCGCGTTCGAGCGCTTCCTCAAGAGCACCGAGGACCGCGAGATCTCGACGACGATGGCGTTCGTGCAGGTCCTGCAGCTGCTCGTCCGCGACAAGACCATCGGCAGGCACATCGTGCCGATCGTGCCCGACGAATCGCGGACCTTCGGCATGGAGGGGATGTTCCGCCAGCTCGGGATCTGGAACCAGCAGGGCCAGCTGTACACGCCGCAGGATTCCGACCAGCTGATGTTCTACAAGGAATCCAAGGACGGGCAGATCCTGCAGGAAGGGATCAACGAGGCCGGCGGGATGTGCGACTGGATCGCCGCGGCGACGAGCTACTCGACGCACGGCGTGCCGATGATCCCGTTCTTCATCTTCTACTCGATGTTCGGCTTCCAGCGCGTCGGCGACCTCGCGTGGGCGGCCGGCGACATGCGCTCGCGCGGCTTCCTTCTCGGCGGGACCGCCGGCCGGACGACGTTGAACGGCGAGGGTCTGCAGCACGAGGACGGCCACTCGCACCTGATGTCGGCGACGATCCCGAACTGCATCTCGTACGACCCGACCTTCGGCTACGAGATCGCGGTCATCGTCCAGGACGGCCTGAGGCGCATGTACGCCGAGCGGCAGGACGTCTACTACTACCTGACGGTGATGAACGAGAACTACCGGCAGCCGGCGATGCCGGAGGGGGCCGCGCCGGCGATCATCAAGGGGATGTACCTGTTCAAGGCGGGCGCGAAGAAGCCGAAGGCGCCGCACGTGCAGCTGCTGGGCTCGGGGACGATCTTCCGCGAGGTCGTCGAGGCGGCGACGCTGCTCGCCGACGACTGGGGCGTCGGGGCTGACCTGTGGAGCTGCCCGAGCTTCACCGAGCTCGCCCGCGACGGGATGGCCGTCGCGCGCGAGAACCTGATGCATCCGACGGCCAAGGCGAAGCGCTCGCACGTCGAGGCCTGCCTCGAGGGCACGCAGGGTCCGGTGATCGCGGCGACCGATTACATCCGCGCCTTTGCCGAGCAGATCCGCGCGTACGTGCCACGCCGCTATCTCGTGCTGGGCACCGACGGCTTCGGGCGCTCCGACACGCGCGAGAAGCTGCGCCGCTTCTTCGAGGTCGACCGGTTCTACATCGCCGTAGCGGCGCTCAAGGCGCTCGCCGACGAGGGCACCGTGCCCGCCGCCAAGGCGGCCGACGCGATGAAGAAGTACCGGATCGATCCGGCGAAGCCGGCGCCGTGGACCGTGTAACGGGCCGGAGCGAAGCGATGAACACGATCGAAATCAAAGTCCCCGACATCGGCGATTTCACCGATGTGCCGGTCATCGAGATCTTCGTCAAGCCCGGCGACACGGTGAAGGCGGAGGACTCGCTCGTCACGCTCGAATCGGACAAGGCGACGATGGACGTGCCGTCGCCGGTCGCCGGCACGGTCAGGGAAGTCAAGGTCAAGCTCGGGGACAAGGTCGCCGAAGGCACGCCGATCGTCGTGGTCGAGGCTGCCGACGCTCCCGCGCCGCAGCTTGCGGCAGCCCCCGCTGCGGCCGGCGCACCCGTGCCCGCCGCTGCCGCGCCGATGGCCGCGCCCGCCCCTGCCGCGGCGCCCGCCCCCGCCACAGCGCCTGCCGAGGCCCCCGCCGACAGCGAGGGCTTCAAGGGAGCGCACGCGTCGCCGTCGGTACGCCGGTTCGCACGCGAACTCGCCGTCGACCTCGCGCGCGTCAAGGGCACGGGTCCGAAAGGGCGCATCCTGCAGGAGGACGTGCAGGGCTTCGTCAAGGAGATCATGCGCGGCGCGGCCCCCGGCGCGGCGGCCGCGGGCAGCATCAGCGGCGGCGGCTCGCTCAACCTCCTCCCGTGGCCCGCCGTCGATTTCGCGAAGTTCGGCCCCGTCGAGACGCGGCCGCTGTCGCGCATCAAGAAGATCTCCGGCGCGAACCTCGCGCGGAACTGGGTGATGATCCCGCACGTCACGCAGTTCGACGAGGCCGACATCACGGACCTGGAGGCGTTCCGGGTCGCGCTCAACAAGGAGAACGAGAAGACCGGCATCAAGGTCACGATGCTTGCGTTCCTGATCAAGGCGAGCGTCGCGGCGCTCAAGCGGTTCCCGGATTTCAACGCCTCGTTGGTCAGCACCATCGACGGCGACAGCCTGGTCCTGAAGCAGTACTTCCACATCGGGTTCGCCGCCGACACGCCGAACGGCCTGGTCGTGCCGGTCATCCGCAACGCCGACCAAAAGGGCGTGCTCCAGATCGCGAAGGAGATGGGCGAGCTCTCGGCGAAGGCGCGCGAGGGCAAGCTCGGCCCGGCCGAGATGCAGGGCGGGTGCTTCTCGATCTCGTCGCTCGGCGGCATCGGCGGCACCGCGTTCACGCCGATCATCAACGCACCCGAAGTCGCGATCCTCGGCGTTTCGAAGTCGCAGACGAAACCCGTGTGGGACGGCAAGGCGTTCGTGCCGCGGCTGCTGGTGCCGCTGTCGCTGTCGTACGACCACCGCGTCATCGACGGCGCGTCGGCGGCACGCTTCACCGCGCACTTCTGCGCGCTGCTCGCCGACATGCGACGGGTGATGCTATGAGCGCGTTGGCAGTCAAGGTCCCCGACATCGGCGACTTCACGGATATCCCGGTCATCGAGATCTTCGTGAAGCCCGGCGACACGGTCGCCGCCGAGGATTCCCTCGTCACGCTCGAGTCCGACAAGGCGACCATGGACGTGCCGTCGCCGACGGCGGGCATCGTCCGGGAGGTGCACGTCAAGCTCGGCGACAAGGTGAGCCAGGGCACGCTGATCGTCGTGCTCGAACCGGCGGCGGGCGCAGTCCGGCCGGCGACCGACATCGCCGCAGCTGCCGCGCAGGCCTCGGTGCCGCCCGCCGCCGCCGCCGCGGCGAAAGCTCCAGCCGCAGCCATCCCAATCCCCGGCGCCGCGGGGTATTCGGGCAAGGCCGACGTCGAGTGCGAAATGCTGGTGCTGGGCGCCGGCCCGGGCGGCTACAGCGCCGCGTTCCGCGCCGCGGATCTCGGCATGAAGACGGTGCTGGTCGAGCGCTATCCGGCGCTGGGAGGCGTGTGCCTCAACGTCGGCTGCATTCCGTCAAAGGCGCTGCTGCACATCGCGGCGGTGATGGACGAAGCGGAAGCACTGGCCGACCACGGCGTCGCGTTCGGCGCGCCGCACGTCGACCTCGCGAAGCTCCGCGCGTGGAAGACCAAGGTCGTCGGCAAGCTCACGGGCGGCCTCGCCGGCATGGCCAAGACGCGCAAGGTCGAGATCGTCCGCGGCATCGGTCAGTTCCTCGATCCGCACCATCTCGAAGTCGAGCTCACCGAGGGGCCGGCGCAGGCGAAGACCGGCGCGAAGAAGGTCGTCCGGTTCGCGCAAGCCATCGTCGCCGCGGGCTCGCAGGTCGTGCGGCTGCCGTTCATACCCGAGGACCCGCGCGTGCTCGACTCGACGCGCGCGCTGGAGCTCGAGGCGATTCCGAAGCGGATGCTGGTGATCGGCGGAGGCATCATCGGCCTGGAGATGGGCACCGTGTACTCGACGCTGGGCGCGCGTCTCGACGTCGTCGAGATGCTCGACGGCCTGATGCCGGGCGCCGACCGCGACCTGGTCCGCGTGTGGGAGAAGGTCAACAAACACCGCTTCGACCGCATCATGGTCGCGACGAAGACGACGGCGGTCGCCGCGAAGCCGGACGCGCTGTGGGTGAGCTTCGAGGGCCCGAACGCGCCGGCCGAGCCGCAGCCGTACGACGCGGTGCTGATGAGCGTCGGCCGCGCGCCGAACGGGAAGAAGATCGCGGCGCAGAACGCCGGCGTCGCGGTCACCGATCGCGGCTTCATCCCGGTCGACAGCCAGATGCGCACCAACGTCGCGCACATCTTCGCGATCGGCGACCTCGTCGGTCAGCCGATGCTCGCGCACAAGGCCGTGCACGAGGGCCACGTCGCGGCCGAGGCGGCCGGCGGGCAGAAGAGCTTCTTCGACGCGCGCGTGATCCCGTCGGTCGCCTACACCGATCCGGAGATCGCGTGGGTCGGACTGACCGAGGACGAGGCGAAGGCGAAGGGCATCAAGATCGAGAAGGGGCTGTTTCCGTGGGCGGCGTCGGGCCGCGCGATCGCCAACGGCCGCGACGAAGGCCACACCAAGCTCCTGTTCGACGACGCGACGCACAGAATCGTCGGCGGCGGCATCGTCGGCACGCACGCCGGCGACCTGATCGGCGAGATCGCGCTAGCGATCGAGATGGGCGCGGACGCGGTCGACATCGGCCGCACGATTCACCCGCACCCGACGCTCTGCGAATCCGTCGGCCTCGCCGCCGAGGCGTTCGAGGGTGCGTGCACGGATCTGCC
>Ga0209253_10001219_pt1 | contig 22519 bp, 21 predicted proteins | sample FrelakmetBRP12BR_FD_187145 | JGI IMG/M metagenome (GOLD analysis project Ga0209253, IMG submission 187145) | Freshwater lake sediment microbial communities from the University of Notre Dame, USA, for methane emissions studies - BRP12 BR (SPAdes)... | ecosystem: Environmental > Aquatic >...
CCTTTTTTGTATTATGGAGCGCATGGCAAAAGAGAAATTACCTATAACCCCGGCGGTAAGAGTGCTGAAGGCTGAGAAGGTTGAGTTCACGAGCCATCTCTATGTCTATGAAGAGCATGGCGGAACAGAGGTGTCAGCGCGAGAGCTTGGGGTTGACGAGCACGCGGTGGTGAAGACCATTGTCATGGAGGATGACAGCAGGAAGCCGCTTATCGTTCTCATGCACGGAGACCTGCAGGTTTCAGGAAAGCAGCTTGCCCGCGTGATCGGAGCAAAAAATATTCTACCCTGTTCTCCGGATGCAGCCCAGAAGCATACCGGGTATCTTGTGGGCGGAACTTCGCCGTTCGGCACCCGCACGAATATCCTGGTCTACATGGAAGAAACCATCCTGGACCTTCCCCGCATGTATATAAACGGCGGTAAGCGGGGCTACCTTGTGGGCATTGACCCGAAAGATGCTGTTCGAGTCTTAAAACCTGTGATAGTGAAGGTTGGGGTTGAAAAGTAAGGGTGGGGAGGGAAGTAAATAGCGTGGAGTCTTGAATTCAATGACCCCCCTGTCTCCCCCCCTTTATGGCAAGGGGGGATATAAGAGGGGTCTCTTGAGACCTGTTTCTTCCATAAACAACCACGAAGCACGGCGCCTGGCTCTTATGTCCGCAATGACTGTTTGATGGCGTTGTTCGCTATTCAACATCAGGTGCCATTTTTAAGACAGCATCTGTATCGTTAGCATCAAACAGCATGAATTTCGGCTCCCGTGACCTTTTGCCGGCCGGCCACTCGGTCCATTGTGGAAGCCCAGCGACGTTCGGGTTGCCGACGCGGGCAAACTGCGCGCTATAAGCCATCATCGCATCAGAGAGAGCCAACTGCCCCTGGCGGTTATCTTCCCGGAACAGATAATCAGTAGCATCTGCAAACAGGGGAAACGACCCGATCAGGCCGAAATTGAAAGGGATGTCCAGCGCGTGAAACGACCCGAGCGCGATGGCCCAGCTCATTTTGTCCGTAGGGCCTGAGTCAGTCGGCCAGGCATTGTATCCATTCCTGTTGTATTGCCCGTACTGAAAGATGTAGCTGTAAACACCCGGCTGGGTTTCATGGCTGCTCATTTTTTGCGCAATAGTATCCAACCCGTTTTGCCTGCCTATCTGCGAGAGTCTTTTCCCTATCCACTGGTACAGCCCGTTACCCATAAACTTGTGCACGCCCGCAAGGTACATGAACAGCTTGCCCTCTTCAGAGGTGCTGCCGATAATAACCGGAACCTGATGGTATTTTGCCGGGTCATCAAAGGCATTAGCGCCGTCCTGGTGGATAACCGCGCCATCGTTAAAAACTGCGGGGTTGCGTTTCATCCCGGAAATTGCAGCAAAAAACTCTTCCATGGTTTTTGACCTGAGATAGGTCCTGATTTCAGCAAAGCTCATGGCCTCTCTTTCGCTTCGGGCGCTTTTTTCAGGGGTGCCATCACGTACCAGCAGCGCCTCTATGACAGTATTGGCGTAATCATCCCCGTCTTTTTGTGACGCGGGCTCCAGGCCGCCGCTCTGAGATATTACCCGGTGAAAAAGGTCTTTGGCCACGGGCGATATCATAAGGGTCAAAACATTTATCCCCCCGGCGGACTGGCCGGCAATGGTTACGTTCTGCGGGTTACCGCCAAAAGCTGCAATATTATCACGGACCCATTCAAGCGCCTTTATCATATCCATGGTAGCGTAATTGCCGGAACTGTTGAAAGCGTCTTCACCGTCCCTCAGCGCCGGGTGGGTGAACCAGCCGAGAGGTCCAAGGCGGTAGTTGATGGTGACGATTACCATGTTAGACCGGCTGGCCATGGTTGCACCAATATAGGGATCAGCTGACCCCTGGACATTACTGCCGCCGTGAATCCAGAAGTAAACCGGGAGGTTGGTTTCTGCGGACTGCGGCCGCCAGATGTTTAAACAGAGACAATCCTCGCTGCCCTTGATTACCGTGCCGGTTTCAGTAGTAGAAAATTGCGGGCACATGCTGCAGAATTCTGTTTCCTCCCTGGTCTCTGACCAGGAGTCCGGGGCCTGTGGAGCCTTCCAGCGCAAGTCTCCGACCGGTGGCCTGGCATAAGGGATTGCCTTCCAGGACCATGTTTTTAAACTATCTTCAAAACCTTTTACACTGCCAAGCGTGGTGCTGACTGTCGTGGTGTTTTCCCATGACGAAGCGGCAAACGCCAGCGCCTTCATAAAACCGCCCCTGTCTGTTCTTGTATCCAGAACCGGCCATAATGCTACAATCAAAATTGCTAAAAAATACATCCTGATTTTTTTGGTGAGCTTCATTGGGGTTTCTCCTGTATGGGGTTAAGAGGGGTTATCTTAAGGCGTGCTGGAAATGGGTTTGCTTGTTTTATCCTTAGACACATGGTTTCTGCATTTGGATAACTTCTTCAGAGACAATAAGTCATCCCTGATTAAAGCTTCTTTTTTAGCTTTTGACCAGTGTTTGATCTGCTGTTCGCGTTTCATAGCAACTGCTTTGGAGGTTGCAGGTTCTTGATAGACAAGTGTAACGGGGAGATGTGTTGCAGTATGTTTTGCGCCTTTGCCGCAATTGTGAACTTTTAAGCGAGTTTCAATGTGTGCCGTATGACCAACATAATAAGAGCAGTCAGAGCATTTGAGGATATATACGGACCAAGGCATCCTTCGACTCGTTTCACTCGCTCAGGATTAGATCCTTCGACTCACGGTGTTTGATCAGGATATACCCCTCGACTCGTTCTTGTGAATCACTCGCTCGGGGCACCATTCGACTCGATAAGGTGCGATTTTACACCATGAGCGAGGTGAAAATTATTTGCCCTTCGACGCACTCGCCAAAATGCTCGTTTGCTCAGGGCATTCGACTCGGCCACCAAGTTACCAGATAATATTTAAATTGTGGCCTGCCATGAGCGAGGCTGGAAGATTCAGAGAATCTTTCAGCCGAGTCGAATGGAGGCGGGGGGAATCGAACCCCCGTCCGAAAGCATTCAGCCTTGACATCTACATACATGTCTCCTGATTTGAATTTCGCCTTTTCAGACTCCCGGGAGCAGGATGCCGAAAAGGCTATCTCAAGAAAGTTTCGCTCTCTTCCCCTTGAGAAAAAGAATTTGAGCTATCCCGTCTAGTCGACGTCCCTTAATACCCGGCAGGAGAAAGCATCAGGGACGCTGGCTATGCAGCCAGTGCGTAGGTATAATCGTCTGCGATTATGTTTAGCCCTACCTGTTTTACGAGCCGATAGGAACCTCGGTATGCAGCCAAAACATCAATTACTCCCGTCGAACCCTTTTCGCCCCCTTTTCTAAAAGTGGTTATTGAGGAATTAAACTATTAATAGTATACCACATTTTTTATTATTAAAACGGGTATTTTTTATTACTGCTTGGAAATTCTTTCTATTTATGATATTTGAGCCTACGGTTTATTAAACCACAGATCGCACAGAGAGTTCTGTTCTTTTCTGAAACATTTGCGTATAGTTATAATTTCTCTGTGGCCTCGGTGGTTGAATTTTTTTATTAACGCGGGCTGGTATATGAAATCGTTTCCTCTTCGGGAAGGGGTTCCGGGATTCCTGGCAGCAGGCATCGCGAGCGGCATTAAAAAGAACGGGGCAAAAGATCTGGGCCTGCTCCTGAGTGAGCAGCCCTGTACGGCTGCCGGCGTGTTCACTAAAAACAGGGTAAAGGCCGCCCCGGTGCTGCTCTGCCAGAGAAGGTTGCGCAACGGTGCTGCCCAGGCGGTGCTGGTGAACAGCGGCAATGCCAATGCCTGCACCGGACCGGCAGGGTTACAGGATGCAGCTGCTACCTGCAATGAGACGGCAGCGCTGCTGGGCATAGCTGAAAGCCTGGCAATCCCCAGTTCCACCGGGGTAATCGGGGTGCCGCTTCCAGCTGAAACCATTAAAAAAGCTCTTCCCCGGTTAATAAAAAGTGCTGCCAAAAGCGGTATCCCCGCTTTTGCCGATGCAATCCTTACCACTGATACGCGGCAGAAGATAGTGGCGCGCTGCGCTGAGATAAACGGAGAAAAAATTAAAATCTGCGGCATTGCAAAGGGCTCCGGCATGATTATGCCGCAGATGGCGACCATGCTTGCTTTCATTATTACTGATGCCGCGATTGACCGTGCAGTGCTCTCCACGCTGCTGAAAAAAGCGAGCGAGGCGACGTTTAACAGAATCAGCGTTGACGGGGAGACGAGCACCAATGATATGGTGCTTGCGCTTGCAAGCGGGAGGACAAAAAAAATAATCCGCCGGGAAGACTCTGCCGCCGGTAAGCAATTCAGCCTCATGCTGCATGAGGTTATGCGGGAACTGGCGCTTCTGGTGGTGCGGGACGGTGAAGGAGCTACCAAGCTGATAACCGTCAGGGTGGAAAACGCAAAGACGGTTCAGGATGCCCGCAGGGCGGCATTCCGCGTGGCCAACTCCCCGCTGGTTAAGACCGCGTGCTTTGGCGGGGACTATAACTGGGGAAGGATTATGGCTGCCCTGGGCATGTCCGGAGCTGCATTCAATCCTGACCGGACGGATATGTATATCAATAAGCTTTTAGCGGTTAAAAATGGCCAGGCAGCACCGGGAAACAGCCATACCCTGGGAAGTTCATTTAAGAAGGAGCGTATAGACATTGATATTGATTTACATAGCGGCAAACAAAGATTTGAGGTTTTTACCTGCGATTTGAGCTATGATTATGTAAAGATTAATGCTTCCTATAAAACATAATTATGCTTGCTAAAAAAAAACATATATGGTAATAACAACAAATTTTAAATAGATAGTTTAAATAGATAGTTAAACCTGCCGCGTGCACGGCGGGGTTGCTTGGAATATTTTTATTAGTTTCGCTATACATGCTTTATGTGCATAAGCATGTACCCGGTAACTTTCAAACCTAAAAATGATTTGCTATAAACAAAAATAATCACAAACAAGTAACCAGGAATGTTTAAAGGAGGTATGATTGACAACACTCATTAGCATGAAGCAGCTTTTAGAGGCAGGGGTACACTTCGGCCATCAGACACGGCGCTGGAATCCCAAGATGAAGCCCTATATCTATGGCGCCCGCAATGGCATCTATATTATTGACCTGCAGAAGACCGTCGTCCTTTTCAAAGAAGCCTATGACTTTATTGTTGAAACCGTTGCCCAGGGGAACTATGTGCTGTTTGTGGGCACCAAGAGGCAGGCCCAGGATGCTGTCGGCGAAGAATCAAAGCGCTGCAATATGTTTTATGTCGTCAACCGGTGGCTGGGCGGTACCCTCACGAATTTCCAGACCATCAAAAAGAATATTGAACGGATGAAAAAGCTTGAAGCCATGAAGGCAGATGGCAGTTTTGCCAACTTCAAGAAAAAGGAAGCCCTCGGTCTGGAACGGGAACTGGTAAAGCTGAATTTCCTGCTTGAAGGCATCAGGGATATGAACCGCGTTCCCGGGGCCCTGTTTGTGGTTGATCCCAAGAAAGAAAAGATAGCAGTGGCGGAGGCCCGGAAATTAAAAATCCCCGTGCTCGGTCTGGTTGACACCAACTGTGATCCTGATGATGTTGATTATATAATCCCGGGCAACGATGATGCGATTCGCGCCATCAGGCTGTTTACCGCAAAAATTGCTGACGCCTGCACTGAAGGTGCCCGGAGACGCGAGGACCGGATTCAGACAGCAGTCTATGCAGAGCCGCAATCCGGGCTCGCTGAAAAGGCTGCGGGCGCAGGTGATGATGATACTGAATTTGACGATTAGCCATCCGGCGGTACCGGAATTTTAACGATTTTTTTAAAAACAGCAGAAGCTTTTAAACCACAGAGGACACCGAGAAATTCTCTGTGGTTTCCAAATGGATAAGCTGAGCATTTCGAGCTAAGGTTATAAAAGAATTTTATAGTATCTTCAAAAGTTCCCAAGGTTTCACTATAGCGTTGCCTGGTTAGTTTACGGCTACCGTATTTTTAATCAAGAGAGTGCACAAACGAGAACACTAATGTAGAGGACACAGAAATTACGAGTTGGGAGAGTTAAGGAGTTACGAGTGTTGGAGTTTGTTAACTCCTGAACTCCTCGACTCAAAACTCATAAACTCTGCGTGCTGGTTAATTGTTGAGAAAATGATCTGTCGGAAAAGGAGATTTGCATGGAAATAGATGCTGCACGCGTTAAAGAACTGAGAAACCAGACCGGGGCGCCCATGCTTGATTGCCGCGATGCTCTCAAGTCAAGCGCTAATGATATTGAAAAGGCAATCATATACCTCAGGGAAAAAGGCATTGCGTCTGCCCAGAAGAAGATGAGCCGCGAAACCAAAGAGGGCAAAATTGTGTCCTATATCCACCCCGGTGATAAAATCGGCGTCATGGTTGAAGTGAACTGCGAGACCGATTTTGTCGCCAAGAGCCCTGATTTTGTTGCCTTCACTAAGGATCTTGCCATGCACATTGCAGCGGCAAGCCCCCGGTTTCTGCAGCGGGAAGATGTCCCCCCGGCGCTGCTTGAACAGGAGCGGCAGATATTGAAGACCCAGGCGCAGAACCTTAACAAGCCGGAAAAGGTCATGGAGAAGATTATTGAAGGCCGGCTGGATAAGTTTTATGCAGACGTATGCTTCCTCGAGCAGCCGTTCGTCAAAGACGACAAGATGAGCATAAGGGATTATATCAAGAGCGCTATTGCAAAATTCGGTGAGAATGTAAGTGTCAGCCGTTTCTGCCGCTTTCAGCTCGGCGAAAAAAATTAATTCCGGGATTTTAACATGGCTAAAAAAGATGCCGGCACCACCCGCGGCCTCATCTATAAGCGGATTCTGTTAAAACTGAGCGGGGAAGTTTTAAGCGGCAGCAGGGAGTATGGTATCAGCTATGATGTCATGTGCAGTATTGCGCAGGATATCAGGTGCATATACGACCTCGGCTGCGAAATAGGTATTGTGATCGGCGGGGGGAATATTTTCCGGGGAGTTTCTGAAAATGCCCAGGGAATGGACCGGGTCTCGGCAGACTATATGGGCATGCTTGCCACCGTTATAAACAGCCTGGCGCTCCAGGATTACCTGGAGAAGCGGGGCGTTCCGACCAGGGTGTTATCTGCCATTGAGATGCGCCAGGTTGCCGAGCCGTTTATCCGCAGGCGGGCCACCCGCCACCTGGAAAAGGGCCGGGTGGTTATCTTTGCTGCCGGTACCGGCAACCCGTTTTTTTCCTCCGACACTGCTGCAGCGCTCAGGGCCACTGAGATCAATGCTGAGGTGATATTAAAGGGAACCAAAGTTGACGGTGTCTATGACCAGGATCCCCTGCGCAACCCGAAGGCAAAGAAATTCCACAGCATTTCCTACCGGGACGTGCTGGCCAAGAATCTGAAGGTAATGGATCTTACTGCCATCACCCTGTGCCTGGACAACAACCTTCCGATCATTGTTTTCAATCTCACCAAGCCAGGCAATATCGGCAAGGCAGTTACCGGGGAAAAGATAGGAACCCATATACGAGGCTGAACTATGGCACCGGCGTACCTGGATAAACTAAAGACAGATCTGGAAAAGAGCATCGATTCTTTTAAGCGGGAATTGAGCAGGGTGCGAACCGGCCGGGCATCAATCTCCCTGCTTGACGGCATACGGGTGGACTACTACGGGACCCTGACGCTTCTGAACCAGCTGGCCACGCTTTCAGTGCCTGAACCGCGCATGATAACTATTCAGCCCTGGGATGTAAATGCACTCAAAGAAATTGAAAAAGCGATTCAGAAATCCGATTTGGGGCTCACGCCCGTTATTGATGCGAAAATTATCAGAGTGTCCATCCCGCCGCTCACGGAACAGCGCAGAATGGAACTGGTGAAAGTGATAAAGAAAATGGCTGAGAGCAGCAAGGTCTCGATCCGCAACCACCGCAGGGATATCAACGAAGAGCTGAAACAGCTTAAAAAAGATAAAGCAGTTTCCGAGGACGACTTTTTTAAAGGCCAGAAAGAGGTACAGGAGTTAACTGACGACTATATAAAAATATGTGATGAACTGACGCAGGTAAAAGAAAAAGAGGTCCTGGAGTTCTGATTGGTTTATTTTTATGTTACTATTAAACGGTAAGGAGGTGATAGGTTCATGGCTTTCAAGATAACTGATGACTGTGTTTCCTGTGGAACCTGTGCAGAAGAATGTCCGTCTGATGCTATTGAAGAGGGAACTGATAAGTATGTTATCAGTCAGGAAAAATGTACGGAATGCGGCACCTGTAAGGACGTCTGCCCTACAGAAGCTATCGTTGAAGAAAAATAACAGGGTACGGGGCAACAGATTCTCTGCTGCCCCGTACTTTTTTGTGACCGGTTTCATGCCCCTTTCCCCGTTTCTTCTTATTACTGCCTTCTTGAGCACTTCTGCTCCATGCTATGTCATGCTCTGTATGCCAGCCTCTGCGATCAGTTTATCAACAGCAGTATGCTGCCTTGAATTCACAGGGCTTATTAACTTGAGATAAATTATTTTTTGTGATAATTTAAAATTTTATTTACTTTTTTAAAATAAATTATGCCTGCCCTCCAGACATAATCTGAAATCCGAACCAGATTTTTTCTATGCATACTAAAGATCAGCTTATTAAGGAAAAACTGCCGAAGCATATAGCAATTATTATGGATGGCAACGGCAGGTGGGCAAACCGCCGCTCCCTTGCGAGAATTATGGGTCATACCCGGGGGATGGAGTCTGTCAAGCAGGTCGTGAAAGCCTGCCGGGAGCTCGGCATCCAGGTGCTTACCCTGTATGCGTTTTCCCTTGAGAACTGGCAGCGGCCAAAAACTGAGATAAAAGGCCTGTTTAAACTTTTAAAACAGTATCTCCGCTCTGAACTTAAGGCCTTGGATAAAAATAATATTCAGATTAAAAGCATCGGTCATCTTGAGAGCCTTCCCGAGGATGTACAGAACGTGGCCAGAGAAGCGATAGAAAAGACCCGGGCTAACAGCGGCATGATTCTCAATGTAGCGTTAAGCTACGGCAGCCGTGATGAAATTTTGCGGGCGGTTGCCCGGATCGTCAGCAAGGCAGCAGCCAATAATTTCTCTCTCACCGCGCTCAATGAAGAGACATTTTCTCAGGAGCTCTATACCGCAGGGCTGCCGGACCCTGATCTCCTCATTAGAACCAGCGGCGAGATGCGCATCAGCAATTTTCTGCTCTGGCAGCTGGCATACACGGAAATATATGTGACCGATGTGCTGTGGCCGGATTTCGGGAGACAGGAACTATACAAGGCGCTCATTGATTATCAGAAGAGGCAGAGAAGGTTCGGGCTTACCGGAGAGCAGGTAAAGGGTCAATAGCTTTCATTGCAGGGACAGGTGATGCTGCTGTATCGGGTGATTACTGCGATTGTTGCGATTCCGCTTCTTACTGCCGCTATTATCTGGGGGGGTGATGCAGTTTTTTTAGCCCTGGTGCTCGGGTTTGGCGGAGCGGGTCTCTATGAATTCCTGCGGGCAGCATTACCCGCTGACCGGGGTGTGCAAAGGGCCCTCGGTATTATGCTGGGCCTTCTTATTCTCTGCTGCGTCTTTGCAGAATCACGCTCACTGCAGGCAGGCCCCGGGAACGGCTCCTATCTGATCCTTGCAGGGTGCACCATAAGTTTTGTGGTACTCTTTGTCTACAGTATTCTGAGCTCCCGGGAAACGGCCAGTGCGGTGAGCCAGATGACCCTCACCGTGTTTGGCGTGTTCTATGTGAGCCTGTTTTTTTCCTACCTGCTGCTCATTCATGCAGGCGCCAGCGGGCCGGCGCTGGTACTGTTCCTGCTCTGCGTTACCTGGGGAGGTGATGCTGCAGCCTATTTTGTCGGAACCTGGAAAGGCAGGCATCCGCTCTGCCCGCGCATAAGCCCGAAGAAGACCATTGAGGGTGCGGCAGGCGGGCTGGTAGGCGGCATGGTAACTGCGCTGCTCTGCCACTACCTGTTCCTTAAGAGCCCCACCGTGCTTGCCTGCGTGGCTGCCGGTGCCGGTATCAATGTCATGAACCAGCTGGGAGATACCAGCGAATCACTGCTCAAGCGTGCTTTTGGCATCAAGGACTCAGGCACACTTTTTCCCGGCCATGGCGGGGTTCTGGATCGGATTGACAGCGTGCTGTTTGCAGCACCATTTTTTTATTACTGGGTACAGATAGCGTTGCCATGATGAAAAAGCTCGCCATTCTTGGGTCAACCGGATCCATAGGGACCGCCACTTTACAAGTCTGTGCCGCCCATCCGGAAAAGTTTTGCGTGGCGGGGCTGGCAGCAGGCAAGAATGTCAAGCTGATTGCCGATCAGGTGCGCACTTTTAAACCGCGCCTGGTATGCCTGTCCAGCGAGGCAGCGGCCAGAGCGCTCAAGTCCGCTCTGGCCGGAAGAACCCCGGAGATTGTCTGGGGCAGCCAGGGGCTGGAGAAGGTGGCAGCACTGCCGGAAACAGATACGGTCGTGTCAGCAATATCCGGCTCTGCCGGGCTTCTGCCAACACTTGCTGCGGTCAGGGCCGGGAAGGACATAGCGCTGGCCAATAAGGAAACGCTGGTGATGGCAGGGGAACTCCTGATAGCGGAAGCCGCACGCAGAAACGTGCGGATAATCCCGGTTGACAGCGAGCACAGTGCTATTGCCCAGATCCTTAACGGCCGGGGCCTGGAGGATGTGCGCAGGATACTGCTTACCGCGTCCGGCGGCCCGTTTCTGCGCTACACCCGGAAGCAGCTTGGCGGTGTTACCCCGAAGCAGGCGCTCAGGCATCCGCGCTGGAAAATGGGCAACAAAGTGACCATTGATTCAGCAACGCTCATGAACAAGGGGCTTGAAGTAATCGAGGCGCGGTGGCTGTTCGGCATGCTGCCGGAACAGATACAGGTGGTCGTTCATCCGGAGAGCATTATTCATTCCATGGTAGAGTTTGTCGATGGCAGTGTGCTTGCCCACCTGTCAGAGCCTGACATGAAAGGGCCCATTGCCTACGCGCTGTCCTGTCCGGAGCGGCTTTCCGGTATTGTCAAACCGCTCGACATGGCCCGGGTTGCGCGCTTGACCTTTATGGAGCCTGATGAAAAAAGGTTTCCGGCGCTCAGGCTTGCCTACCGGGCGCTTGCTGCCGGCGGCCTGATGCCGGCGGTGATGAATGCCGCAAATGAAATAGCAGTGCACACATTCTTGAAAAAGAAAATCAGCTTTTCCGCTATTGCCAAGCTGGTAAAACGGGTAATGGACACATTCCATTACCAGGGAAGTATGAATCTTGAAGCAATACTGTGGGCTGACGGGTGGGCGCGCACCGAGTCAGAAAAAATTATAGCTAAGATGCAGTAACTGCAGAAGGAGTGTTCATGAATACATTGATCATGGTCATGGAGTTTGCCCGATATTATTTAGTCCCAACGGCAATTCTTCTGGGCGTTCTTATTTTTGTGCATGAGTTTGGCCATTTTATCATCGCTAAACTTTCCGGGGTCAGGGTGTTAAAATTCTCCCTTGGTTTCGGGCCCAAAATCATCGGGAAAAAAGTAGGAGATACCGAGTACGTCATCTCACTTCTGCCCCTCGGCGGCTATGTAAAACCCCTGGGAGAAAGTCCTGATGAGCCGGTGGCAGCAGAGGATCAGCCGTTTTCCCTGTCACATCAGAGCATCGGCAAGCGCCTGGCAATTATTGCCGCAGGGTCGGTGTTTAATATCGTCTTTGCCTGGGTGCTGTTTACGGTGATTTTTATGGTGGGCACTCCGACGCTTCTTCCCCAGGTGGGTAAAGTGATCGAGAATTCCCCCGCGCAGCGCGCCGGCTTAAAGGAAGGGGATCTTGTTCTCTCAGTCAACGCCAAAGAGATTGCCTTGTGGGACGAGCTTTCCCAGTCTATTGAGGAAAGCGGCGGCAGCGCCATGACCCTGCGCATCAAGCGGGATGGCCAGATACTGCCGGTGACGATCGAGCCGCAGATAAGCGATGGCAAGGATGTTTTCGGGCAGGCCAAAAAGGGCTTTAAGATCGGCATCGTCGCTGCAACAGGAAAAGATGCCATTATGATAAAACGCTTCGGTCCCGGTGAAGCCTTTTTTAAAGGCTTGTATCAAACCTGGAACGTCTCCCGGCTCACGCTGCTCAGCATTTTCAAAATTATCGGGCGGACCCTTCCGGCAGATTCCCTGGGCGGGCCGATCCGTATCGCTGAAATTGCCGGGGAGTTTGCTGAAGCCGGCATGGTAAGCTTTTTCTCTCTCATGGCTATCATCAGTGTCAACCTGGGAGTGCTCAACCTGCTGCCCATTCCCATACTGGACGGCGGGCATATTTTTTTCATCCTGGTGGAAGCAGTTAAGGGCCGCCCCCTGAGCATGAAAAAGATGGAGATTGCCCAGCAGATAGGGCTTGCCTTGATCGTCATGCTCATGGTGTTTGTGTTTTACAATGATATCGCCCGGCTCATTCGCGGTTAGCGGGCGTGCGGAGGACGTCATCAGGGTACTTGCTCTTGATACCAGTGCTGATTCCGGCAGCGTGGCTTTGATTGACCATGACCGCCTGAGGGGAGAATACCTGTTTTCAGGGGCGCAAGCGCATTCGGAACGGCTGCTGGTCATGATTGACCGGCTGCTGGCTGACAGCGCCTGTTCGCTCGCAGACATTGACCTGCTCGCTGTTTCCCTGGGGCCGGGATCATTTACCGGACTGCGGGTGGGTATCAGCACCGCCCAGGGACTGGCTCTGGCTGCGGGAAAAGATTTGCTTGGCGTCCCTACCCTTGAAGCCATTGCATTTCAGGCCCGCGGCTATTGGGAGCAGATCTGCCCCATGATCACTGCGCGCGGGCAGGAGATTTTTACCGGCCTCTACCGCTGCCCGGACCAGGGTGATCTGCAGCAGGTGAGGGCGGAAACAGTGACTGATCCTGAACCCTGGCTTTCAGGTATAAGCGGGGACACGGTGTTTGTGGGAAGCGGCGCGGTTCTGCACCGGGAAACCATAACAGCGCTGCTGGGTGAAAGGGCCCGCGTCCTGCCTTACCTGGCAGGCCTGCCGCGCGCCTCCTCAGTTGCAGCCCTGGCGCAGTGCCGGTATCAGGGCGCTGCAGCACACGCAACGGCAGCCATGGCGCCCCGCTATATCAGACCGCCTGGTGCAGAACTTCCGGGAGGGAAAAACGGCGGGAACTCTCAGCCGGGCACCGGGGGAGTTGCCGGCGCGTCCGGCGGGAAAAGCTGAAACAGGGATTGACGGGTAAGAGGTATTTATATAAATATAGTAACTTCTTTATCAGGAGGCATACCCTTATGGAGAAACGTGATATTGAATTGATTGAAAAATTTAGTGTTGTTGATGAAGAATTAAAAAGAGAGGTTGCGGAGCACAGCAGGTTTGAAGAAATACTGAACGATCTTAATAAAAGAGCTTATTTGACCCCGGAAGAGGAAGTGGAGAAAAAACGGATCAAAAAATTAAAACTGAGAGGCCGGGATAAAATTGAGGAAATTTTAGCAAAGTACCGCAATCTCCAGACGCACTGACAGGAATCCCTGTTCATTTAACATAAAAAATATAGTATACTTAGTACAGGATGAGGTGAGTGGTTTTTTGCCGTACCACCAGGAACGATGTTTCATCTCGCTGGTACGGGAAAAGGCTTGATACAATACTTGCAGGCAGGTGACAAGCGTGAAGATGAAGGGAGCGCAAATCTTTTTAGAGTCCCTGATACGGGAACAGGTCAAAGTGATCTTTGGCTATCCCGGCGGGTCAGTGCTTGACGTCTATAATTATCTCTACGAGTCCAAGCTGCAGCACATCCTGGTGCGCCATGAGCAGGCAGCAGTGCATGCCGCAGACGGCTATGCCCGCGCCACCGGTGACGTGGGCGTGTGCCTGGTGACCTCTGGTCCCGGCGCAACCAATACCGTGACCGGTATTGCTACCGCCTATATGGACTCCATCCCCATCGTTGTCTTCACCGGGCAGGTGCCCACCATGCTCATCGGCAATGATGCCTTTCAGGAGGCGGATATCGTCGGCATTACCCGGCCCTGCACCAAGCATAACTATCTGGTGCGGGAGGTGAAAGAGATTGCAGCCACGATTAAGGAAGCGTTCTATATTGCCCGTTCGGGGCGTCCGGGGCCGGTGCTGGTTGACCTTCCCAAGGACGTGCTCAGGGAAAGCGCCGTCTTCCACTACCCGGAGCAGCTCACGATGCGCAGCTACCGCCCCACGTACAAGGGCAACAAGCGCCAGATCGTGCGGGCCATGGAGGAAATTGCCCAGGCCAAAAAGCCGGTCATCATTGCCGGCGGCGGGGTGATTTTATCCAATGCATCAAAAGAGCTTACCAGCTTTGCCCGGAAGCTCAGTATTCCCGTTACCGCGACGCTCATGGGCCTTGGCGGATTTCCCGCGACCGATCCTCTTTCCCTGGGAATGCTCGGCATGCACGGCACCTACTGCGCCAACATGGCGGTGACCAGCTGCGATCTTTTAATCGCCATCGGCTGCCGCTTTGATGACCGCGCCACCGGAGATGTGAACCGGTTCGCGCCGGCTGCAAAAATTATTCACCTGGATATTGACCCGACCTCGATCAGTAAAAATATAAAGGTTGATATTCCCATCGTGGGCGATGTGAAGGAAATTTTAAAAGACTGCCTGGCTATCGCCAGCGAGCAGAAAGTGAGCAAAGAGCCGCATGACGAGTGGCTCAGGGAAATTGAGGACTGGAAGAAAACCCATACCCTGAACTACAAGCAGACAGATACCATCAAACCGCAGTTTGTGATCGAAAAGCTCCACGAGCTCACCAAAGGTGACTGCATTATCTCCACCGAGGTGGGTCAGAACCAGATGTGGACTGCGCAGTTCTTCACCTTTGACAAGCCGCGCACGCTGCTCACCTCAGGCGGGCTCGGCACCATGGGCTACGGCTTTCCCGCGGCAATCGGGGCGCAGGTGGCGTTCCCCCATAAGACCGTTATTGATATCGCCGGTGACGGCAGCATTCAGATGAACATCCAGGAGCTGGCTACCGCGGTGCAGTACCAGCTGCCGGTGAAGATCGCCATTCTCAATAACCACAGCCTGGGAATGGTCAGGCAGTGGCAGGAGCTGTTCTATCAGAAGCGCTACTCGCACTCAACCTTTGCCGCGCATCCGGACTTTGTAAAGCTCGCGGAGGCATACGGGGCCGTGGGCCTGCGGGCAACAAAGCCTGAGGAGGTGGTGCCGGTCATTAAGAAAGCACTCGCCACGCCCCGGACCGTTGTCATGGAATTTGTCGTGGAAAGCGAGGAGGGCGTCTACCCCATAGTGCCTGCCGGCGCGCCGATCAACGAAATGATCCTTCTGTAACACGACGCTGCAAGCTCACAGGGAAGGTGAACTATGCGCCATACCATTTCAGTTTTAGTCGATAATAAGCCGGGAGTGCTGGCCCGCATTGCCGGCCTGTTCAGCGGCAGAGGATTCAATATCGAATGCCTCTCGGTCAATGAAACACTTGACCCCACCATGTCGCAGATGACCCTGGTGACCCGCGGCGATGACCAGCTCATCGAGCAGATCATGAAGCAGCTGAACAAGCTGATTGATATCATTAAAGTGATCGATCTTGAGACGAGCGACTACGTGGGCCGGGAGATGGCGCTTATCAAGGTGAACGTTGATGAAGCGCGGCGCTCCGAGGTGCTCTCCATTGCCGATATTTTCCGCGGCAAAGTGGTTGACATCAGTCCGCATTATTATACTATCGAAGTAACCGGTGACGAAGATAAAATCAAAGCCATTATCGAGCTGTTCAAGCCGCTGGGCATAAAAGAGATTGCGCGCACCGGGAAAGCCGCGCTGCAGCGCGAAAGCAAAGAACGAAAAACATAAACGGAAATCCCGGGCATATATATATGAAGCCGCAATTTGCACGAAAAGGCGAGGGCGGAGACCTGCCCCGCATGACTAACATTAAAAAAGGCATCTATGTTCTGCCGAGCCTTCTGACGTCCCTGAGCCTGCTGGCGGGAGTCTATTCTCTTATCGCGACGCTCAACGGGGATTTCACCAATGCTGCCTGGGCGATTCTGGTATCGGGCATATTTGACGGCCTGGACGGCCGGGTTGCGCGCCTCACCCATTCCACCACCAAGTTCGGCGTGGAGTATGACTCGCTGTCCGATGTTATCGCCTTCGGCGTGGCACCGGGCATTCTCCTGTACTGGTGGGCATTTCGGCCCCTGGGCAGATGGGGATGGCTGGCAGGGTTCCTGTATGTCGCGTGCGGCGCCATCAGGCTGGCACGCTTTAACGTGCAGGTAAATACCGTGGAGAGCAAATATTTTCAGGGGCTGCCTATTCCCGCGGCTGCCGGCCTGGTTGCCACGGTAATCATCTTTCTTTCCCACGTTGGCATCGAGCCGCAAATGGTGCAGATACCGCTTCTTATAATCGCCTACCTGCTTGCCTTCCTTATGGTAAGCACGGTTAAATTCAACAGCTTCAAGGATTTGCAGCTGGCGCGCAGAAAGCCGTTTAACGCGGTGATCGTGGTGCTGCTGCTGATCTTTTTTATTGTTTCGGCGCCGCAGATAATGCTCTTTTCACTCTGTTTTGCCTATGTGTTATCCGGGCCGACTACTCAGATGGTGCATATGTTTAAAAAGAGACAGACTGCAGAGGCGGCGCCGGGTGAAAGCGCGCAAACACGGGTAGAGACCAAACATGGCTGGCAAAAGATCAAACATTGAGCATATAAAAATATTCGATACTACCCTCCGGGATGGGGAGCAGTCCCCGGGCAACACCATGAACATCCAGGAAAAGCTGCGGGTGGCGCGGCAGCTTGAAACCCTGGGCGTGGATATAATCGAGGCCGGATTTCCGGTCGCCTCACCGGGTGATTTTTCAGCGGTGCAGGAAATCGCCCGCACCATTAAAAAATGCGAGGTGGCGGGCCTGGCCCGTGCCAATGACCGGGATATCGATGTTGCCTGGGATGCCATCAAGGGGGCAAAATATCCACGCATCCACACCTTTATCTCAACCTCTGACATCCATCTCAAGTATCAGCTCAGAAAAACCCGTGATGAGGTGCTGACGCTGGCCGTGAAATCGGTGAAGCGCGCCAGGAAATATACGCCCAACGTGGAGTTCTCTGCCATGGATGCCACGCGGACTGACCGGGATTACCTGTGCGCAGTTCTTGCGGAAGCAATCGATGCCGGAGCAATAACCGTAAATATTCCTGACACCGTAGGCTATGCAGTGCCCGATGAATTCGGCGCCCTGATCCGCTATATCAGGGCGCATGTGCCGAACATTGCTCAGGCGGTTATCAGCGTGCACTGCCACAATGACCTGGGCCTGGCGGTGGCAAATTCGCTGAGCGCGGTAGCCAATGGCGCGCGGCAGGTGGAGTGCACTATAAACGGCATCGGCGAGCGGGCAGGCAACGCTGCCATGGAAGAGATCGTGATGATTCTCAGAACCCGCCGGGATCTTTTTCCGGTAGATTCGCGGATTGTAACGGAAAAGATTTATACCACCAGCAGGCTCATTACCTCCATTACCGGCGTGACGGTGCAGCCCAACAAGGCAGTCGTCGGCGCCAATGCTTTTGCTCATGAATCAGGAATACATCAGGACGGGCTGCTCAAGGAAAAGATAACCTATGAAATTATGACCCCGGCATCTATCGGTCTCGCGAAAAGCGCGCTCGTCATCGGCAAGCATTCAGGCAGCCACGCGTTTATGGCGCGAGCGGCAGAGCTCGGATATAATCTCAGCAAAGATGAGCTGAAGGTTGCTTTCGAGCGGTTTAAAGAGCTCGCGGACAAGAAAAAAGAGATCTACGACGAAGACATAGAGGCGATCATTACCGAAGTTGCCTTCCGGGCGCCGGATAAATATAAGCTTATCAATATGAACGTGATGAGCGGCACCGGTGCCATCCCGGCAGCTACCGTTGAAATGGACGTTGATGGAAAAATTATCAAGGATGTGGGCTTTGGCGACGGGCCGGTGGATGCAGCGTTTAAAACCATTGCCAAGGTCACCGGGACCAAAAGCAGGCTGCTCAAATATGCGGTTAACTCGATTACCGGCGGCACTGATGCTCAGGGGGAGGTGTCGGTGCGGCTTGAGGAGGACGGCTGCATTGTGGTGGGGCAGGGCTCGCACACCGATATTATCATGGCCAGCGTTCTGGCCTATGTGAACGCGCTGAACCGGCTTGAGCATATCAAGTGCCGGTCGGTTAAAGGGATGTACCGATAAAAGGCCAAAGGTCAAATTGACCAAAGCACAAACAGTTTTTATTTGGAATTTGAATTTCGGCTTTTGACATTATACCCAACCGCCCCGCTTAATACGCGGGGCTATTAATTTAGAGAGATTACATCATGGGCATGACCACTGTTGAAAAGATTCTGGCAAAACATGCGCGGCTTGATTCCGTAACGCCGGGACAGCTCATTGAAGCGCAGGTTGACCTGGTGCTGGCAAACGACATCACGGCACCCATAGCAATACGCGAGTTCCGGGAGGCAGGGGCTAAGAAGGTCTTTGACCGGGAGAAGATCGTTCTTGTTCCCGATCACTTCACCCCCAACAAGGACATCGCTTCAGCCGAGCAGTGCCGAATTTTACGGGAGTTTGCCGCAGAACAGAACCTGAAATACTACTTTGAGATAGGCGAGATGGGGATTGAGCATGCCCTGCTTCCGGAGAAAGGGCTGGTGGTGCCGGGAGACGTTGTAATCGGTGCTGACAGCCACACCTGCACCTACGGGGCTTTGGGAGCCTTTGCTACAGGAGTGGGAAGCACTGATGCGGCTGCTGCCATGATTACCGGCACGGCCTGGTTCAAGGTTCCGGAAACCATACAGTTTGTCTTCAGGGGTGCGCTTCAGCCCTGGGTGAGCGGAAAAGACCTGATACTCCACACCATCGGCGACATCGGGGTTGAAGGCGCGCGCTACAAGGCAATGGAATTTGCCGGTCCTGTTATTGATGACCTCTCCCTTGAGGGACGCCTGACCATGGCCAACATGGCAATCGAGGCGGGCGGCAAATGCGGTATCTTTCATCCTGATACAAAAACGCTTGAATATGTGCGGGCACGGTCAAGCAGGCAGTTCACCGTGTATGAGAGCGACCCTGATGCTCATTATGCCGGAATGCGGGAATATGATGTGAGCAGGATTGAGCCCCAGGTTTCTTTTCCCCATTCACCGGCAAACACCCACCCCATCAGCAGGGTTGGAACAGTCCCGATCAACCAGTCGGTCATCGGTTCCTGCACCAACGGCCGCATCGAAGACCTGCGGGTTGCTGCCCGAGTGCTGAAAGGTAAAAAAGCTGCACCCGGCGTGCGGCTCATCATTATCCCCGCAACCCAGGCAATTTACAAGCAGGCGCTGCAAGAAGGGCTGCTGGAAATTTTTCTTGAAGCGCGCGCTGCTGTCAGCACCCCCACCTGCGGGCCCTGTCTGGGCGGGCACATGGGCATCCTGGCAAAGGGTGAAACAGCCATTGCCACCACCAACAGAAACTTTGTCGGCAGAATGGGCCACCCGGAAAGTAACGTGTATCTGGCAAATCCTGCCATTGCGGCAGCATCAGCAGTGCTGGGGCGCATCGGCTCCCCGGAGGAGTTATAAGGATTCGTGATTTGCCCTTTATTTCCTCCCCCTGGGACGGGGGAGGTCAGGTGGGGGTGATATAGTGAAAAGCCGCCTTACTCCATTTGCACAACAGCTGAGAAAAAAATCTACAGAAGCAGAAAAAATATTATGGAGACATTTGCGGCTTAAGCAAATAGAAGGATGCAAATTTAGAAGGCAGCAGCCAATTGAAGATTATATTGTAGACTTCGTCTCCTTTGATAAAAGAATAATTATAGAAGTAGATGGCGGGCAGCACGCAACTGATAAAATCAATGATAGCGCAAGAGATGCATGGTTCAGAGCGAACGGATTTGAAGTATTGAGATTCTGGAACAATGAGATATTTGAAAATCTGGACGGAGTATTAGAAGTAATTAGAAATACATTGTTAACCCCCACCCTTGATCCCTCCCGCCGGGGGAGGGAGATTATAACTACAAGTTAAAGAGAATCTGACGGTTATACCTATGGAACTCAAAGGAAAAATCTGGAAGTTTGGCGATAACGTTGATACTGACGCGATTATTCCCGCGCGGTACCTGAACACATCAGACCCGGCAGAGCTGGCAAAGCACTGCATGGAGGATGCTTCCCCGTCTTTCCCGGCTAAGGTGAAAGCGGGTGATATCATTGTTGCCGGCGCAAACTTTGGCTGCGGGTCTTCACGCGAGCATGCGCCCATTGCCATAAAAGCTGCCGGCGTTGCCTGTGTTATCGCAAAAAGCTTTGCCCGCATCTTCTACCGCAACTCGTTCAACACCGGCCTTCCCATACTGGAATGCCCGGAGGCTTTTGACAGCATTGGCGAGGGAGATGAAGTGGCGGTGTCACTTGGCAGCGGGGAAATCCGCATTCTTAAAGACGGCAAAAAGCTTAACGCCCAGCCGGTGCCGGAATTTATGCAGGTGCTTTTAAAAGAAGGCGGGCTGATGAATTATGTAAAGAAAAAGGCAGGTCTTTAGCAGGCGGCTGAAAAACCCCCGTCTGTCCCGACATGGTCGGGATTGCCCTCATCCTTCATCGCGGCAGGCGCCGGGCAAACCGGTTTTTCTCCGATAAGAGGCGAGAGGGAATGTAAAAAAATTCCTCACCCTTGAAGGGAGGGGATTAAGAGGAGGGTGAAGACTATATAGTATTATTAAAAAGGCGCAGTCCCGAATTCTTTCGGAACCGCGCCTTTTCTTTTTAACTTAGAAACTATTAATAAGTTTTTCTTCCTGCCAGACCCTTGGTCGCACTTGAGATTTTTTTTGCCGGCTCCTTGGGCCGAAGGTCGCGCGTTGCCTTACCGGCACGCCACATTTCAGAATTGGCCATGGCATCGAGCTCCTTTTTCAGCTGGTCCTGGTAGTTGGCCCTGCTGCATGAGGTGAGCACGCGTTTGGTTTCAGCTCCGGTCACCACCCGCTTGTACAGATCCTGGAATACCGGCATGACCGCTTTTTTAAATTTCGGCTTCCAGTCAAGGGCGCCGCGCTGGGCAGTGGCTGAGCAGTTGAGATACATCCAGTCCATGCCGTTTTCCGCGACCAGCTTGATCAGGCTCTCGGTCAGCTCTTCAACGGTCTCATTGAATGCTTCGCTGGGAGAGTGGCCGTGCTTGCGGAAGGTGTCATACTGTGCTTCCATGATGCCTGCCAGAGCGCCCATCAGCACTCCGCGCTCACCGCTCAAATCGCTGTACACTTCATTTCTGAAGGTGGTGGGGAAGAGATATCCTGCGCCAATGGCGATGCCCAGGGCGATGCAGCGCTCGCGCGCCCTGCCGGTTGTGTCCTGCTCAACGGCAAAGCTTGCATTGATGCCGGCGCCGGAGAGGAAATTGCGGCGCAGCGACGTGCCGGAACCCTTGGGTGCGACCAGGATCACATCCACGTTTTTCGGCGGGATGACTTTGGTCTGGCTTTTATACACGATGGAGAAGCCGTGGGAGAAGAACAGCGCCTTGCCCGGGGTGAGCTGCTTTTTGATAACCGGCCAGATTGTCCGCTGGGCAGCGTCAGATACCAGCATCTCGATAATGGTGCCGCGCTTCGCAGCCTCCTCGATATCAAACAGGGTTTTGCCGGGCTTCCAGCCGTCGGCAACCGCGCGGTCCCAGTCCTTCTTGAAGGCCTTCGACTGGCCGACGATCACGTTGAACCCGTTGTCCCGCATGTTCAGCGACTGCGCGGGCCCCTGCACGCCGTATCCGATCACGGCAATGGTTTCGTTCTTCAGTACGCTGCGCGCCTTTGCCATGGGAAACTCTTTCCGCGTCACAATGTTTTCCTTTACACCGCCAAAATCAATGATTGCCATACAATAAAACCTCCTCTAAAGTTCGCATTAAAAAAATTTACCGCGGAGATCGCCCCTCGGCCATGAGCTCGTTGCCGAAAGGCTCGGGGCCGAATGGCAGAGAGCGCGGAGTTTTAATTTTCTGCTAAGAGAAAACGTTAAGCTCCACGACTCCTCAACACCTGTATCCCTAAACTCTGAACTCCCAGACTCCTTAACTCCTCACTCCTGAACTGAAAAGAATATACCTCACCTTGCAAATCTTTGCAATCATCTTGTTTGCCGTAAGCAATCCTGTAATTGATTTACAACTCCCGGCAGACATGCTAAGAGGATACTAAACAGTCGCCGGGAAGAATCCACAGAGGCCATAGAGAGATGCTCTGTGGCCTCAACAGGGATGCAAGATTAATCTTGAGATCAGACAGTCTGGACATGTATTAGAATGCAGACGGCTGAACGCTGATAGCTGGCAGCGATTGAACTCTGTGGTTAAATTTTACAATAGGGCGGGCACTGCAGGGATATTCCAATGACTG
>Ga0209253_10001220_pt1 | contig 22517 bp, 23 predicted proteins | sample FrelakmetBRP12BR_FD_187145 | JGI IMG/M metagenome (GOLD analysis project Ga0209253, IMG submission 187145) | Freshwater lake sediment microbial communities from the University of Notre Dame, USA, for methane emissions studies - BRP12 BR (SPAdes)... | ecosystem: Environmental > Aquatic >...
GCAGGTTGGTTTTCCATCCTTGCCTCGTCTTTTCATTTACTTCTGGTGGGCCGGCCAATCAGTCAGGCTGATTCTCTTGACAGTTTGTTGAGTCCGTACAACATCTTATGCCGGGATGCAAACGCAGCCAGATTCCTCTGCAATCCACTTGATTGATGGCTGCCATTGACCAGCCTCTTTTTCACACTTGGTAAGCCTTAAATCAGTGTACTTTATGAGCATTGATCAGAAATCATTGCGGCCAGTCTTGCGGAGGCGGCAATTTTGATAGACCTGCTGTTCGCACCAGAATTTACTTAAGTAAGAATTGCCAGGATACCTGATATGGTCGACAGCCTGGTCGCCATGCTCGGCTTGCAGGAGTTGCAGCTCTCCCCACCCAAGGGTGAAGCGTGATATAGGGTTGGGTTGAGAAAACGAGTATTTTAAATACCCTGGTCTTGATATTGGGTGGCGCGCTTTGCCTTTGTATGCGCGATAATAAATGCGGCTGGCATGCCGCGGCCTGCCCTTTCAGGCCGCCTGATCCTGGAATGATAATGCCAAAGGAGAAATGGTATGAGACTTAAAATTCTTTTGATCAGCAACGCCGTTATCGCGGCGTTGTACGGGATTGCCACGCTGCTGTTTCCAGCCTGGTTGGGATCCCTGTACGGATTTACTGCCACCCCGGAATTGATCTTCGTGGCACGGCTGCTGGGAGTGTACCTGCTGGCAGCCGGCATACTCTCCTGGATGGTCAGGGATGCTTCTGCCTCGAAAATACTGATGGCCGTTCTATATGCCTTCCTGTCAATGGATGTGCTTGGATTTTTGATCTCGCTGATCTACGTACTGGGCGGTACGGTCAACCCGCAGGGCTGGTTGCTGGTGGTGCTGTACATGCTACTGGGCGCGGGTTTTGCTTATTTCCTTTTCTTCACGCCAAAGATTGATTAATTTGTTGATCTGGATGGCGGCTGGTCGGTCTGAAGAGGCTTGCATCTCAATCAGATTGTGCTCTGCGGTGTTCACGCGCGCCCTTTCAAGGATAGGAGGCTCGGGATAAAGATAATCCATCGTCAAACCAACCATTTCATTCTCAATCATATGTACGAAAGGAGAAAAACATGATCATCATTGAACGAATGATACAGGAGATTTACCCTGATAAATGGGCTGAGCTGGAGCTGCTTGACCAAAAGTACAACATGGTCGAGGCCCGTTTGGGCTTCCCTGCCAAGAAACGTTCCCGCTGCATTTCCGGTAGATATTCAATGAATACTCTTATCATTGAGAGGCAGTGGGAGAGCCTGGCCAAGATGGAGGCCGCCAACGAGAAAGGCATGATGGACCCGGAGTACCAGGCCCTCGGGATGGAGGGAACTTCGATCATCAAGAGCATCCATTGGGAGCTGTACATGCCGATGACGTGAGGAAAAGGCAGTCTAGTAGTTGAATAGTCTGATAGTTCGATAGTCGGATAGACTGATAGCCAGCGCTCGGAGAGGCTGAATCGAGCCAGGATTGGCTTGGTTGTATCGTCACGAAGGATGTCAAACCTTCGGAATGTTGGATTCCTGAATATCAAAACTTCTGAAGACTTGCTGGTCAATCTAATAGCATGGCTTACGGCTATGCTAAAATTAGAAATCTCATACAGGAGTAAAGGAAATGAGGACCATACGCTGTCTGCTCGCCATCATCGCCTCTGCCAACCTTCTCGCTGCGGTTGCCTGCGTTCCGGCGACCGCACAACCCAGTGCGACCCCCGCGCCCACCCTTCCACCCGGTGACTCCACCCGCACCTTGACGGTGGGCAGCCTGGAACGAATGTACCTCCTGCATATCCCGTCAGGCTTGAACGGCCAGAGTCCCGTAGCCGTGGTATTCGTCTTCCACGGGCTGACCGGTTCGGGAGAGGCCATTCAGGTCATGAGTGGCTTTAATGAGGTCTCTGATCAGAACGGTTTCGTAGTTGTTTACCCGAATGGCTTTGAACAGTCATGGAATGGATCAGGGTGTTGTGGAGAAGCCGTCAATCAAGCCATAGATGATCTTTCCTTCGTCCGCCAGATGCTTGCTGACATCGGTACCTTCGTGCAGGTGGATCCCAAGCGAATTTACTCCACCGGCTTCTCCAATGGGGCAATATTCTCATACCGCCTGGCCTGCGAGATGTCCGAAACGTTTGCGGCTGTCGCGCCGGTATCGGGCTGGCTGCTCACGGATCCGTGCCAGCCCCAGCAGCCGGTCTCCGTGATGCACGTGCATGGATCAAACGATGATTTTAACGGTGCCGCGAACCGGATGATGATTAAAGGTCATTTGACCGACGTGGTATTCCCGGCAGTGGAGCAGGGCATCGCCACATGGGCGCAATTGGATGGCTGCAGCGGGAAGCCGCAGGTGGAACAGCAGCTGCAGGGCGTGGTGACTCATACCGTTTATGGCGACTGCAAAGCCGGTTCGGCAGTGGAACTTTATACCTTCAAGAACGGTGGACACTCCTGGCCGAGCCCGTATGCCTTCCCGGCGCTTTCCTCCCCAGGCATCTGGGATTTTTTCAAAGCCCACCCAAAACCGTAATTTAGTGCATACTACCGGCGCGGCGCTTCAACCTTGATGAAGGTGCCTTTCTGGTATTCATCAAAGGCGGTTTGCAACTCTGCGGCCGTATTCATGACGATCGGGCCGTACCAAGCCACCGGTTCACGGATCGGCCAACCGGAAATGAACAGGAATCGCACTCCCTCTGCGCCGGTGGTCGCTTGGATCCGGTCTCCGTCCCCGAATACAGCCAGTGTGCGGTTGCCCAGCCAGGCATCCCGCCTCAGGTCAAAATCGCTGCTGCCTTCCGCATCGGTTGAGTATGGGTCCAGCGGGTCGCAGAAAATACCCTGCCCCTCGAAAATATATGTAAAAACGGTATGTCCCTGCGGCGTGGGGTGCGTGAAGACCGTGTCAGGCGGAATGCTGACGTCCAGGTAAGCCGGATCGATGACGATATCCTGGACGGGACCGCACACGCCATTCAGCTCGCCGGCAATCAGACGGACCCTGATCCCGTTTTCCAGCTCCAGCTCAGGGATGCTGGCATTTTTCACGTCCCGGTAGCGCGGGTCCATCATCTTCATGCTTTTCGGCAGGTTCGCCCACAGCTGGAAGCCGTACATGCGCCCGTCCGGGTCGCCCACGGGCATTTCCTGGTGGATGATCCCGCTGCCGGCGGTCATCCACTGGACATCGCCGGCCGAGATGACGCCGCGGTTCCCAAGGCTGTCCGCGTGCGCCACCTGTCCTGCCAGCACGTAGGTGATGGTTTCAATACCGCGGTGGGGGTGCCAGGGAAAGCCTTTGATGTACTCCTCCGGGCTGTCGCCGCGAAAATCATCCAGCAGCAGGAATGGATCGAACAGCTTGGTATCGCCAAATCCAAATGCCCGGTGCAGGGAAACGCCGGCTCCTTCCAGGGTCGGTTTGCTGTGGAACACTTTCTTTACCTTACGGGTATCAGTCATGCCGGCCTCACCACAAAAACGCCACGCTGCGCATGCCCAGGATCTGGTCATCAAAGACTAGCTCGGCCGGCTGACCCGCCATGCCCTGGCAAACGTGCACGGGCAGCAGGTGCTCCTCCCGGGGATGACAATAGCGTGCCGATGGGGCCCGCTCCCAGGCAGCCAGGCGCGCTTCCCGTTCCGATTGGGGTATTGTAGATGTGCAGGTCTCGATCAGCCAGTCCTGGAAGGCATCATTGGCCGGGTCGGGGGCACTGGTTGTTTCCCACATGAATGCCCGCAGATTGTGGAATGAGAATCCCGAGCCGATCACCAGGACGTTTTCATTTAACAGCTCCCGCAAAGCCTTGCCGAGGGTGAGATGGGCGGCCGGGTCCAGACCGCGCAGCAGCGAAAGTTGCAGGCAGGGAATATCCGCCTGCGGATACATCATCTTCAGCGGGATGAACAGGCCGTGGTCAAAGCCGCGCCGGGGATCGATATGGGTCGGGATGGAATGCTTCCCCAGTATTCCGGCGATCCGGTCCGCCAGCGCCGGTTCCCCCGGGGCGGGATAGTTGATCTGGTAGGCCTCATCCGGGAAGCCGTAATAATCGTAGAACATCGGCGGAGCCTCGGCGCCCAGCAGGGTGGCGGCACTCTCTTCCCAGTGGGCGCTGACCACCAGGATGGCTTCCGGTTTTCTAAGCCGTGACGGCAGCCGGGTCATGAAATCGATCATGGCTTGATGTCCGGGATCGCCGAGGATCGGAAGAGGGCCTCCGCCATGGCTGAAATAGACGAGTTGGGCTTTCTTTTCCGGGGCGGATTGGTTCATCATAAACACCTCTTTCCATTGGATGGCTTTTGGATAGATGGTTATCCTGCAGAAGTTTTTATTCTACTGCATTGCTTGAAAATCCGCAGGTAGGGATGGACAGTCATTTGCGAACCGTTTATCCTTTCATTTGGCGAGGTGTTTTGACTGAGATTGTGCGATAATTGGATAGGATCCCGTGTCACAGCACATCTGCGAGAGAGAGGAGCAGCCAGATGAAACTTAAAACCTTTTTGATCATCAATTCCGTCCTGTCGGAGGTGTACGGGATCTTCATGCTTCTGTTTCCAGCCCGCGCCGGATCCTATTATTTATTCTTCGCCAGCCCGGAAATCACATTCGGCATACGCCTCCTGGGAGTCTACCTGTTGGCTGCTGGTTTGTTGTCCTGGTCCACCCGGAAGTCGCTCCCCTCCAAGGCCCGCACGGATATCCTCTATACCTTCCTGGCGATGGATGTACTGGGTTTCCTGGTGGCGCTGATCTACCAGCTGAACAACACGGTAAGCAATCTCGGCTGGTCCACAATTGTTATTTACCTTCTGCTGGCTGTGGGGTTTGGATATTTCCTGTACGGTAAGCCCAAAGCCGGAAAAGTGCAGAAATTGTAGATCACGCTTATAGCGTGCCCCGTACCTGTTGACGTTACGCAAAACCCCCCCATTCCATGGGGGCAGGCATGCGGGAACGCCCGATCAAATTGGGTGCCCTGAAATACGCAGGACCGGCTGGCAGGAGTGTAACCTACCATTCCCAACTGACCGTCTGCGAAGGTCTGCGCATGTGTTCGGTCCGGCGAACCAGATCGCGGATCTGCCGGACTTTTTCGGTGGGCAGGTTTAGCTGGTAAGCAATGTCGGTATCCTCAAGCCCATGCTCGATGCCGTAGACCAGCAGGTCGAGCGTGTCGTACGGCAGTCCAACCAGGTCCATGTACTTGTCGTTCACGCCCGGGATGATGTCCGGGTTGGGTGTGCGAGCCATGATTTCGTCCGGAACGCCCAGGTGTGCGGCGATCTGCAGGATCTGGCTGCGGTAAAGATTCTTAAGCGGCATCAGGTCGGCGATATCGTCCACGCCGAATTTGACAAACAGCCCAAGCAAATCCTCGGATTTGTGCGCACAGCCCACCACCAGCAGGTTCAGCTCTTCGGCGAAAAAATAGGTCACCAGCGCGCGCACGCGTTGCTTGCTGGCGTACCTGGCAAAGGCTTTGCGTTCAAAAGGGCCCGGTTGCCCCAGCATGATCTGCAGGAAGGGGTTTTCCCGGGCGGACTGCAGGTACTTTCGCGCCGCCCAATCCTTAAGGCGGCGGGATGGCAGGATAGACAGAGCGAAGTCATATGTCCCCAGGCGGGCCAAAATTGGGCTGATGTTGCGGGAGATGGTTTTTATATTGAATTTCCGGGTCACCAGGCGCGTAAAACGACATGCCTGCGGGTTTCCCTGCCTCTCTGGCAGCAGCAGTGCCGTGACGTTTTCCGGGCCGGCCGTGCGCGCACACAGCAGCAACACTGTGCTGGAATCCAGCCCGCCAGAAAGCGGCACTAGGAGCCTGTCCCGCTGCAGGGCAGCCTGTCTTTCCCGGATGAATTCGCACAGCCGGGCAGCAACGGCGGGAGCATCGATGGTGAATATTTCCTTGTTCAATTCCATGGCAAGCTCCGGGAAAAGTTTGCACAAATATGGCATGAAAGGCGGAAAACGGGCTTACGTTTAGGCCATGCCTTCCCCGGAACCCGGGGAAGGCTGCTCCAGTGGCTTCCTTCCCAATGCAAAAATGAAGATGCCAACGGCCAACGCGACGCCGGTCAGGATTAATATCAGGACGGTCCAGGTTGAGGTCAGCAGGCTGTGGACCGAAGCCGGCTGGCTGGATGAACCGGCGCGATAGCCGGAGGCGGAAAGAAAGGCGGAAGCCACGGCTTGCATTACCGCCGTGCCCAGCATGGAGGATGCCAGGTAGCCCCCCGCAATAAGCCCCCAGCGGCGATGCGGGAATTGTTCCACCAGCAGGGCGACCAGGGCAGGCAGGCACAGCCCCAGCCCAGCTCCCACCAGGACAACCCTCGGCAGCATGGAAACCGCCGTGGTATCCGGGCTGGCACTCAACAGCATCAGGAAAAGCCCAAGGCAGCTGACCAGCAGGCCCAGGATGAGCACAGCGGGACGGCCGAAAGGCTTTTTCGAGGACCTTTCCACCAGCCAGTTGCACAGATCGGACAGGATGCCGCCGAGCAGGATGCCGACGAGATAACTGATGCCAAAGGCACCTGAAAATACTGCGTTAACACTCATGGATTTCAATTCGACCTGGCTAAAAAAATTAAAATAAAAGGTCGTGTAGAGGCTGCCAAGCCCTGCGACAAGGAATACCAGGGCCAGCAGCAGTCCAAAACGGAGGCCCCGGCGGCGGTCGCGCGGACGGTCCAACCAGGCCTCCGGCCATTGATACTTATTCCTGATTGTAAATACGATAAGCATCAACAGCCCCCCAAACAGCAGCCCGGTGGCTGCCACGCCGCCAATAAAAAGGAAGGCTGCCGGCCCGCGGCCGTATAGATCCATCCATTGTCCGCCCACAAGCGCGGCGAACATTCCACCGATCAGCCTGCCGCCCAGGTAACTTGCGGCGGCATACGCCAGGAACCAGCGCGAGGTGACCGCTTCCAGTGTAAAGGCCAGCAGGCAGGGGGTCACCATGGCAATGCCAATCTGCAGCCCAACCACCGCCAGGCCCAAAAGCAGCGCTGTGGAAGCGGCCGCCAGCAGGCAAATGGCCAACCCGGCCAGGATCAAGCCCGCGATGATGAACCTGCGCCGGCCAAATCGATCCCCCAAAAGCCCAAAGATCGGCAACAGGCAAAATACAACTACTCGGGCAATAATCATGATCACGCCAACGGTCGACGGCTGAATGTTCAAGTTGTCAACCGCGAACATCACTCCAAAGATGGAAAAGAAGTTTTCAGGGTAGACGATTCCGGCGATCAGGAAACCGCTGGCCAGCAGTCCCAGCACTGCCACCAGGAAACGCATGCCGTTTGAAGCAACAGGTTTGGTTGTGTCCATTTCATATCTATAATTTGTCCATGATAATCGACATCGTTCCAGCGAGAGTCATAATCAAGCAGATTGCCCATGTATTGAGAATACGATATCAATATACAGGAAAATCAGGCTGGAATCAATCGTTTCCCCCATGCAACCCTCATTTTCTTACGTTCGGTGAGGGTCTCCTGACCCCGCCGTTCCCCTGACCGCAGGTCTCCCCAAAAAACCGGATAAACGGAGATGAACCATGATTGTCCGATAAAGAAGCAGTTCATCTGGTTCTTATCCCGTTTATCCTCGTTCATCTCTGGTTAAATCTTTGCCCCTCATGTTCGGCCTGGGTCTCCTGACCCGCCTGCGTCCCTGACCGCAGGTCTCCCACCACCCATCCAACCAATAGCCGAAGGTTCCTTCCTTTGGTAAAATGCAGTAATTCCTCTGCAGGGAACCTACGATGCGAAAACCCTCCTTGTTGCGCTGGTTGATCATTGCCTGTCTGTGCTCGACTGCCTTCAGCCAGCCGTCCATTTCCTCTTCCCGGGCGGAAGAGAGTGATTCGCCTGATCCTCTGGTGGCAGAGATGCTCGCCCAGGTTCAGCCGGAAGCAGTCCTTGCTAACGCCGGCACTTTAAGCGGTGAATGGCCCGCTTATGTTGACAATGCCTCCTATACCATCACTACGCGCGCCACCAACTCAAGCCTGCCTATTCAAAAAGCCACGCAATACGTTTACGAACATATTCAAGCCCAGGGACTGTTACCGGAATTCCAGGTTTGGTCGACCACAGTCTACAGCGGCCGCAACGTGGTTGGGACCATCCCTGGCACCACGCACCCGGATGAGATCGTTTTGCTAACTGCGCACCTGGACGACGCGCCCTGGTTCGGCCGCGCGCCGGGCCTCGATGATAATGCCAGCGGATCGGTGGCAGTGCTGCTGGCCGCCGATATCCTAAGCGGGTATCGTTTTAAGCGCACGCTGCGGTTTGTTTTTTTCACCGGCGAAGAACAGGGACTGTTGGGCAGCAAAGCTTACGCCGCTGCAGCCCGTGCAATGAACGAAAATATTGTGGCGGTCTGCAACCTGGATATGATCGCCTGGGATCTCCTGGAAGGGCCCACCCTGCGGCTGCATACCTCCGGCTCGGCGGCGGACCTTGGGATTGCAGGCACATTCACTGATGTGGTCAATACATATAACCTGAATCTTGCGCCGGTGGTGGAAGCTGATGGTGAATCAGCCAGCGACCATGCCTCCTTCTGGTCCCAGGGCTACCCGGCCATCCTGGCAATTGAAGACGACCGGGATGACTTTAATCGCTATTATCATTCGTCGGCTGACCGCCTGAAATACGTAAACCTGGCATACTTCAGCGATTTTATCAGGGCAGGCGTTGGAACTGCCGCCGAGCTGGCGCTGCCTGTCGGGTACGCGCCGGGACCTTACCGGGCACGCTTGGGGCCACCGGCGGTCATGCGGAATGGCGATCCTGACGAAACGGTCATTTATTCGCTCCAGCTGATGAATACCGGCAGCCAGGCGGATACGTACCACCTGTCCATTGCCAATGCCACCTGGATCACAGGCTTTCCGGCGGAAGTGGGACCCCTGGCAGCCGGTTCCAGCACGCAGGTTACCATCGCTGTGTCCATCCCCCCTGGCGCGGCGGCTGGTGCCGCGGATGTGGCTGCCCTGGTAATTATCTCCGAAGGTAGTGCCGCCCAGGTGGACGCGTCTGAATTGACCACGGTCGTGAACTGGAAGATATTATACCTGCCGCTGGTTCGGCGCTGAGCCAGATCAAGATTCTGAAGATGAGAAGCCTCCGAGTAGGTCACGCTTTACACGTGACCTACTTTTTAATGTTTATTATCCCGTTCTTTTCCCGTAAAACCTTGCGAAGGTTATTTTCCTGACAAAGGAGTCGACTTAGCTGGATTTAGTTCCAATGGAACGCCTTGATACGGCAAAACCTTCGCAAGGGTGCCGTGGGTCTCACGAAGAAAACCGGAGATAAACATGATGTGCCAGTGCGTGCGCGCCAGGTAGTACTGTTTCCCCGGTTCCAGCCGGATATCATCAATTTTGAACGGGATGATGATCAGGCTGGCATTGGCGGCCAGGATCAGTTCCCGGCTCACGTCGTTCGAAGTGTTCGAGTTGGCCGAGAAGTCTAGTACCATGATCCGGCTGGCCTCGATGGCTTTCGAGATGGCCGTCGGCCAATCCAGGCCAGGGGTGATATCACGCGGAGCGAGTCAGCAGCGCACCCGGGCGTTCTCGAGATTGGCGCGGATCGCATCGGCGGCGGTTTTATCTTTATGGGAGTACGAGATGAAGACATCCTGGGCCATGGATGATTACCTCAATGATAATTATATACTGATAACCATATTCTCAACTACACAGAATACTTGCTCCAGCTAAATGCGTGACCTGCTTTGCTCACGACCCAGATTTTTTTGTTCACACGTGGAGCATGACTTTTTTTCTTTCTGAGTCATTTATCAGTGTGTAATCATTTCATTTGTGGTTTGGTCGGATTTCTCACCCTCGCAAAGCGAAGTCCCCTCAGTTATAGGTCACGCTCCTGCCAGCCGGTCCTGCGTATTTTAGGACACCCTGTTCGATCTGGCGTCCCCGCATGCCTGCCCCCATGGAATGAGTGTTGGGGATATAACGATTCCCTGGATTACCCGTTGGTAGATTGAGAAACCGCCAGAGGCACTTCGGGGTCTCTTTTCCGCAGCGGTAGCAGGAACAGCAGGAAGCCGACCAGCCGCAGCCCGGCGCTGACCCACAGCGCCCCGCCCAGTCCCAGGACGGACGCCAGGCTGGTGCCGATCAGAGGCGCGGTGATCGCCGCCAGGTATTGCATGCTTTGCCCCAGCGAAACCAGGATGGCGCTGTACTCCTCCGGGATGGTCTTCATGTACTCGTCAAAGAACACCAGGTCCAGGCCGCCCTGGAACAGCCCGGCAATGGCGGTAAAGCCGATAATGGCGGTCACCTGCCGCGTGGTGGCGGTCAGGAGCGGGTAGAGCACCATCCCGAGCGTGGTTGCCAGCAGGACGAAGCGCCCGCCGCGCCAGCGCGAGACGCGCGGCCAGATCAGGTAACCGCCCAGCAGGAGCAGTGTGAAGGTCATGTTGATCGTGCCGATCTGTGCGTCCGTTGCCTTCACCATGCGCACGAAGTACAGCGGCAGCACCGGCGTGGCCAGGGTCACCGCCGAGATGTACACGAAGCGCTTGGCCGACATCCTTACGAAAGCCGGGTTCTGCCGCAGTAGTGTCAGCGTATCCCGGATGGTTTCGGCGGCTGTTTTGCTCATCGCCAGCGGCGGCGGAGTCTGCTCCGGCAGGCTGATGCGGCTGGAGAAATAAAAGCTGATCAGACCTCCTAGCGACAGGCCCAGGAACATGATGGCATAGTTGAGCGGGAAAGCGATCCGGTCGAGGAATTCGGTCACCACGAAGGTGGCCGCAAAGCTGGTCAGTCCCAGGATGGCCCAGCGCCGGCTGAGCAGGCTGTAACGGCCCTCCCTTCCGGCCACCGCGTTCATCACCACGCTGAAACAGACCGAGAGCGCCGTTTGGGGCAGGCTGGCGAAAGCCCAGATGGCCAGGGTGGAGACCACAGCATGCTGGCGTGGGATCAACAATGTCACCAGGCCGGTCACAGCGTAACTAGAGAGCACCATCAGGCGCGACAGGCTGAACCAGGGCACGATCCGGCGGCGGGTTTGCAGGAAGCGCCCGATCACGAATGCCAGGAACAGTCCCGCCAGCCCGGGCATGGTGGTGAGCAGGCCCACCTGGAAATTGCTCGCCCCCAGGCGCGCCATGAAGACCGGCAGGAACGGCCCGGCCGCCCCGGCCAGCCCCACGCCGATGGCGTCGATCTGGACATTGCGGAAGTTGCGCTTGCGGATCTCGTTGGAGTGTTCAGGAAGTGCGTCTGCCATAAAATCCGCTAGTTGCAGGGAATGCGGCTGATTATATCGCGGCAAAGAGGATGGGCATGATAGTTCGTGCCTCAACGGAGGATCGTGCTCCTACTACCGATACTCCACGTATCCGCCTAGTTTTTGGAATATAATATCAATCATGCTCTCACGAAAGGATGTTCTTGCGTTGTTCAAAACGAGTACATGCCTGTTCCTGGTCGCGGCCTTGATCCCCCTGCTGGCGGCTTGCGGCCAACCCGTAGCAACTTCCCCGACTACGGGCCAGTCTGTTCCCCTGGAGACGCAAGTGGCCGCGGCGATCGCTGCGACTATGGCAGAACAGACGGTCATCGCCAATGCGGTGGCTGGCACGCTGACCGCCTTGCCGACCGACACACTCGCCTTCACCTACACTGCCACGCCTGTCCTCACTGCCTCGCTTCCCCCCACAGACACCCTTACCCCCAGCCCGGCCGTCCCGATGGCCAAAGTCACCATCACGACCAACTGCCGGAGCGGTCCCACCACCGCCTATGATGTGCTGGGTATTCTAATCGCCGGTGAAAGCGCCCAGGTGGTCGGGCGCAGCCTGCTCACCGATACCATGATCATCCGGCTGCCCTCCCGGCCGGACATCACCTGCTGGCTGTGGGCGCAGAATGCCAGCGTGGCGGGGAATATCTCGTCCCTGCCGATCATCCCCATCCCATCCACTCCCACGCCAAAAGCCACCATCCCCGCCGGCGCCTCCTTTAGCGTGGTCTATCTCTCCACCATCCAATGCAACGGGAAATACGCCCTCAAGTTCAAGATCATCAACACCGGCAGCGTGAGCTGGGAGTCCAACAGCATCTTCGCCTTCAACCAGGACACGAATGAGAATCACGCGGTCAGTTACGACACTTTTCCGGATGTTCTGGATGGCTGCTCCCTGGCGGGTAATGACCAGAACCTGGAAGCCGGCGAGATGGGCTTCTCCACCTCCGGGGAATTTTCCACCAATCCCTACGCACACGACTTCACCGCCGCCATCCGGGTCTGTTCCCAGGACGGCCTGGCGGGCACCTGCCTGGATCAGGCGCTTAAATTCACTCCATAAGCAGACTGAAGAAATTTCGGTCATCCGTGAAAGACTTGACCTCCAGACTTTATGAGCGCCGGGAGATCATTTTCTTTTATACTATTGTAGCAGCCAGGTTGTTGAAACTGCTGCATTTTTACCCGCAGGTCTTCTAATAAAAAGCCTTGCGATGGTTTCAGAACCTTCGCAAGGCTGCATCGCGCGTAGGTCACCTGTACCACGAAGTGGCACGTTTTCAACGAGCCCCCCTCTGGTTATCTACCTAATAACGGCAGGTACTCCTGCCAGAGCGTTTCCGCAATAACCAGCCTGGCTGGCCAGTTGTCTGTACCCCCGCCCCATCTCCAGCAGTTGCAGCTTTCATCGAAGATTTCACCCGTCGCGCCTGCTCTGAACTCCACTATTCCAACCGCCAGGGCGCGCAAAGTGATATGCGTGCACCCGCCTTGCTCAAAGTATTTACAGGGCATGTCCATGGGTGGGTCAAAAGCCACCAGTTCCGCTGGCGTGATGACGATATCGGTGTAAGGCATGCCAATGTTGTGATACACGATATAGAGCGTGACCAGTGTTCCCGGCAGGACGATCGCCGGTTTGACGGATAGCTCAAGATAAGAATCAGTGGTGGCAAAAGCGTCCCAAGAAGGTTCTGCTTTTACCGTCTGGGAAAGCGTAGCCAGTGGCACTGCACCGGAAAAAATAACTGCCAGCAGGCACGCGCATAGAAAATTGAGGATTGAGTGAATTTTGAGCAATCGGAAAAGAGTCATATCATTCAGCCTCTTATCCCTTTTATCCGTTTTTATCTGTAGTTGAAGCTGCAATTGGGTCTCTGACCCAGTTGCGCACCTGGTCGAAGGTCTCCTATTGCCGTGGTCAAACCGGCAGCGGCAGCCCGATCCCAAAACTTGCCAGATTCATTTCCAGGCTCAAAAGCAGAGTCTCAGAGAATTTCACCGATTTCCGCAAAACAAGGGCTAGGATCCACGCTTCCAGCAGGATCACCGCCAGCTCCAGCGCATAGGTCACCGCACACATCGTCAGCCGCATGTTCTTTACCACCAGCTACACGATCGGCTGCGTCAGCAAGTTCATCAGTAAAATGGTCAGCAGGATTCGCAGCCAGGGGCGCTTCCGCCACAGCACATAGATCACCCCGATGCCCAGTTCGACGAGAATGGTGACCAGCAGGCCGGGATTGAGGTACTCCCGGAAGAGGTATAAAACGGCCACGAAGCCGAAGCTCCCCACCTGGCTCGTGCCTCCCGTTTCCCGGATTTGTAGGCTTTTTTCCCGAACCTGCACCGTGTACCTGGTCTGGAAATGCTTCTTGCTGAAAATATAGCTTTCTCGCGTCTGCCCATCCGAGACTGTGATGGAAAGGTGATGATATTTTACTTAGCCATAGGCCATGGAGGAACAGCTCGCTGTCCCGCATTGAAAGCCCTGCAGATCCAGCCTTTCCAGTGGCACGACTTCCGCACAATTTGGGTCGGAACATTCCAGCAGGGTGCCGGAGCTGATCGTCAATGCCGGGCTGATGTCATAATTGAGCATAAAGTTCATCGAGGGCTTGGGACTGGTATCGGCGCTGGCAGCCCGGGTTGGGACGATCACCAGGCTGGCTGCGACCACCAGGATTAGGGAATAACCCAGCCATCGTTTCATCTTCAACCTCACTGCTCTACTGGCTTGTTTATATTACCGCAGCACCAGCGGCAGGGTTATCCGGTGGATTTTCAGGTTGAAGGAGGGCCGTTACTGATTTGGCAGCCTCAATGGTCACCATGCAGGTTCCCGTACCGGGTCAACCGCTTATGGAAACCCGATCACGTCCACCGGCATATTTCTATCAGTGGTTGTCCCATCCCCCAATTGGCCATTGTAATTATCTCCCCAGCACTTGATCCCGCCCGCCGGCGCCAGGGCACAGGTGTGAACACCACCAACGCTGATCGCGCTCATCTCGCTCGTCAACCCTGCCACATCCACAGGCGTACGTCTGGTGGTAGTTGTCCCATCCCCCAGTTGACCATCGCCATTATTCCCCCAGCACTTGACCCCGCCAGTCTTCATCAGGGCGCAAGTGTGGTAATCACCGGCACCAATGGTGCTCATCCCGCTTGCCAACCCTGTCACATCCACCGGCGTGAGTCGATTGGTGGTTGTCCCATCCCCCAACTGGCTGAAGCCATTATATCCCCAGCATTTAACCCCGCCCGCCTGTGTCAGCGCACAGGTGTGGTTTTCTCCGGCACGGATGGCGCTCACCCCGCTCGCCAACCCTACCACGTCCACCGGCATGGTTCGATTCGTGGTTGTCCCATCCCCCAATTGACCATAGGAATTATATCCCCAACACTTGACACCACCCGTTTGCATCAAGGCACAGGTATGAATTCTTCCGGCGCCGATTGCGCTCACTCCGCTCGACAGCCCTATCACATCCACCGGAGTATGTCTGTCAGTGGTTGTCAGATCCCCCAATTGACCATAGAGATTATCTCCCCAGCACTTGACCCTGCCAGTTTCCATCAAGGCGCATGTATGGTTTTCACCGGCACTAATGGCGATCACTCCGCTCGCCAGTCCGGTCACATCCACCGGCGTGGTTCGCTTAGTGGTAGTCCCATCCCCCAATTCACCATCGTTATTATCTCCCCAGCACTTGACCCCGCCCGTCTTCATCAAGGCGCAGGTGTGGTATCCGCCTGCGCTGATGGTACTCACTCCGCTTGTCAGCCCAACTACATCCACCGGTATGGGTTTATCAATGGATGTCCCATCCCCCAGCTCACCAAAGTAATTGGTTCCCCAGCACTTGATCCCACCCGCCAGCGTCAGGGCGCAGGTGTACCTGGATCCGGCACTCAGGCGGTTGCCGGGGGGCAAGTCCCGGTGCACCAGTGGCAGGTATGCCCAGTAGGCAGTTAGGCTGAAGTTGGCCGAGACCGACTTGGTGGCATCCATCGTGACCGTGCAGGTGCCCCTGCCCGAGCAGCCATTGCCGCTCCATCCCAAAAAAGTAGATGGTGGCGTGGACGTGGCTGTCAGAGTGACAGCTGTGTTAAAGCCAAAGGCATAGGAACAGGTGGAACCGCAGTCGATGCCTGGTGGGCTGCTGGTCACCGTGCCGCTGCCCGTGCCAATCTTGTTGACACTCAATGTGAATTTGTTCAGTGTGAAGGTGGCGGTGACCGACTTGACGGCATCCAATGTCAGCGTGCAGGTGCCCGTGCCGGAACAACCTGCTCCGCTCCAGCCGTCAAAGGTGGATTGATAAGCAGGCACAGCCGTCAATGTGACGACTGTGTTGTAGTCAAGGAAATAGCCACAGGTGGAGCCGCAGTCGATGCCGGGTGGGTCGCTGGTCACCGTGCCACTACCTGTGCCTGCTTTGATGACAGTCAATAATGCCGGCTTGACAATGCTGACGGATTGCAGTGCCATTCCTGAATAACTTCCTCCCCAGGTCATGCTGTGATCGCTGTAGTCCCAGGTATCGTGGATGTAGACCGTGCTGGTTGTATCGTCATAACCAATGCCAACCACGGTATGACCGGCAAGATTTAGCATCACCGGCCAGCCGGCGTCGATTTCTGCTTTGAACATTGCATAGGTGAACCCGCCCGCGTTATTATCGGTCTTCTGATTGTAACAATCGGCAACACCATAGCCTCTGGCTTCGTAGAAGAGTTTTCTCCCATAAGTCCCATCCAGTGTACTTACATATTTTCCCCCATACGTACGCGTCTCCATTTCTCGGCAGGTAAACTGGGCTGAGCTGCTGGTATATGTGAAGAAGGATGTTGCGCCATCCGAATTCCCGAAAGCGGACTGGCTGGTCTTCATGTAATCCCCAATCGCCTCTCCCCAGGTGTGTTGTGTCCAGGCACCCGATACATATGGGTCGGGGGCAGTGCTGCCATAAAGGACCCAATAGTCATCTATGGAACCAGGCGTTGACCTGCCATCCACACCATTCTTGGAAGCAGCCAGCGGAAGGTTTGGATATGTGTCGATCCCATCTGACCAGGTCGGCCAGGAACTGTTATCCATCGGCATCACGCCGCTGTTCGTGGGACCGGAGTAGATGTTTGGGAAGCCAATCCGGTCATAATAGGCAGCGATCATTGCGCCGGAAACTGCGGAACATCCAAAAACCCAGGTGTAGGCCGGAACCGTCAATGTGTTAATACCGGCCAGGCCGTTGGGCTCAGGCAGCGCAACCGCCCGTCGTTCGACCTCAAAGCCGGGCGGCGGCACTGGCGGTCCATTGATAATATCTTGTTCTACGACTGTTCCATCCGAAAGCGTGATCGTGTTGACAGAGTAATGTTCATTGGGTTTGGGCGTGGCTGCTGTCTGGGCAAGGGCGTCCTGCGAGCCGCTCATCCCCAAACCCAAGCAGAGCATCACCGCTGCCAGTACGATCCCAAACAGGAATTTGAATAAATGACCGTTCGATTTAGTTTCCATACCGACCCCTCCACGAGCCTCTTGATGGTGACCAGGTGATTTCAGTGTAGCATATTGGCGCGGTGAATTCAATATGGTCTGGACGGATGACCGTTTTGAGAATTGGTTGAATTTGGTTGGGAATAGTGGTTTAGATTTCCGCCAGACCGTCGTACAGCGGCAGGAGGGCTTCGTAAACCTGGTTGAAGAGCTGGTAGAGACGCTCGTAGAGCGGCTGCACGGATGGATCCGGTTCCAGCCTATCCAGCACGGGGGTCAGTGTTTCGGCAATGCTGAAGTCTTTGAACAGTCCCACGCCGATGCCGCCGGCAATGGCCGCGCCTAGCGAGGTGGCTTCCTCCAGCAGGGCGGGACGCAGCACAGGCAGGTTGTAGATATCCGCCAGGATCTGCCGCCAGAGCCGGCCGCGCGCTCCGCCGCCGATCAGGCGCATCGATTCGATCTGCGCCCCCTGGGCTTGAAAGGCTTCCAGAATGACGCGCATATTGAACCCAACCCCTTCCAGCGTGGCACGGATGATATCCGCCCGGCTGTGCTGCATGGTCAAGCCCAGGTAAGCCGCGCGCGCCTTCGGGTTCCAGCGCGGCGAGCGTTCGCCCAGCAGGTAGGGCAGGAAGAGCAGTCCGCGGGCACCCGGCGGCGATTTCTCCGCTTCCAGGTTCATCAGTTCGTATGGGCTGAGGTCCAGCAGGCGGGCGGTTTCCTTTTCTTGTGGGCAGAGCGTATCGCGCAGCCACTGGTACGAGCCGCCGCCGGTCTGCATGGTGCCGGTGGGGCTGTACAGGCCGGGCAGCATATGCACCCAGGTGAAGGTACGCATGCCGGGGTCAAACAGCGGCGCGGGGGTGGTGATGGCGATCCAGGTGGAGGAACCGATGTAGGTATAGGCGCTGCCCGGGCGCACCACACCGGCGCCGACCGTGGCACACAGCCCGTCCCCGGCGCCGATCACCACCGGGGTGCCGGCGGCCAGGCCGGCTTCTTCGGCCGCCTCGGGCAGCACTTCGCCCACCACGTCGGTGGAAGCGTGCAATTCCGGCAGGACAGCCGGGTCCAGCTGCAGGGCCTCCAGGATCGAGGCGGACCAGTTCCAGGTGCGCAGGTCGATCAGGTTCAGGCTGGCGGCATCCGTGAAATCGGAGACAAAATTCCCGGTCAGACGCGCCACGATAAAATCCTTGGCCAGCAGGAATTTATGCACCTGTGCGAAGAGCTCGGGCTGGTGCTCCCTCATCCAGATCATTTTAGGGCTGCCGTAGTTCGGGCTGATGCGGTGCCCGGTGATGCGGTAGGCGTTTTCGAGCCCGAGCGCTTCGGTCAGCCGGGCAGCCTGGAGGACGGCACGGCTATCGGCCCAGATCAGGGCGCTGCGCAAAGGCCGGGCCTGCCGGTCCACCGGCAAACAGCCCATCATCTGCCCGCTGAAGACGATGCAGGCGATCTCCTGCGGCAGCACCCGGGCAGCAGCCAACAGTTTCCTGGTGGAAATACAGACGGCCTGCCACCAGTCCTGGGGGTTTTGTTCCACCCAGCCTGGGTTGGGGATCTGCGTGGCATAGCCATAAAACGAACTGGAGAGCACCTTCCCGCTGGAGTCATACAGCGAGGCCTTGTTGCCCGTAGTTCCCAGGTCATGCGCTAGGATGAATTGTTTAGCCATAGGAGGGGTGCCTTCCTTTCGCCGGTCGTCCCCTCGAGTATAGCATCCCGCGTGGAAACGCACAAATAACACTCACACGGTCAGCACCAAGATCCCGCTGATGGTCAGCAGGCTGCCCAGAGCAACCTTCCAGGTCAGCGGTTCAGCGCCGAAAATGATCCCCATTAGCACGCCGAAGAGCGGCGAGGTGAAGGCGATCGGCATGACCTTGCTCAGCGGGGCGCCATTGATGGCGGCATAGTAACACAACATGCCGATCGAACCGGCCACGATCCCGCCGCCGATGACCATCATCAAGATGGCTTTCGTCCCGGCCTGCGGCAGGCTTTTCCACTGCGGAAAGGAGACCACTCCCAGGATGACCAGTGCCACTGCCGTACGGATGGTGATGCCCATTTGTGGTGAAAGCCCGCCCAGGTGCAGACCTTTCTTTTCGAAGTAACCGCCGATGCCCCACGCCATGGCGGTCAGGAGTGCCAGGATTTGAGGATTCATAAATGTCCTTTCTTTCAATGTTGTGATATCTAAAAATCGATTTTACCCCTTTACAGCGGACTCTCCGACCCAACTGCAGCCTCACCCTCACCATATTCATAGAAAATGGGGAGGGCAGGGTGGAGCCACGGATGGCTCGACTGAAATAACTGTACTCTAACAATTGAAACATAGCAATCCAACCGAAAAACGCTGAATAGCTTGGATAAAAGCGACAAAAAAATTTGCCGAATCTATAGGTTCCGTTAAATGACCACTCGTTTTTCGCTTCCTGAAGCGGAATATGCTGCGGATATTAGACATTGCCGCCGAAGCAACCACCATGCTGGTCGCTCGAAACAGGCCTCGAACGGGGAGCTGCCCTGCTGGGAAAGGATGCTTGACAGATCGAGCAGCAGCCTCGATCGCCGCTCTGGGGTTCTTTCCAGTGTGCCGGGTGCTCTCAAAACGCTTTCTGCGTTTGGCCCAGTTGACTTCCTGCTGAGTGAAGCTAAGTTTGAAACTTGGGTCTCTCTTGCCAGGTGTCGCTCGACAGCGGTTCTGCAAAGCGAAAGGACAGGTTTGGCAAATATGCGGGTCAAAGCGGGCGATGAAGCCTGTGGTTCGACCCGGTTCCACTGGCACTGCTTGCCCATTGGGACAGGTAATGGTGACCGGTTTGCCCTTTTCATTGGTGGTGAAGTCAAATTGAGACAGGCTGAGTTTGTCAGCCGCCGGTGACCCACCACGGATGCCGGTCTGGAATAACTCGATATCATGCTCGATCAACTGCTCATCGGCAGCCGGGCTGCCATAAGCGCCATCCGTATACAGGGTTGCCAACCCAGTGCGCTCCTTCAAATTCGGTACAGCCTGAACCAATAAATCAGCATCGTCCACATTATTGGGGGCAACTTGCACCTTGGTGATCAATTGGACTGGATTTTCCGGCTCACAGGTCTGCGTTAGGTTGGCAACATACCCTTTGAACTCTGCTGGTCCTTTTCGCCGGAAAGTTGCTTCCTGATCATCCAAAGATTGCAGGCAACCGGCCCCAATTTCCTCGTTGGGCTTGACTTGAGTTCCTTCCTGCGTCAAGTTGAAGTTCTCCCGGAATAACCGCTCCAGCACTTGGTAGATCGGGGATTTTCCATAAGCCACTTGGGTCTCACCCAGCAAGCGATAGATCACCTGCCCAACTTGCTGCGTGTGCAGCTCAGTCGCTTGCTTGCCTTTCACGCGATAGACATACTGACCTGAGCCGCTTCTGACGTACTCGCCCAACCACTCAGCATACCCCTGCTGTTCAGCTTCACTCAGTACCCGCCACAGCCGCTGAAGACCTTCCACCAACAACTGTAACCGGCTCATGTCCAGAATATTGCTTGCAATCTGTGTGCTGTCCATGCGCTGGGTGCCCGCCTTCACCTTCAAGGCCACCATTTGTTGATCCGTGATATCTTCGAACGCTTGCGCCACCAGGTTCACCCCATACTCCTGATTGTGCTTACTCAGACGCTGCCGAAAGTTGTAAAGGGTGCGTAACTCGAAATGCCCTTCGTGCAGATCATGATAGCCAAGAGCATAGCGCACCTGCAAATCAAAATTGAAGTGATCATGCAACTCTTCATCGCTCCACCCATCCCCCGCCTTCAGCGTTTCCAGTCCCAGCAGCACGTTCACCGGCGTGTTCGGCCGGGAGGGCACATCCGCATATAGCACTGCAAATGTTTCTTCTCGGATCCGACAGAAAAACTCCCGATAAAATTCTCCAGCCCAACTGCTTTCCAGTCGCTGGCGCTGCTCTTCTGGCAGATCCTTCACATTACTGATCAGTAGCGGTTGTATGTGCTTTCGATTAGCTTTGTACATGTTTCAGTCCCTCGGCTTTTGTTTCGCCGATTATATTAAACTTTTACCATTCTCGCGACCCTTTTTTCAGGGAAGCCATCTGTGGTTAAAGCTGCCTCCGGTACCACTTCAGCCGCTTGTGCAAGGAAGCCGCCGCGTAAATTGAATCGGCGGCCTCGTAGTCATGCAGCAGGGCTTCCAGTGCAGCCAGATCCAATTCAGGCGATTCAAAGGTGCAGGCGCGCCGGCAGCCCAAGTCAGCGATCAGTTTACGACGCTCTTCCAAACGGGAGTCCCTCCTGACCCATTTTCTCAGCTTCATGGCGGTTCCTGTGCCATCCTGGCAAAGGTCCTGGAACCTTGGCAAGGGTGTGGCAACAGGTACAGGCATTCAGCCTCCACCCCGCCCTTCACACCCTGCTCGATCGGGTCCAGCACCGTCCGGACGGCGCGCTCGAACAGTGTGCGGTAGCGCGGCAGGTCAATCGTGCGCGGGTCCGGGCGCGCCCCCGGCACGTCCCAGGCGCACACACCGGGTTTGCCCAGTGTGAACAGGAAGCGCACCCTCTGCCCGGGCCGCACGGCGTGTCCGGCCGCCTGCATCTGCCGGACGGCGCGTGCCGCCGGCGAGGGTGCCGAGTATTCGGTCAGTTCCTTGCTGAGCTTCTGCGAGACCAGTAGCTGTTCCACTGGCACGCGCCCCATCCGCAGCATCTGCAATTGTTTGCGGGTATACGCCTGCGCCCTCGGCAGGACCTCTTTCAAATGGTCGGCGTCCTCTGCCCCCGCCAGGATCTCCAGCAAACGCAGTTGCGTTTCAGTGATGAAGGGAGCGCTGTCCCGGCGGCGTGCCTCGATGCCGCGCACCTTGATCGAGCCGTCCTGGAAGACACCGAAGTAACGGTTGGGCACCGGCACGCGCCCGTTCACCCGCGAGGGCAGGAAGACCACCCAGCGGTAGACGCCGTCCAGAGAGATCGGCAGGCCGGTCCGTTCGGTGATCTCCTTCAGCAGGGCTTCAAAATCCGCCGGGGTTTTGCAGCCGGGCTTGTGCACCCACAGCCCGTCCACGTACATGTGCAGGATCTCGAATTTCAGGTCCTCAGCGGCCTCCTTGGCGCGCAGCAGCGCTTCGCGCCCGTAAGCGGTGACCGCCTCGTGGGCTTCGATGCGCCCGAAGCGGGCGTTCTTGTAGCCGAGGTAGCCAAAGCAGGTCACCAGCAGCCACTTCTCGGCCGAAGCCAGCGCCTGGTAGACCGGCCGGCGGCAGTCGTATTTGCCCATGCTCAGCAGGGCCGATTTGAGTGCCATGCGCCGGTTCAACAGCGGCGCCAGTGTCAGCGGAACGATACCCGGTTCCCCTTCGGCGGGTTCCAGATCATTTTTTGCCCGCGGTACCTCGGGGGAGATGTTGAAGCGCACCATGATGCCCGGGTACATCGAGACGAAGTCGATCCCGCCCACCTCCCGGTGCAGCCCGACCGTGGGCTGGTAGACCAGCCCGCCCATGTCGGAGCGCAGCAGGTCCATGGCGCTCTTGGGCGTCTCGGCTTGGTGCTTGTGCCAGGGGATCAGGATGTCCCTCTGCAGGGCTGTCACGAACTGCATCGATGAGATTCCCGTGCCCGGCGAGAGCCGGGCGGCCTCCTGG
>Ga0209253_10001221_pt1 | contig 22514 bp, 11 predicted proteins | sample FrelakmetBRP12BR_FD_187145 | JGI IMG/M metagenome (GOLD analysis project Ga0209253, IMG submission 187145) | Freshwater lake sediment microbial communities from the University of Notre Dame, USA, for methane emissions studies - BRP12 BR (SPAdes)... | ecosystem: Environmental > Aquatic >...
GATGATCTTCTCCAGAGCGACCGGAATGCCGGACCGCGCTTTCCGCAGCGATTTCGGCTCCTGATGGAGTATCGAATGGATCACGACTTGATCATGCTCGCCATCGAAGGGCAGACGCCCCGTCAAGGCTTGATAGAGGACCACGCCCAGCGACCAGATATCCGTGCGGCGGTCGACGGCCTCCCCCCTTGCCTGTTCAGGGGACATGAAGGCCACCGTCCCCATCGTGGTGCCCTCTTTTGTCACCAAGACCCCGCCCCGAATCTTGGCCAGGCCGAAATCAAGGATCTTCGCCTGATCGTCATCGGAGATCATGATGTTGGCGCTCTTGATGTCCCGATGAACGATGCCCTTGAGATGGGCTTCTTTAAGGCCGGCGGCCACCTGCGCTCCGATGTCCAGCGCTTCCTCGAGCTTTAAATAGCCCCGCTCGATCCTGCTTCGGAGGGTCTCGCCCTCGACGAAGGCCATAGAGATGAACATCCGCCCCTCGGCCTCGTCAATCTCATGGACGGCGCAAATGCGAGGGTGGTCTAGGGCGGCTGCGGCCCGGGCCTCCCTGATGAACCGTTCTTTAGCCTGGGCATCGTATGACCATTCGGGGGGAAGGAATTTGAGAGCGACGGTTCGGTCGAGCTTGTTGTCCTTCGCTTTATAAACGGTCCCCATTCCCCCCCGGCCCAGCTCCTCGATGATCTCATAGCGGCCGGCGAACAGGGTCCCGGGGACAAGCATGTTGGTGGCTGTTTCGATCGTCCGCGTTACGGGAACGCCCTGCTTCCTGGCCGCAGTAAGGGAGGTTGCACAATTGCTGCAGTACAGTGCGGAATCGGTATTGTCAGAATGGCATTTGGGGCACTTGACGGCCATCCTAAATCCCCTTCGTGGAGTGGTCTAAAGATAACAAACATCAGGGAGTAAGTCAATCGAAACGGCCGGCCATAGCCTGGCCATGTAGTTATGAAGTCAAAAGAACCAACAAAAAGGGCTCATTTTTAGCAAATCAGGCCAAGCGGCGGTCAATCTTGATTGTGAAAAGAACTAGATGATAGAATGACTCCATGGGGGAGGGCAATTATGAACATTAAAATCAAAGACCTTACTGTCTCCGATTTTCCCGGCATTGATGAGGCCAGGTTCAACGAATGGAAAGCGCTCCAACTCAAAGCGGACCGTGAGCACAGAATTGTTTGGTATATTGCGATCGGAATATGGTTCATCTTGACTTTCCTGATTCGTGATCCCTATCCCTCGATAGGCCTCATTATCTTTTTTATTGCAGAACTCGGGGCTTATCTCATAAGAAACAAGCGCTTGCTTCAGCTCAGGAAGGAACTCAAGATGTCCGACCGATTGTGGGCCAAGAAGAAAGGCCGAATGTTCGCCGAATAGCCGATCGGGCTTCAGCCTCACGCACGCTACTCGGGCTTTTTCAACTCATCGCCTAGGCCCTAGAGTATTCCGTCATGAACGCCTTTGCCAGTTCCCGATCCGCCCAGCCCATCAGCCGGCAGCGCTCGGAACAATGAATGAATTAGCTTTCGGGCTGTGGGGTCTTCAGGCAGGCCCGCTCCACTTCGATAGGCCGGCTTTCAGAGTATGTGTCTAGCCCTCGGAGGTCGGGATACGCTGAAACTGGACTAGAAGAGATTGAAATTGCGTGCCTGAGAGGATTCGAACCTCCGACCTTTGGATCCGGAGTCCAATGGTCCGTCTGCCCGAAGAGGTATTACGCACACAAGAGCAGTCCGTCAACACGGCGCAATTGCTGGGGGATAATAGGTTTATCAGTGCGCTCCTCGTTTGTCCCACATTTGTCCCACTTGGAAGGGCAATTCGGCGCTTTTGAGGGCAAACATAAGCAAAGCAGATCGTCCTCCGGTTCGACCTCTAAGTCTATTATTTTGTTGCTTTATATGGGGGGATTTTGTGGAGCCAGCGAGAGGGATCGAACCTCCGACCTGCTGATTACGAACCAACTGATCTAGCGTTACAACTGACTGTTAATAAAGATATTGGATGGGCCACAAAATCGGTCGTGCTCAGATTGTGCTCACCGGCGGTGCCGCCCCGGATTGGCGATCAGCTGCCCTTCAGTCCGGCCAGCCGCTTCTTCGCATCCTCAACCCCGGGCAGGCCGGGGTCGGCGGCCTTCTATCTGAGTTATTTCGAGCTATCCCTCTCTAATTGTTCTACCCGGCGGCGCATCTCGGCAACCTTGGCTTTGGCGTTGTCCATGATCCGCTTGAAACGCTCATCGTCGCGGATGTTTTCGAACAGGGGGTACCTCAAACCGTAACGATATTCCCTCCATCCGGCGTCGACGGCCTTGTCGAGCCACCTTAGAGCCTCGTCCTTGTTTCCCTGGACGCTGTAAATCGCGGCCATCTGAAACCCGATATTATTGCCCTCATCGCCTTGCTCAAGCCGCTTCTGCATCCGGTCCAGGCTTCTCTGAAACAGCTTCCTTGCCTCATCCTTTCTGCCCGCCCGCCAATGGATATACCCCGATTCTACACAAACGATGTCAATATGCCTGAACGACTCTTGGGCTAAAATTTTTTGATAATATTCTTGAGCCGTCTCATAATCGCCGGAGAAGAGCTCGGCCCGGGCGGCATACATCATGGCGATCAGATTTCCAGAAATCTTCGACAGAGACCCTTGGCCCTGTGCGATCGCTTTTTGAAATTCGCCGAACGCGAGAAAAAGAAGGGTCAGCCCGCCGTGGGCCACGTCCAAATCTGGCTGAACTCCGAGCGATTTCTTCTGCCATTCCTCAGCTCGCACAGGATCATCGAGTCCATAAAATGTGGTTCCCAACGTGCTGTAAGCAAAAGCCCTGGCCGGATTCAGGGCGATCGCTTTTTTTAAGAAGGGATAAGCCTTATCGAATTCGCCGATCATGTTATAGCACTGGCCGAGAGAGCTGCATATAAATTCATTGTCGGGATTGAGTTCGGCCGCTTTTTCGACAGCCTCGACGGCTTTTTTCCACCACCCCCTCAGGAAGCCATACGCGCTCCCGAGGGCTTTGTAACCTTCGGCGAGGCCCGGGTCGAGGGATATCGCTTTTTGAGCCTCCTCGACGGGCAGAACGTACCATTCCGCCTCGGGGAATCCGAATCGAATGCCCCTTTGAGAATAGGCATCGGCAAGACCCGCATGGGCGAGGGCATAATCAGGGTCAATCTCTATCGCCTGCCTGAAAAGCGCGATCGCCTGCTCATTCTCTTCTTTTTTGTAGCGGAAGTAGTATTCGCGGCCTTTGACGTAATACATGTAAGCCCTGACGTCCTTGGTCGGTTTCTTTTCAATCCGCTCTTTTTCATCTGGAGTGAGCTTTGCCTTGAGGCTTGCGGCGATCTGCAGGGCGATATCGCTCTGGATGGCGAAGATTTCCTTTGAGTCCCGGTCGAACGTATCCGCCCAGATATTCTTATCCGTGCCGGCGTCAATCAAACGCGCTGTGATGCGCACTTGATTGTCCGCGCGACGGACGCTGCCAACGAGAATATAGGCGGCGTTGAGCTCCCGGCCGATCTCTTTGATTCCCAGATCGCTCTCCTTGTACCTCCTCGCCGATTCCTGCGACCGGACATCGAGCTCGCTGATTCTGGAAAGTTGGGTGGTAATGTCCTCGGTGATGCCGTTAGCGAAGGCTTCATCCTCGGCAGGGTTGCCGAGGTTTTCAAAAGGCAGGACGGCGATGGAGCGGTTTGAAGGCGCTGCGGGGGATATCGCTTTCTTAGGCAATACTCTTAGTAATGCGATCCCAATAACCACGGCCGCGAGGATCGCCGCGGCGGGAACGATGACTTTTTTGAGCCGGAAAGAAACTGTGATTTGTTTCGACGTGAACGGCTTTCGTTTGGGTGCGACGCGCTCGGTCGTCGGCAAGCCCTGCTCGATCTTCTCCAGATCGGCGTGGAGCTCCCCAGCGCCCTGGTAGCGTTTCGCCTTGTCCTTCTCCAGGCACTTAAGGACGAGCCCGCCAAGGTCCCGGGGGATCTGCGCGTTGATCTCCCTCGGGTCTCGCGGGATCTCGCTCTTGTGCTTCACTCCGATCGTGAACGCCGTGTCGCCTTCGAACGGCACCCGGCCCGTCAGCATCTCATAGAGGATGATCCCCAAGGAATAGATGTCCGAGCGCTGGTCGGTGTCTTTGCCTTCTACCTGCTCCGGCGACATGTACTCAGGCGTTCCGATCATCACCCCGGCGCCTGTTATCCCCTTGCCGCGGAGCGAACGGGCAATCCCGAAGTCCATGATACGGGCGTTGCCATCCTCGTCCACCATGATGTTCTGGGGCTTCAGATCGCGGTGCACGACCCCGAGGTGATGGGCTTCGGCCAAGCCTTCGCAGACCTGCTTGGCAATCGAGACGGCCCGGCCCGCTCCGAGTTGGCCGGACTTTCGGATGAACCTCTTCAGGTCCTCGCCTGGGACGAATTCCATGGTAATGAAGGTCGTGCCTTCGGCTTTGCCCAGGTCGAACATCCGGCAGACGTTGCGGTGGCTGATCTTCCGGGCAAGCTTTAGCTCGTTCGAGAAACGCTCAACTGTCTCCTTGTCCAGGGCGATCTCGGGCCGCAACAGCTTGAGAGCGATCTTCTCCTTGATGTCGGTGTCATAGACTTTATAAACTCGGCCCATGCCGCCGTGGCCCAGCTCCTCGATCACCTGGTAGCGGCCGGCGAATGTGGAACCCGTGGTGAGTTCGTGGACGGGTGTTTGGAGCGTCTCCGTCACGACCGGAGGATGGCTCTGGGGCGGGGGGAGCTGGGTGCCACAATCAGCGCAGAACTGCTTGGTCTCAGGATTTTCGGAGTGACATTTCGGGCACTTGATGGCCAAGCGATCTCCCCTACAATAACTTGGCCTCAGACTAACAGAGGGATGGGCGGGAAGTCAAACAAGGCTTGCCTGCGAGGAGCCGGACCTCCACGACGACTCTCATGGCCCCGCGATCATTTGAGCCCTTTATTAGCCTCCCCAACCGTTCCTACTTGACGCCTGACCCGCAGGGGTATATCTTTTAAGTTAGAGGCAAAGCCACCATGACGGAGCGCCGCAGTATTGGATTTAAAAAACCGACCAGTCAAGGTGTCCCTCTCTCTTCTCAATTTAGGCATAATTCCAGTCCCAATTCAGCTTCGGATATGACCAAACACGACCATTGGCAGGGAAAAAAAGGGACAAAAAAGCCGATTTCAACCCCGGAAATCCCGAATAAGGGCGGAAAAAAACCGCATAATCGCATCCCCTCTTCAAAATAGTTATTCTTCAAAATCATACGAATCAGTATTAATTTACATTGGGGGGCTTATGCGGCTCCGCTCTCTGACCCCGGTGCGCTCACAGTGTGCCGGTGGCGTGCCAACTTCTGGTTCTCAGAAGTCACTTTTTCAACTGCGTAGAAAGCCTCTCCAGCAACTTTAGCGTCATATAGTTCAAGGCCCTTGCCTGTTCCTGCGTGATGAAAAGGTCTGCCGGATCCACGCCTAAGGCATCCGCTAGCCAGACGAGAACTTCAAGGCTACAGCCCTCGCCAGTTTCAACCTTATGTAGAGTTGACCGGCTCACACCGGCCTTTTGAGCCAAGGTCACTTGGGACATTGGGAGCCGTAGCCGGACTAAGTTTCTAGAAATGTCTCTGAAGACTGTGTTCAAGCGGTCATTTGTATGAGGGCTTGTTCCGGACCGTCGTTTCATCTTTGCCATATTTGGCCTCCCTCCGCTGTCATAGAAGGATAGTCCACCGGGTGTCTATAGTCAATTCCGGAAACGGGGAAGAATCCCTGTCCCGGCCGTGTGCGGGTGGCATGCCAAAATCGACTGAAAACGCCGGAAACGCCTGTCACATTTTTATCGCACTTGTCGCTTATTGGCTTATCGGCGGACCAATCCCGGAGCGGTCAATTTATGGGGAAAATATTGGGGGGAGGGGGGAACAGATGGAGCCAGCGAGAGGGATCGAACCTCCGACCTGCTGATTACGAATCAGCTGCTCTACCGACTGAGCTACGCTGGCGTTGTGAGGCCCGATTAAGGTAAACGAAACGCCCGTTCCTGTCAAATCAGAGGGGACACGTACCAAGGGTACATGTCCCCCTATCCCCTACTGGAGAACGAAGCGGACGGTCACGGTGAAGGTCACGGGCCGGGGGCGGCCGTTGACCATGAGCGGCTCGTAGATCCACTGCTTGACGGCCACGACGGCGGCCTCGTCGAGGAGCGGGACGGACTGGAGGACCCGGACGGCCGTCACACGGCCATGGATATCGGTCGTCGCCTCGAGGATGACGATCCCCTGGATCCGGGCCTCCTTAGCGATCACGGGGTAGTCCGGCTCGACCCGGCGGACGAGCTTGGGGGGCTTGACCTCGCCGACCGCCCGGACGACGGGCTCGACCTCGCCGACGATGCCATAGAGCCCGGCGCCGAGGAGGTTCGCCGGCAAGCCGCCTCCCGTCAGCCCGTAGTCGACTCCGCCGGGGACACCGAACTCGGAGCCTTCGGCCCCGAAACCTGCCTCTTCGATGATACCGACGGGAACGTCGACGGGGGGTGTGCGCCAGGCTTCGGCCGCTGGCGCGAAGGCCCGTTTCCTGATCCGGGCCCCGGGGTTCCCGGTCCTCGCTTTCGGCGGCGCGAGCGGCGGCGCGGGCAGGGCCGGAACCACGATGACGCCCGAGATATCGACCTCAGGCAGCTCCCCGACCCGGAGAAGGGGCAGGGCCAAGAGCAGTGTCAGGGCGACCGCGTGGATGAGCACGGCCGCCGGCAGGGCCGCGGCCTTGTCCCTCAGGTGCCTTTGCGGGACGAACAGCGCATCTTGGAACATCGTCGCCTCCTTTCGGCGGATTCCCGGGAAGCTCGCGCTTCCATACTTGATACAATCGCCGCGGGGGGAAATTCCCTTTCAAAAACCGGGGGATTCGCATACAATACCCCTCTTGTCCGGCCCCGCGGCGGGACCCGAACGACCGAAAGCGCTTTGACACCATGAGCATGATCATCAAGAAGCTCGAGCTGCAAGGATTCAAATCCTTCGCCGAGCGGACCAAGATCGTCTTCCACCCCGGCATCACCGCCATCGTCGGCCCCAACGGCACCGGCAAGAGCAACCTCGTCGACGCCATGCTCTGGATCCTGGGCGGCCACCGCCAGAAGAACGTCCGAGGCGACCGGACCGAGGAGGTCATCTTCAGCGGCAACTCCAAGCGCCCCGCCCTGAGCATGGCCGACGCCGTCCTGTCGCTGGCCGACGCCGACGAGAGCCTCGTCGTCTCCCATCGCGCCTTCCGCTCCGGCGAGAGCGAATACCGGATGAACGGCAAGACGGTCCGCCTCAAGGACATCCAGGACGAGCTCTGGCGCCACGCCATCGGCGAGAAGGAGTACTTCGTCATCGAGCAGGGCGCGATCGGCAACTTCGTCACCTCCAAGCCGAACGAAAAGCGGCAGTACATCGAGGAGGCCGCCGGCACGGCCTACTACAAGGACAAGAAGCGGCTGGCCCAATCGAAGCTCGAGAGCACCGAGCAGAACCTCATCCGCCTCGAGGACATCATCATCGAGGTCGAGAAGGCCAAGAACTCCCTCCAGCGCCAGGCCCGGGCGGCCAACCGCTACCGCCGCCTGCGGGAGCGCATCCGCGAGCTGACCTCCCATCACTACCAGAGGAAGCTCGTCCTCCTCGAAAAGGCCCGGCAGGACGCCGCCGCCCTCTACGAAACGAGCCTGCGCGGCGAGCAGGAAGCCACGGCCCGCCTCCGGAACGAAGAGAAGGATGCCGCGGCCCGCCGTCATGAACACTGGGACCTGGAAAAGGCCCTAAAAGAGTCGCAGGAGAAGCTCTTCGGCCTGAAGTCGAGCGCCGCCCGGACCGAGAGCGACATCGAGCGCGAGACGAAGAGGATCGAGTTCTTCGAGGAGAAGAAGAAGCGGGCCGAAGCCGACCGGAACGAGCTTCTCGAAGACGTCCTCCACCTGACCCGGGAACTCGAGGACCTCAAGGGGCGCCTCGGCGGGTTCGAGGGGACGCTCGCGGCCAGCCGGTCCGAGGTCGACGCCTCCGCGGCCAGCCTTGCCGCCGCGAAGGACGCCCGGCGTCGGGCCGAGCAGGAGATCGAGGCCCTGCGCGGCTTCAATCTCCAGGCCCTCCAGGCCCTGACCGAAACGAGGAACGAGAACGTCCGGTCCGACAAGGAGCTCGAGCTCCTCGTCCGCCAGGAAGAGAAGCTCGCGGCGCAGCTGGCCGAACAGAGCGGGTTCCTGGCCGAGAACGCGGCCCGAACGGCCGCGCTCGAGGCCGAGATCGCCGAACAGCGCGGCTTCCGGCAGACGCTGGTCAGCCGGGCAGAGGACGTCAAGACGGCCCTCGGCGCGGAGCGGGCGGCCGTCGAGACGGCCAGGCGCCGGCTCGAAGCCCTGAAGACCCGCCGCGACGAGACGGCCTATCATCTCCAGGCCTTGCGCAAGATCGACGAGAAAGAGCGCGGCGAAGCGCCGGCCGACGACGTCCCGGGCGGGCTCGGCATCCTGGCCGACCTCATCAGGACGGACCCCGGGAACGCCGCGCTCTTCGACGCGTTCTGGAGGGACGGGGCCCGGTCCCGCGTCGTCCCCGCGGAAGAGTTCCTTCGCGGCCTGCCCGAGGGCCTCCGCGGCACCTACCTCCTCGTCCCCGCCGCTGCCCGGCCCCCTGTCCCGGCCGAAGTCCTCGGCCGGCCCGGGGTCAAGGGCCTTCTCAAAAGCCTCATCGAGCCTGACGTCCGCCTCCAGGACCGGCTCGCCGGGCTCGAGGACGCCGTCATCGTCAACGACGTCGGCGAGGCCGTCCGGCTCTGGATCGATCATCCCGGCCTGAATTTCCTGACGCCGTCGGGGGACCTTCTCCTAGCGTCGGGCCTCCTCCGGGTCGGACAGAGGGCCGAGGGCGCGATCGCTCTGGCCTCCGAGATGCGCCGGCTCGAGGCCGAGATCGGCGGCATCGGATCCGACCTCGAGCCCCTCACGGCCGGGATCGACGAAAAGATGACGGGCATCGCGGCCCTCGAGGCCGAGCTGGCCGCGGTCCGCGAAGAGCTCGACCGGACGGAGCGCGTCATCCACGACCGGGAGCGCGAGCTCCGCTACGGACAGGACGACGGCACGCGCATCCGGACGACCCAAGCGCTCATCGGCCGCGAGCTCGAAGTCCTCGGCGGCGAGAAGGGCCGGCTCGGCGAGGCCTTGCAGGGAACCGGCGAAGGCCTGGCCCGCCTCGAGGCGGAAGCCCGCTCGCTCAAGGAGAAGATCGAGGCCAAAGAACGGGACCACGCCGGGCTCGTCGCCGAGGCGGAGGGGCTCGAGCGCCGCTTCTTCGAGACCAAGGCCGGACTCGACCTCGTCCAGGAGCGGATGAACGGGATCGGCGACCAGATCCGGGCGACGGAGAAGCGCAAGGCGGCCGCGGCGGCCAAGATCGAGCTGCTCGAGGCCGACGCGCGGCAGAGCGACGCGGCCCAGGCCCGTCTGCGGGAGGAGATACAGGCCCTTCGGGAGAGCGCCGGGTCGGTCGGCGAGGAGCGCCTCCGCGCTGAAGCCCGGCTCGAGGAGACGGAGGCGGCGCTCGCGCGAGGCCGCGAAGCCCTCGAAAGCTCCGAAGTCGCGGTCCAGAGGACGCGGCGGGAAGAGGAAGCGGCCAAGGACGGGCGCGTCCGCGACGAGATCCGCAAAGCTGAGGTCGAGCGCGACCTGGTCAATCTCGACGAGATGTGCTGGCAGGAGCTCAAGAAGACCTTGGTCGAGCTCAGGACCGAGGTCCGGGCCGCCGCCGAGGCCGCCCCGTCCGCCGGACCGGCGGAAGAGCCGGAAACCGAGGACGAGGGCGAGGAGGAGGCCGAAGAGAACGGCGCCGCGAGCGAGGCGCCGCCCTCCGCCGAAGCGATCGCGGGTGTCGCCGCCGGGGCCGAGGCGCCCAAGCCGCGCCGGACGGTTCAAAAATGGCGGCCCCTCGCCGAGATGTCCGACGAGGACGTCGAGAAGGAGCTCGAAGAGGCCCGGGAGACGGTCAACCGCTTCAAGGCCGTCAACCTCATGGCCGAGGAGGAGTTCCTCGAGCAGAAGAAGCGCTTCGATTTCCTGACGGAGCAGCGCCGCGACCTCCGCGAGTCGATCACCTCGACCGAGGAGGCCATCCGCAGGATCGACGAGGAGAGCAAGACCCAGTTCCTCAAGGCCCTTGAGGAGGTCAACAAGAACTTCCAGGACCTCTTCGCCTTGCTCTTCAAGGGCGGCAACGCCGCGGTCAAGCTCCTCGAGCCGGAGAACCCGCTCGAGAGCGGCGTCGAGATCATCGCCCAGCCGCCGGGGAAGCGCGTCCAGAACCTCAGCCTGCTCTCGGGCGGCGAGAAATCGCTGACCAGCCTGGCTTTCCTTTTCGCCATGTTCCGCTACCGGCCCTCGCCGTTCTGCTTCCTCGACGAGGTCGACGCGGCCCTCGACGACGTCAACCTGGCCCGCTTCCTCGACCTCCTCAGGCAGATCAAGCACCAGACGCAGTTCATCCTCATCACCCACAACTACAAGACGATGGAAGTGGCCGACTACATCTACGGCACGACCATGGCCGAGCCCAACATGACCAAGCTCCTCTCGGTCAAGCTCGAGAGGAAGGGCGGCGAAGCGCCGCCCGAATCCGTATAGCGGCGCCGGCCGGCCCGGCGCGAAGGAGGGCGGCATGTCGACCTATCTCATCATCATCCTCGCTTATCTCATCGCTCTGACGGTCCTGAACTTCATCCGCTCCAGGAAGATCAAGAGCCAGGAGCAGTTCATGGTCGCCGGACGGAGCCTCAAGTGGCAGGTCATGGTCTTTACCCTGATCTGCACCTGGATCGGCTCGGGGACGTTCATCAGCGGCGCCGAGTTCGCCTCCAAGGCCGGCTTCTCGGCCCTCTGGCTGGCGGGCGGGGCCTGGGTCGGGATCATCCTCATCTATTTCCTCGCGGCCAAGATCCACACGTTCGGGCAGTACACGGTGGGCGACGTCCTCGAGGTCCGCTATGGCCCGGCCGCGCGCGTCTTCGGGGCTATCGCCCTGATCATGTCCTTCATCTCCATCGTCTCCTACCAGTTCGTCGCCGGCGGCTTCATCCTCAACGTCATCACGGACGGCAAGATCTCGGAGGCGACCGGCACGCTCATCGCGGCCGCGTTCGTCATCCTGTTCACGGCCCTGGGCGGCATGGTCGCCATCGCCTACACGGACCTGCCGAACGGCATCATCATCGTCCTGGCCTGCCTGCTCGCGGTGCCTTTCGTCATCGGCGCGGCCGGCGGCCTGCCGGCGGCCAAGGCGGCCCTCGAGCCGGGATATTTCGCCGTCGTCAACAGCCAGTTCGGCGCCCACCCCTGGCTCAAGGCCGTCGGCTACTTCCTCTCGACGATGTTCCTGCTCCTCGGCGTCCAGAGCATGTACCAGAAGTTCTACAGCGCCAAGTCGGGGAAGGACGCCAAGAAGGCCGTGGCCTGGTGGACGGTCGGCACGATCTTCGTCGAGACCGTGGTCGTCGTCATCGCCGTCTTCGCCTTCAGCAAGCTCCAGGGCCAGATCGACCTGAGTGTCCCCAAGGCCGGCGGCAAGGTCGTCCTGATGGCGGCCAAACAGCTCGTGCCCTTCCCCGTCGGCGTCCTGCTCCTCGGCGCGGCCTGCGCCGTGGTCATCTCGACGGGCATGAACTATCTGCTCTCCCCTTCGACGACCCTGATGCGCGACATCTACCAGCGCTTCATGAAGAAGACGCCGGGCGAGAAGAACATGGTCGCCCTGCAGAAGGTCCTGGTCGTCGCCATCGGCGTCGTGGCCTTCCTGCTGGCCACCCAGCTCAAATCGGTCCTGGAGATGAGCTTCTTCGCCTACACCATCTACGGCGTGGCCATCACCCCGGCCCTCCTCGCCGCTCTGGCCTGGAAGCGGGTGACCAAGGCCGGCGGCCTGGCCTCCATCATCTCCGGGACGGTCGTCTGCCTCGTCTTCTTCGCTTTGCCCAAGATCAAGGGCCTCTCCATCCCCGTCATCGAGGGCGACGCCTGGGGCATTCCGCTCATCTACCCCGCTCTCTTCGCCTCGCTCGCCGCACTCGTCATCGTCAGCCTGCTCACGCCGAAGCCCAAGCCCGAAGAACTAGAAAAATTCTTCCCTAAGGGATAATTCTTCTGATCGGAATTTTATTTGAACGGACCAGACACGCGGGAGGCCGCAGAGAGAGGGGCCGAGGGGTATCGCGGAGTGAGCATAAAGCGGGCGTTTAGCCGGCATCGGGCCGGAGACCTAAGAACGGGCTCCGGACCGTGCCGGCGTTAAGAACGACCGCAGCGAACGGAGACGATCCCCGAGGGCCCGCTGCGGCCGCAACGAAGGAGCGAAGGCTCATGACGGGCGTTGTCATCGACCGGCGCTACATGGACCACGATATGGGCGCGTGGCACGTCGAATCGCCGGCCCGCATCGAGGCCCTCCTGCGGATGCTCGCTGAGGACCCGCCCGTCCCCTACCTGGCCATCGAGCCCCGTCCGGCGACGGACGAAGAGTTGCGTCGGGTCCATGAGCGCGGCTATATCGACCTTATCCGTGCGACCGCCGGCAAGACCGTTCCCCTCGACGGGGACACGACGGCCGGCCCAAAAACCTACGAGACGGCCCTGCTCGCCGCCGGCGGCCTGCTCGAAGCCCTCGACCGGATCATGGACGGCTCCGTATGCAACGCCTTCGCCCTGGTCCGGCCGCCCGGCCACCACGCCGAGGCCTCCGAGGCGCGGGGCTTCTGCGTCTTCAACAACGTTGCCGTCGGCGCCGAGCATCTCCTCCGAAAGCGCGGCCTCAAGCGGGTCCTCATCGTCGACTGGGACCTCCACCACGGCAACGGGACCGAGCACGCCTTCTACGGGCGCCGCGACGTCCTGTATTTCTCGACCCATCAGGCCCCTCTCTACCCGGGCACGGGAGCCGTTCGCTCCTTCGGCCAAGGCGAGGGCCACGGCTACAACCTCAACGTCCCTCTTCTCGCCGGCAAGGGCGACGCCGACTATTTTTATGTCTTCGAGAGGATCCTGGCCCCGGTCGCGGCCCAGTTCGCCCCCGAATTCATCCTGGCGAGCGCCGGGTTCGACATCGGCGCCGGCGATCCCCTCGGCGGGATGTCGGTGACGCCGGCAGGATTCGGGCGCATGACCGCGGCCCTCCTGGCCATGGCCGAGCGGACGGCGGCCGGCCGGCTGGCCTTGGTCCTCGAGGGCGGCTACGACCTCACGGTCCTCAGGAACGGGGTCAGCGAGGTTCTAAAAGCGCTCTCAAGAGGGACGGTTCCCGCTGAAGCCTCGGGTGGGGAAAGCCCTCCCCCCTCGGACGGCCTTCGGGTGGAGCTCCGGGAGGCGCGGGCGACTTTCCGCGCGAAATGGGACCTCCCCGAGGCCTGACTGTCCTCCTCCCTGGATAACGTCACCAAATCAGGACAGACCGGGGCCCATCTCTCCCATATCTCCAGGGGGAGTTCTTGGCATGGTTTTTGCAGATAAGGAGATCAGGAATAGGAGTAAGGATCATGAGAAGGACACTCGTTATCGCATTCGCCGTTCTCGTTCTCGCGGTGGGCGTCTTCGCCCAGGAGGCGCAGGCCCCGACTCCGCAGACTCCCCCCGCGCAGGCCCCTCAGGAGGCGAAGGACGCGAAGTATACCAACGAGTCCGTCGCCCGCCTGAGCTTCGTCGAGGGCAAGGCCTTCGTGCAGAGGGCATCCGACCTCGGCTATGAGGAAGCGGCGCTCAACATGCCCATCAGCGAAGGCGACCGCATCGGCACGTCCGAGGGCCGCGTCGAGGTCCACTTCGGCCGGGGGAACTATATCCGTCTCGACGGCGAGACCAAGCTCGATATCCTCAATCTGCCGAAGAAGACCGACGACATCGCCCGCTTCCGCGTCTGGTCGGGCAGCATCTTCCTCGTCGTGGGCACCCTGAAGGAGGAAAAGGCGATCGAGCTCCATACCGCCGACTCTTCCTTCTACGTTCTCGACCGCGGCGTCTACCGGGTGGACGTCCGCGAGAACAAGGACACGGAGATCCAGGTCTACAACGGTCTCCTCGAGGTCGCCGGCGAGGAGGGCTCGACCCTGCTCAAGGGATCCCAGCGGCTCGAGGTCTCCGAGGGCCGCTTCACGTCGAAGCCCTCGTCCTTCATCGCCGTGGCCAACGACGGCTTCGACCGCTTCAACGAATCGCGGACCGCCGCGACGGGACGTCAGTACGCCCAGAGCCGTCTGCCCGAAGAGCTCTCCGATTATGAGGCCGAACTCGAGGAATACGGCGAATGGACCTATCTGCCGCCCTACGGCAACGTTTGGGTCCCGGGGGGCGTGGACGACGACTGGCGCCCCTATTATAACGGCCGGTGGACCTGGCTTCCCTTGTCGGGCTGGACCTGGTGGCCCTATGAGCCCTGGGGTTGGTCGACCTTCCACTATGGCCGCTGGCACTGGGGCGTCGACTTCGGCTGGTACTGGATCCCTATGAATATGTGGGGCCCGGGCTGGGTGAACTGGTGGTGGGACGACTTTTACTTCGGCTGGGCGCCGCTCAGCTACTGGGGCTACCCCGGCATCGTCTTCGGGGGCGCCTACTACGGCCATTACTACGGCGCCTACTACCCCTCGCATTCACGGGCCCTGACGGTCGTCCGGCGCGATCAGCTCAAGGACCCGCATATCGCGCGGAACGCTCTCCGGGGTGATTCCCTCAAGAGCTTGAACAGGATGAGCCTGACGAACCGGAGCCTCAGCCTCAAGCCGGCCGGCTCGAAGATATCCGTCCAGCCGCTCGACGGCAACCGGGTCCTCCTCCGGAACGATAGCCGGGGGAGCGGACTCACGCAGGACCGGCGGATCAACCGACCGTCCACGGGCGGCACGGCGAACTCGTCCGAGCCCCGGGCGATCCGGAAGCCCGACAACCCGGGGAGAACAGAGGAGAAGTCCAAGGGGACCGCGGCCAAGCCGCAGAGCGTCAAGAGCCCGTCCAGCGGCGGCGAGAAGAAGGCCGCTTCGCCCAAGTCCTCGAGCTCAGGCGCGGGCAAGGTCCAGAAGAAGAAGGATGAGTCGCCGGCGGCCGGCGGCGGGGCGACGGCGACATATCGGAGCGATCCGTCCGTCGGCGGGACGTCCTCCCGGGTGGGGAACCCGAAGACCTCCTACGGCTATCCCTCTTCCCCGACCATCAAGCGGCCTCAAACCTACGGCGATAGCGGCCGGGCCAGGGCCCGGACGTTCAGCGGCCCCACGTCCCGGCCGTCCTCGAGCGGCGGCTCGTACGCGCGGCCTTCCTCGGGTCGTTCCAGCGGATCGACGTCGAGCGGCAGCCGGGCCCGGGTCGGTTCGTCTTCGTCGGGCCGGTCGAGCAGCGTCTCGCGCGGCTCGTCCTCGCGCGGCAGCTCCGGTTCGGCCTCGCGGGGCTCATCGGGCGGCTCCCGAAGCTCCTCGGGAGGCTCCCGGAGCTCCTCGGGCGGCAGCGGCGGCGTCCGCAGAAAGTAGCAACCCCTTTCCATCAGGGGGGCGTCCCTCTCGCCATGGCCGGTTGGGGAGGGACGTCCCCTTCTTTTTTTCTGATCCCGCTCAGTGGTCTTCGGTCGCCTTGTCGACGACGTAGTAGTCGAGGATCCGGAGATGGTCGGCGAGCGTGCAGTAGCGCCCCGGCTCGGTCCCCGGGAAGAACACTTCGAGGAACGGATAGCGGCAGATCGAGGTGGCCAGGAGGCCCGTCTTCCGGTCGATCTCGACGAAGACGAGGTTCGGCGGCACTTCGAAATCGGGCGGCTGGAAGTCCACGACGCCCTCGTCCCCGGCCTTCTTCCTGGCGTCATCGATGACCCGGGCGAAGAAGTCCTGCCAGATGGGCAGGGCCGCGGCGGCCCCGCTCTGCCTTTCCCCCAGAGGGATCTGCTTGTCGTGGCCGACCCAGACGCCGGCGCAGAGGTTAGGCGAAAATCCGATGAACCAGGCGTCCGAGTACTTGTCGGTCGTCCCGGTCTTCCCGGCGAGCGGCGCGCCCAGGACCGAGGCGGCTCCGGCCGTCCCGCCCTCCGATTCGACGACGCCGCGCATGAGATAGGTCATCATGTAGGCCGTCTGGGGAGAGATGACCTCTTGCGATTCGACGCGGGCCTCCTCGAGGACGTTGCCGTCCTTGTCCTCGATCCGGCTGATGAAATAGGGCCGGAAGCGGACGCCCTTGTTGGGGAATGTCGAGAAGCCCGAGACCATCTCGAGCAGGGTCACTTCGAAGGATCCCAGGCTGAGGGACAGGTAGGGATAGAGTGGCGAGGTGATGCCGAAGCGCCGGCAGTATTCGACGCCGACCTGAGGCGAGACGAAATCCAGGAGCTTGGCCGTGACGACGTTGCGCGATTGCTCGAGGCCGGTGCGGACGGTCACGGCGCCCTTGTATTTCCGGTCATAGTTCTTGGGCGACCAGGGCTCGCCGTCCCAGCGGTCGATGAAGGTCACCGGCTCGTCGACGATGAGGCTGGCCGGGGTGAATCCGTTTTCCAAGGCGGCCGTATAGAGGAAGGGCTTGATGGCCGAACCCGTCTGCCGCGGCGCCTGGACGGCCCGGTTGAACTGGCTGTCGCGGAAGGAGTAACCCCCGACGAGCGCCTTGATCTGGCCCGTCTGCGGCTCGACGGCCACGAAGCCGCCGTTCCGCAGGGGCTTCTGATCGAGGGAGACCTTGGCCTCCTTCGCGGCCTCGTCGGTGGACGCGACCTTGACCTGGACGATGTCTCCCCGCTTGAGGAGCGCGTCGAGGCGGGAGGCATTCGTCCAGCCGATGTCCTTGGCCGTCATCTTGCCGATCGCGTTCTTGATCCGGACGTCGGCTTCGCTGCGGGAGACCGAGAGGACGATGGCGTCATAGACCTCGGACGGCTCGAGCGTCTGGCTCTCCCAGCTGCGGAGCCACTGCTCCTCGAGCGCGGCCTGGGGCGTGGAGACCAGGTCCTTCAGGTCGTCCGGTCCGGCCGTGAGCAGGTTCGGCTTGTCGGCCCTCCAGCCGTTCAGTCCGTTCTCCGTCTGGCGCAATCCCGACCGGAGGGCCCGCTCGGCGTAGCGCTGGAGGGTCGGATCGAGGGTCGTGTAGACCTTCAGCCCGGCCCGGTATAGGCCTTCGACGCCGTAGTTCTTCTCGAGATAGCGCCGGACCTCCTCGAAGAAGTAGGCGCCGAATTCCGCGCTCGACCGCCTCAGGGGGAGGACGCTCATCGGCAGCTGCTTGGCCGCTTCCCCTTCGGCCTTGCCGAGATAGCCTTCGATCACCATCCGGTTGAGGACGTGGTTGCGGCGGTTGAGAGTGAGCCTCGCATTGGTATAGGGCGAATAGAGCGAAGGGCCGCGGAAGACGCCGGCGACGAGGGCGGACTCGACGAGGGCGAGGTCCCTGACGTCCTTGCCGAAGTAGAGGTTGGCCGCGGCCTGGACGCCGTGGGCGCCGTGACCAAGGAGGAAGTGATTGCAGTAAAGCTCGAGGATCTTCTCCTTGGGGTAGATCTTCTCGATCTCGCGGGCGACCCAGAGTTCCTTGAGCTTGCGGCGCAGGCTCACTTCGCGGTGGAGGAACAGTGAGCGGGCCAGCTGCTGGGTGATCGTGCTGCCGCCCTCGGGACGCCGTCCGCCGAGGACCTTGAAGACGTCCGCCCACACGGCCCGCAGGATGCCGCGAAGGTCGATCCCGCCGTGGCGGAAGAAGCTCGGGTCCTCGGTGGCCACGATGGCGTCGACGAGGGATTTCGGGAGCCGGTCATAAGGGACCTCGACGCGCATCTCCTCGGCGAACTCCTTGATGGGCTTTCCGTCGGCGGCGTAGACCGTCGTGATGAGCTTGGGCCGGAACGTCTCGATGTCGGTGACGTCGGGGAGGTTGTCCTTGATGGCGACATAGGCGCCGAATATCGCGCCCAGGCCGACGGCCAACCCGGCCAGGGCGAGGATGAGGAAGGCGCGGAGGACCGTGCCCCGCTTGAACTTCTTGATCTTGATCTTGAGCCCAGGGATCTTCAATGTGAACTTCCGTCCGTTTGCGTCCGTTGGTACCGGGGCGGTTGTTTCCGGGGGGGTTGTCTCCGGAGCCGTCGGGTCCAGGTCGCTCATGGCAGTAATATTGAAATCATAGCAAATCGACCCCTAAAAGACAAAAAGCCCTTCTTTCCGAGAAGGCCGCGGAAGAAGGGGTCGAGGGGTGTCATCGGAGTGAGCATGAAGCGGTGAAATAGCCGGCATCGGGACGGAGACGTCCAGGTCGGCTCCGGACCGTGACGGCGTGAAGTTTCACCGCAGCGAGCGGAGATGATCCCCGAGACCCCTCCGCGGCCGGAGCGGGAGGAGCGGCGCGACGTGGCTCCAGATCTCGCGGCCGATGGCCCGCTTGTCGCCGCGGCCGTCGATATGGACGAAGCGGGGCCCCGTGAGGCCGCGGAAGATCTCCCGGACCCGGACGAGGTAATCCTCGCGCTCGAAGAGCTCGTCGCGGCGCTTCCGGCCGCGGATCCGGGCCAGTCCGGCCCGGGCGTCGACGTCGAGGACGACGACGAGGTGGGGAGCGATGGCGAAGGCCTCGTTCATCCTCCGGATCCGGTCGGCGTCGAGGCCCTTGGCCCCCTGGTAGGCCATGGTCGAGAAGTAATACCGGTCGAGGACGACCGCGCGGCCTGCCCGGAGGGCGGGCCCGAGGTTCTTGGCGACGTTCTCGCGCCGGTCTTTGACAAAGAGCGCCAGCTCCTCCTCCGGCGTCAGGGAATCGGCCCGGGCGGCCAGCCTCTTGATCTCCCGGCCCCAGCGGCCCCGGGTCGGCTCGCGGAAAAAGCTCGCCTCGACGCCGCGCCGGCGGAGGCGCCGCACCAGGGCCTTGGCTTGGGTCGTCTTCCCGGACCCGTCGATCCCCTCGAGGACGATGAGCAGGCCGCGCCGGCGCTTAACGGGCATGGGATGCCATCATAAACCGGATCTACGAGGGGGTCAAACCTACTTTTTTCGAAAAAAAGTAGGTTTGACCCCCTCCTCAAGGATGCAACGGAGTCCCGTCAGCCGGCGTTTGGAATGGCTTGGGAGAATTGAATTTATAGGCCTAAGATGCTATTCTAATATCTCTGTTCGCGGAGGATTTCCATGAAGAAATGCGCCTGGATAGCCGTATCGAGCTTCACCCTGGGCCTGCTCCTCGCAGGCTACCTGTTCCTCTATCTCCCCGAGAAGACCCCGGCCCCGCCGGACGTCTTCGCCACGGCGGCCCTCCGGCCCTCGGGGCCGAACCTCTTCGCCGCCCCCGTCCCCCAGGAGAAGGCCACCCTGGATTTCGTCACCATCGCCGAGAAGATCGGCCCGGCCGTCGTCCGCATCGAGGCCGAGCGCAAAGAGCCCTCGAGGTCCATGGGTTTCGGCGACGAATGGCCCTTCGGCGACGACTTCTTCAACCGGATGTTCCCCCAGCCGCGGCGGAACCAGCCGGAGTCCAACACCGTCACGGTCGGCGGCACGGGCTTCTTCATCACCGCCGACGGCTTCATCCTGACCAACAACCACCTCGTCGAGAAGGACAAGACGACGCGGGTCATCGTCACGACCCTGGCCGGCAAGGAATACGACGCCGAGATCGTCGGCACGGACCCGGGGACCGATCTCGCCCTGCTCAAGGTCAAGGCCAAGGACCTGCCCTTCGCCGAGCTCGGCGATTCCGCCCAGGTCAAGGTCGGCGAATGGGTCCTGGCCATCGGCAACCCCCTGGGCATGGAGCACACGGTCACGGCCGGCATCGTCAGCTACAAGGGCCGGTCGATCGACACGCAGAGCTACCAGGACTTCATCCAGACCGACGCGGCCATCAACCGCGGCAACAGCGGCGGCCCTCTCATCAACATGAAGGGCGAGGTCGTCGGCATCAACTCCAACATCGTCACCTCGGGCTTCGGCGGCGGCGGCAACATCGGCATCGGCTTCGCCATCCCGTCCGATATCGCCAAGAAGGTCATCGTCCAGCTCAGGGAGAAGGGCCGGGTCGTCCGCGGCCGCCTCGGCATCGGGATCCGGGACCTCACCGAGGGCATGGCCAAGCAGCTCGGGCTCAAGTCCAAGGCCGGCGCCGTCATCAGCTCCGTCGAGCCGGACTCCCCCGCCGAGAACGCCAAGCTCAAGCAGTACGACGTCATCACCCAGGTCAACGGAGAGCCCATTAAGAACGGCGACGAGCTGCGCTTCAAGATCGCCGACATCCAGCCCGGGAACAAGGTCAACCTCGTCATCGTCCGCGACGCCAAGGAGATGAAGGTCACGGCCACGGTCGACGAGCTCGAGCCCGAGCCCGAGAAGGGCCAGATCGCCAGCCCCGATAAGGACATCGGCGTCTCCGTCGTCGCCTTGACGCCCGCGATCGCCCGCCGCTACGGGCTCAAGACGGCCGAGGGCCTCTTCATCACCGAGGTCCGCAACGGCAGCGAGGCCGACCGCGAGAACCTGGCCGCGGGGATGATCATCCTCGAGGTCAACCGCAAAAAAGTGACCGCCGTCCGCGATTTCGAGGACATCCTCAAGAGGACGGCCAGCGGCGACGAGGTCATCCTCCTCGTCCGCCAGGAGACCGAAGCACGCTCGCAGGACTTCATCGTTTCGGTCAAAGTCCGCTGATGCGGTTCACCAAGGTCCACGCCCTAGGCAACGACTTCCTCATCGTCAGTCCTCCCGATCGGGCCGACCTGGCCTCGCCCGGGGCGCTGGCCCGCAGGATCTGCGAGCGTCATACGGGCGTCGGGGCCGACGGCCTGATCTTCCTCGAGCCCGAGGCGGGGGATCCGGCCCGGACCCGGTTCCGCATCTTCAATTCCGACGGCAGCGAGGCGGAGATCTCCGGGAACGGCCTGCGCTGCGCCGGCGCGTTCCTCGTCTCCAGCGGGGCCGCGCCTTCGGCCGAGATCGTCTTCAGAACGGCAGCGGGGGACCGCCTGTGCGAAGTCCTGGCCTCCCGGGGCCGCGCTTTCGAGCTCCGCATCGGCCTGGGCTCTCCCCGGCTGGCCTCGAAGGACATCCCTTTCCACGACGGCCGGCCGCGCGACCGGGTCGTCGACCTTCCCCTCGCCATCAACCTCAACACCTACAAAGTGACCTGCCTGTCCGTCGGCAATCCCCATTGTGGCGTCTTTTTCGACAGTCTCCCGCCCCGCGTGGAGTGGCACCGGATCGGCGCCGAGGTCGAGTCCCACCCGTTCTTCCCCCATCGGACCAACGTCGAGTTCATCCGCGTGCTCAGCCGGACCGAGATCGATGTGCTCTTCTGGGAGCGCGGCGTCGGAGAGACGCACGCGTCGGGCACCGGCGCGGCGGCCGCGGCGGTCGCGGCCATGCTCAAGGGACTGGTCGACCGCGCGGTCACCGTCCGCACGGCCATCGGCAGCCTGAAGGTCGAATGGCCGGAGGGCGGGGAGATCCTCCAAACGGGCCCGGCTGAGATCGTCTTCTCCGGTGATTTCCCGGCCGCGTGAGCGGCGGCCGGCTTCTTACACGAAATGCTCGAAACCCCGGGGGCGAAGGGGTTTTTTCTTTTTCCCGGGGCCGATGAGGGTAACCCTCCGGCCGGCGGTGATGCGGCCGATCCGCGTCAGACGGTGCCTCGCGGCGAGTCTGTCGACGGCGGCCAGGTTCGTCGGCCTGACCGTGAACAGGAGCTCGAAATCCTCTCCCCCGTCGAGGGCCATGGCCAACGGGTCCCTGGCCATATACGCGAGGGCCGCCGAAACGGGGATGCGGGCCGCTTCGACCTCCGCGCCGACCCCGCTTTCCCGGCAGACGTGGGCCAGGTCGACGGACAGGCCGTCGGAGAGATCGATCATCGCCGAGGCGAGCTTCCTCTGAGCCAGCAGAGACCCGAGCTCCAGGCGGGGCGTCGGATCGAGGAAGGCGTCGATCAAGGGCCGGACGGCCTTGACGACACCGCGGTGGCCGCCCTTCTCAAGGAGCCGGAAACCTCCGGCCGCATCGCCGAGCGTCCCCGACACGTAGATCGCGTCGCCGGGCTTGGCCCCGCACCTCCGGACGGCGGATATCGCCTCCCCCGTCACCGTGACCGCGATCATGATCCTGTCGGCCTGGGAGAGGTCGCCTCCGACCAGTGCGACTCCGGCCTCGCGGGCCGCGGCCCGGAACCCGGCCATGAACTGATGCAGCCAGCTCTCCTCGATGTCCCCGGGAAGGGCCATCCCCACAAGGGCATGGAGCGGCCGTCCGCCCATGGCGGCGATGTCGCTGAGGTTGACGTTGAGGGCCTTGCGGCCGAGCAGCCGGGCCGGATGCCCGTCGCGGCGAAAATCCTCGTCCTCGACGAGGATGTCGGTCGTCAGGAGGAGCTTCCCGGGCGTCTTGACCAGGGCCGCGTCGTCGCCGATGCCGATGAGGACGTCGCTCCGGCGAACGCCGAAGGCTCCGCGGATGCGCGCGATG
>Ga0209253_10001222_pt1 | contig 22497 bp, 23 predicted proteins | sample FrelakmetBRP12BR_FD_187145 | JGI IMG/M metagenome (GOLD analysis project Ga0209253, IMG submission 187145) | Freshwater lake sediment microbial communities from the University of Notre Dame, USA, for methane emissions studies - BRP12 BR (SPAdes)... | ecosystem: Environmental > Aquatic >...
CGGCAGCTGGCATAAAGAAACGGTGGATAACAGCGGCAGTGTAGGAGAAGATACTTCGATTGCACTGGACAGCAGTGACAACCCCCACATCAGCTACTATGATGCCACCAACGGTGCGCTGAAGTACGCCTACTATGATGGCAGCTGGGCCAAAGAGACGGTAGATAACAGCGGCAGTGTAGGAGAAGATACTTCGATTGCACTAGATAGTAGTGGGAATCCCCACATCAGCTACTATGATACTACCAACGGTAACCTGAAATACGCTTACTATGATAGCGGCTGGAACATAGAAACCATTGACTCCCTGGGTGATGTGGGAAGGGCAACATCCCTTGCCCTCGACGGTAGTGGAAACCCTCACATTAGCTATATGGATGCCACGAACAGTAATCTGAAGTATGCCCACTATGACGGAAGCTGGACCAAAGAAACGGTAGATAACAACGCCGATGTGGGGGCATCAACTTCTCTTGCTCTGGATAGTAGTAGCAATCCTCACTTCAGTTACTATGACTCAACTAATGGCGATTTAAAGTATGCCTACTATGAAGAAGGAGACTGGCAGATAGAAACAGTGGAGAGCAGTGCTACGGTAGGCGATGACTGCTCCCTCACCCTCGACAGCAGCAATAATCCCCATATCAGTTACTATAACCTCACTAACGGTGATCTGAAGTATGCAACTAAAGGTGGTATGGTATCCTCCACCACTACCACAGGTCCAGTTTCTACCACTACCACTACACCCTCAGGCCACTGTCCACTGAGTGAAATCTATGGAGAGTATTCTGCAGAGGTAGCATTCCTTAGGTATTTCAGGGACGAAGTCCTCACGCAAACCCCCGCAGGGAGGGAACTCATCAGGGTATATTATGAGTGGAGCCCTCTATCAATAAAGGTGATGAAGCACGATGAACAATGTAAAAGGAAAGTTAAAGAAATGATCGATGAAGTTTTACCTTTGGCGCAAGCAGAAATAGAATAAACCCCTTCTTTGATCTTTTAAGCCACGTACTCTAAGGATACCCATTTTAGATCACACCATTTCTCTCTTCAGCTTTTCTGAGGATATTCCCCTCATCGATTTCTCCATCAGAAAGGCACACAAAAGGAAACCCCTACTGTTGAGCAAAAAATAGAAGAGGGTACTCGCATCGATGTACCCTCATAGTACAAGAAGTCTGTGACAACCATACCCAGTTACACTGAGTATAGTTATCCCCTTCCCTCTAAACTTTCTATTCCCTGCTTAACTACCTTCTTGGTTATGTAGCTGGTCTTATTGATGTAGCCACTCAACAGCGTCCGATCGCATACTAAGTTGATAACCCGAGGTATGCCTCTAGAATACTTATAGATATATTTTAAGGCACTTGGAGAGAAGGTAATATTCTCGCATGCCCCTGCTACCGTTAAACGGTGTGCAATGTAGTTTTCAATTTCCCCTCTATCCAAAGGGTTAATCTGGTGTCGAATAGATATCCTTTGATTGAGCGCCCGGAGCTCAGGAGAGTGTAACTTATCCATCAATTCCAGCTGCCCCACCAGAATGATTTGAAGAAAGTTTTCATCCCTCGCTTCCACGTTAGAGTAGAGGCGAATCCGTTCCAGCAGAGAGGGGGAGAGGTGTTGCGCTTCATCAATAATCAAGATCACCCTTCTTCCCTGATCCAGCTGCTGAAAAATAAAATGGTTAAATGAAACAGGCAGTTCACGTTTTGACTCCTCAGCAAACATCAGCGGATCCGCAAATAACCTATAACATTGAAGAGGATTTAATAGCACCGCCGTGAGGGTTTCATCATCTAACTTCTCTACCAGCTCATAACAAATGGTTGTCTTCCCAATCCCAATATCTCCGGTGATAGCAATAAACCACTCTCCCTGGGTAATACCATAGAACATGTGGCTCAACGCTTCTCTATGATCCTCACTCATAAAGAGAAATTGTGGATCGGGATTAAGATTGAAGGGCTTTTTCTTAAGTCCGTAAAAAGCAAGATACATGGCGTTACTCACGATACGCTATTTACTCTTTTCTCAACTCATCGATTTCATCTGTTTCTTTTAACCCGGGGTGCTTGGCAAGCACCAACAGATGCTCACGAACCTTCTCTTTCAGCCCCTGATACCTTGAATCACTGGATTCGAGGAACTGTTGATAGTGAATGAATGCTGATTCCCATGCCCCTTCTGATTCATCGAGCAAGGCGAGATTGTAGTGAACTTCCCCATTGCGTGGTGACATCGCGAGGGCACGTTCAAACGTTTCTCTTGCCTTTTCGACCTCACCTACGCTCTTATACACTATTCCCAAATTATTGTAGCTTTCTATATTGTGTGCATCAAGCGCAATGGCTTTGTTAAATGTCTCAATTGCTTCGTCCTCCCTCTCTAGGCGAAACAGCGCAATCCCCATATTATTATAAACCTTCACATAGCGGGGGTCGATTGCCAAAGCTTTCTTATAGCTTTCTATCGCTAACTCAACCCTACCCAGCTTATAGTACACCCCCCCTAAATTATTGTATGATTTATAGTGGCGAGGGTTAATCACCAGTGCCCTCTCATATTCGAGCACCGCTTCTCTTAATTTCCCCTCTTTTTCACATTGTAGGGCATTATTATAATGGGTAGTAAAAAGCTTATCTTCAGAAAGAAGCATCCTTTCTTTTCTTTTAATAGGTTCCACCCCATGGTTCTCAATCTTATTTTCAACCTTCACCAGGGTAGGAGCCTCTGGTTCTTGATTGAAAGATACCGCGGGTTGATCTGTCCCACTTTTAGATGGAGGTAGTGGCCCTCCGGTTCCTTCGCCGACTTTCTTTCCATATTCCTTCCCGTCGATCTCGGGTGATACACTAGGGGAAGCCCCGTCTTTAGGAATAGTGACGCTCATAGCTGGCTGACTAGGAAGAGGGGCCTGCGCACCCCCTTCGCTTTTTTCTTGAGATTTACTCCACCAACCTGGAGTGTTGCTGGTGTATATCAGCAGTCCTATCCCGATGAGAGACGTCATCGATGCCAAGGTGAACAGTATACTTTTCCTCTTCAACCCCTTGTTAATAACTATTCCTTTATGAATGACAGGTGGTAAAAAGAGCAGTTTGTCTTTATTTTTTCCTTCAAGCTCTGTGTGCTGCAATGCCTTTTCAATCAAACTCATTTTATTGCGTATCCTGAAACGTATGCTAGGTTATTAGCGGTGGTATTCCCCCTGGACGCCATAATCCCACGGTCGAGCGCCTAGGTGAAACCCTTTTTTGGCAGTATCGAGTGATTCCAACTGCTGTTGAGTTAAGGTCTCTATCTTTTTACCTATCATTAAGGTAGGGGTGAGCAGAATCACCAGCTCAGTTTTCTGTTTATTCTGTGTGGTATGCCGGAATGCAGCACCGAGGTAGGGTATCTCCCCTAAAAATGGCACCGAGGTAATTTTTTCCTCTACTTTATCTTTTATCAATCCACCAATCACAATCATTTGTCCCTCGTGCACACTGATCACCGTATCAATTTCTCTCACATCAATAATTGGTCGGGTATCTCCTAAACGTGATGTTGCCTCACCCGCGACCTCACTGACGCTGGGATGGATGCACATAGTGATGGTGCCATCAGAGCTTATTTGAGGTGTAACATCCAGCACAATTCCCACCGTGACGGTTTTCGATTCAACATTTTCAATAACCCGTTCTGTGCCATCGAGCACCTGAAGTTCGCTATTGATTTCAAAATATACTTCTTCCCGTCCCACCTTAATCATTGCCTTCTGATTATTTAAGGTACAGAGCTGGGGACTCGAGAGCACATTGAGTTGCCCCTGCCTGGCTAAGGAATCAATGAGGAGATTAAAATACTTGCTGGCGACTCCAATTTGAAATACCCCAAGACCGGGGCTCAAGTTTTGAAGAACCGAGGGGTAGTCAACACCTTCCGGTATATCCCACGGAGTGAGTGTACCTGAAACACCACTGCTGTTGGTTACATACCCCCAATCAATACCCAGCTGATATTCATCAGAAAGCATAATTTCTATGATCTTTGCCTGGATGACCACCTGTCGTTGGACAGAGCCGGATACCGCTTCAAGAAATTCAGCTACCCTTGCGAGTTGCACAGGATAGGCGGTAACCATGATAATTCCGGAGAGAGGATTTCCGATCAGTTTTCTTCCTTCCTCATCCCCTCTGCTCCACGCACCGCCAACCCTCGACCCTTCAGTGTCCTCAGATTCACTCCCACTAAAGACGATCGTCACCAAACCTTTGCGGATATCATCCCAGAGATCCGTTTCGCTCTCGCTCTCTATAGAACCTTTGCTTTGCTCGTCCCCATTCTCACTTCCACCGCTGCTACTACTGCTGCTGCCCGAATTAGAAAAACCATTGTCGTTACCTGTTTGAGAAACACCGCCGCTCACTTTTAATTCGCCCGTACTTTTTCTCCTGGTGATGGTGTAATCAAGGGTAAATACCCGGGTCTCCATGGCAGGTTTTGAAACTCTTATAGCATTCCCACGTATCGTATATTCCAATCCTAGGGGAATCAGCAAATGGTCTAACGCCTCTTCGACCGTCACTTTTTTAAGATCAACCGTAACCTTCCCATCGACATTTGGGTCTACTATGATATTCCGACTAGTCTCTTTTGAAAGTGCGATCAAGGTCTCCTGGATATCAGCATTCTTCAAGGAGAAACTCAGGAGCTGTCCAGCTTTTTCTATAGGAAGGCTTGCCTTTTCCTCACCTTCCGTTTGGGTGATAAAGATCTCTGGTAAGTCATTCAATGGCTTCGAAGATGGCCCGAGAGGGGGAGAGGAAGGGGAATCGCCCTGCTTGGGCGAAGTGGCACAACTTGTTACCATAAAACTTACTAGCACCATTACCCATACACTACTGATGAAGTATCCTCTATGAATCATCCCTTTACTCTTCATCGCTGCCCTCTTTAACTGAGATTGCGATAGGGGATTCTTCCATCGCGAGTACCCGTTGATTTTTCCCCATGGCCACTACCACCTTACCCCTATCAATTTTTATGATCTGTTCACCACCAATCCAATCGCCTTCGGTCACCACCGTGTGGTCAATAATCGCAACTCTTTGATGGTACCCTATCAGGATCCCTTGAACAGTAGTCGTTTCTTTCTGTTCATCCCCTTCTTTCTTCGCATCGCCGTGCTGGGGTGCGGACTCTTCCTCTAGGGTTAAGAAAGGATTACGTCCCCACGGTGTGCTTTCCAAAGCCATCATACTTACCGTATCTACGATCACCGAGGGTTTAAAGGGTAAAGGAACCGGAGTACTATTTCCCTCTGTGCCCTTCCGCTCACTATCTGAGGGGAGTGAGGCAAAGGCAGTTTCAACCCCGCTCGTCCCTTGGTTGTATAATCGTGCGTTTCCTCGATAAGCAAAAAAGCGTATGTTATAGATGAGGGCGATCACCAACGTGATACCTACCAAAGCAATGAAAAATCTGTTCTTAAGCATCCTGCCTTCCTTCTGAATAAAATGCGTTGAGGGCGATCTCGACTTCCATCAAAGGCAGTTTTCTCTCAATGGTAATTGATTCTACCTCAATGATCCGGGGCAGAGTGCTTATCCCTTTTAAGAAATCAGCTAAATCTTGATACCTGCAGTGGAAGGTGGTGCGAAGTGAAATTTGATTGAGCGTGATCCCTTCCCCCTCAATTCCCTGGGTGAAGGACGAAGTGGAAGCTCCCAGACTAGGATCAGAAGCACTACCGGTTACTGTAGCAGCATTGAGAGCGGAGCTCTTCTGGCTCGAGGAGTGTTCCGCGGTAGTTGCCATAGAGAATGAGATATCATAAATAGAACACCCTTGAGCAATGTTGGCGATATCCTTTACCAGTACTAGGAGCCCTCCCTCAGGGGGAATCCCTTTTGAAAATTTTTCTCTCATTTCACTCCTTGTCCTTTTTTCCTCTTCGGTGAGCGGGGCACACCGTGCTTGTAGTTGTTGTCCTTGTAAGATAGTTTCTTCTACCTCTTTGATCTCTGACTGCAGGGTTTTTAACTGATTAATCTTTGAGAGATAGAGGGGAAGAAAGATTCCTCCACCCACGAGCACACATATCAGCGCCGAGAGGGTATATTTCAAAGAAGGTGATGCTTGTTTATAGAATAACAGTAGTGGTGGTAGTACCATCTTAGCCATGATCGTCATTTTCCTCTATACTCAGTGCGTATCTCGAAATCGAGCTTGCTTACACTCTGTGCTATCACGCGCCCGGTGTCTTTCGTGTTCCACTTTAGGTTACTACTACCGGGGTCAGGATTAGTTCCTATGGTTTCAACGTAGGGGCTCAATCGAATGGTAGGGTTATTACTATTTTTAAAAAAGGGAGACTGTTCCAGCGCATGGTAAAATTGGTTAAAGAGCGCTTGCGCTGACGCAGCACTATCTGCTACTACCTCACCCTGAATCTCTATCTGATACCCTCCCTCTTTTTTCTTTGCTTCTAAGCGATGAAAGAGCATTTCATCGGGCACCAGTATACTTAAGCTTTTAAAGAGACCACGCCATAGGGTCTCGGAGTGTAAGAAACTATTTAAAATAAGTGATTGTACGTGGCTTTGCTTCCGCTCTCGTTCCACCTCGGTGAGATTGGTAACCAGGGGGGCTAACTCACCCCACGCCACTTGTTGTTTAAAGAGCACCTTCTGCTGAGTGTGTACCCCCCATAAAAAACAGACATATCCTATGAAGAGTGAAAGAAACAGGACTGCGCAGGCAGTTCCCATAATTGCCCTACTCAGGAGAAGCCGCTTTTGTTCTCGTACCTCTTGCGGGAGAAGATTGATCTTATTCTGATTATTTTCTCTCTCGCAGAGGCCTAAACTTATCGCGAGTGAGGGCAGTAATTCTTGAAAAGCCTGTTGGCGTATCCCCAGAGCGCTGGCATCAAGCGCGGTGATTGGTAAGAAGATATCTACCTTTTGCTCGACTCGTTCCTTCAATGCGCTCTTCAAATTTTCTAAGTAGGTTACCTCACCACCCAGCATGATCCTCTCCACGGTCTTCCCTCTATTTTGGTGCTTATAGTAGAGAAAAGACCGATTGATTTCGGCGAGAATCCGATCGATATATTCCCTGTCGAGTAGCTCACGCGCAGCCTCTTCAGTGCCCTCGCTAAGATAAGAGATGCTTGAATCTCTCTTGGGGGTGGTGTTTAAAATGAAATTTCTTGAAAATTCGAAGGTGCCTTGGTCGACAATAATCATAGAGATTCGAAATAGTTCTAAATAGAGAAATGCAACAATCTCTTTTTGTAACTCGCTGTTACAGATGGAGAGGCTGTGTAAGAGGGCTAGGGGAAACGTGGTGAACAGTTGAGGTTCTACCCCTACTTCCCTCCAGAATGCAATGTTATCGTCTATCTCCTTTCTCGGAGCAATCACCATGAGAATCCTATTTTTTTGAACGCCTTTTTCTTCCACCGTTTTTAAGAGCGCCCCATCATGCACTATTTCTGACGAGCTTAACGCTTCTTTTTTAGCCTCCCGCTGCAGCACGATGCGCATTTCCTTTTTCGACATCCGGGGAAGGGTAATCACCTTATGGAGAAAGGTGGAATCAGGAAAATCCGGGAGGGCAATATTTACCTTTCTACCGGTGTAGCGTTTTTCCGTAATAATGCTACGAAGTTGAGAAGCGAGGACATTTTCACCTTCCAGGTGGTAAGACTCATTCACATAATCTATCACCTTAAATGGTCTGGTGGTGGTATCTAATTCCACGATCTTTATCCCACCCGCCGAGAGCACTATCCCAATGGTAGTTGTCGCAGTGCGAAACATTCTTTTATTCCTTTACATAGACGTCCACGGTAGTGGTACCCTCACCCACAAAAAAATTCTTCCACCCTTCACCCCCTTCAGAGGCTACGGTATAAAGTGCGTGTGCACCTCGGTGCAGCATTTCCACTACCGGGCTCGCCTTTGAAAAATCCTTGCGCGCTTCCTGACCAGCATCCGAATAGAAGACAACCCCTTTATAATCATCGGGTACTGTCCACCCATCAGCTTTCCAGACATACACAGTGATCCGGATATGCTGGTGCGTGGTAACCGGTCTCCTTATTTCAATATCATCACTGGTGGCTTGTCTTTTATCGGGGCCATTACTTAAAATCACTATCTCTCCCTTCCTCCCACCTCCTGGATCACTATACGAATAGCTATAACGATAGGTGCTCCCCCAGCTATCATAGAGGTAGTCTTCAAGGGTTTTGCCCCTCAAAAGGTAAGGGCCATTCCAACCCATCCCAATACCATTACTTTTCATGGTATAGGGAGGTCTCCCTAAATAATTGAGATCTCGCAGTGTCCCAGGAAAGATCCCCATATCCCCCAGATACCCGCAGCTTCCCTGGTCGGGGTTACCGGTGATTACTTTATATATGTTTTCCATTTCCTCCCAGGTCGATTCCTTTTCAACCTTTTCTAAGCTGGTTAAGATGACAGGAGCTGCAATCCCGGCAAGGACTGCAAGTATGGCAATGACTACTATCATCTCAACTAGGGTAAACCCCTTTTTCCTCCTGCTTTTTAAGAAATCTAGTGATAAATCCATTTTCCAATATCGTCCCCATTGAGTACGGTGGTATTTTGATCATCGGTCTGGAATTGTCCATTAGGTCCGGCTGACAGGATCCATGCATAATAAGTAGCCCCTGGTGAGTTAAAGGCACTGGTACAGATAAGATACGGGCGTCCCCAGGGATCGCATCGATCGCTGTCAAGATAGGGTCCATGCCAGCCGATCAGGGTTAGGTTATTCCACGCAGGATAACGGTTATTGCCATTAATGATCAGGTGATTCCACGACCTGTCTCTATTGTTGCCATAATTCACTCCGCTGGCAAAGGTAGCGCCTCCTGGCCAATTGGTTCCCGTGTAGAGCACGGTAACCCAACGCAGAGCGCCATTTGATCTTCTGGTAGGGTACTCTTTGGTATCTGACTTAAAATTCTCTACGGCGGTAATGAGCGCATTGATGTCGGATTGTGCCCTGGTAATATCTGCCTTATCTATCATATTGACCGCGATCGGGGTTAACATGGCTGCTAAAATAGCTACTATCGCCGCCACGATGGTTATCTCCAGAATAGTAAAACCTTTTTGACTATGCAGACCCATTTCCCTCCTCACCCACTCAGTCAAAGAAGAGTACCACCCATCATCACGATCCCGTGTAACTGGAAATTAAGAACCCTATATCATCAGCACTATCGGTAGGATCGCCATTTAATGGTCCTTTGGGATCAGTATCAATGTGCCCATCAGGCCCGGATGAGAGCACCCATGCCTGGGCAGGATTTGCCCCCGCTGACCACCCTCCATTATCCCAGAGTGAACCCACACTGGCATAATACTTACGACCCCACGGATCGGCTTTAAGTTCACCAAGATAGGGACCTTTCCAACTGGGATACTGAGGATTCGTTTCATTGTCTATTAACTGATCATAAAGGTCGTCACTCGCAGCGCTCAACCATTCTTCATTACCGGTGGCGGTGGGCATTTCTCCCTTCGTAGTGCTTAAGATATAAATAGTCATGGAACCAGGGTAGATGGCATACACTGGCCACAACTTGGTATCGATGTGAAAATTGACAATGGCAGTGGTAATCGCATTGGTATCCTTCTGGGCTGCGGTGAGTCGGGACTCATCAATATTTTTAATAGTAATAGGGATGAGCACACCTGCCAAGATAGAAAGAATTGCCAGCACCGTAATAACCTCAATCAGGGTAAAACCATCGTGCTTATGACATCGTTGTATCATGGAACCTTTCCTTCTCTTTTAATCGTGGATGTAAATAAGCAATCCTACATCATCCCCGGTGAGGGTGCTGCTTTGATTGGAGGTTTGCACTGTCCGATCGGGACCAGCAGATACTATCCACACCTTGTCGAACGCGGGATTGGTAGTCTTATACCAGAATCCAATGACTCCAATGAGATAGCTATTGCCCCACGGATCAAGGCCATTTTTCGCCAGATAGGGTCCATGCCACCCTGCTCTGGTAGAAGGATCCCAGGTAGGATATCTACTCCCACCGTTAGATACCAGGTGGTTGGCAATGGAGTCAGACCAGGTTCCATCGGACCATCCCCCTCCCGGAGTGGTGAAGGTACCGCTGGGGAGCGATTGCTGAGGGAGATTGGTCCATGCACCAGAATAGAGCGCAAGGAGCTGATCACTGCTACTGGCGTTGCGCATAGGATATCTTCCGGTATTTGAAATAAAGTTGGTCACTGATGAGGCGAGGGTTCGGATATCTTCAGTCGCCGCAGATATTTTTGAATCTTCAATATTTTTAATGGCGAGCGGGATGAGGGTTCCTGCAAGAATGGCTAACACTGAGATGACCACGATTGCCTCAATCAGGGTAAATCCTTTGGGTTCTGATAGACCTTTCATTAGTACCTCCACTTTATACCTACCGTTTACTTGCCTACTAAATTGAGCATTTGGTAGAGCGGTAAAAACATGGAGAGCGCCATACCCAATACGATCACTGCTAAGAGTCCAATCACCAGAGGTTCAAAGACCGCAAAAACTTTTTTAAGAGTGACGGGAACCTCTCGATCATAGTATTGAGAAACCTTGCCCAATGTTTTGTCGAGGCTCCCGGACCTTTCTCCGATGGAGATCATTCTAATCACCAGAGAGGGAAACTCGTTACCCTTCTTTAAAGATTCTGAAAGCGATTCACCCGCACTAATATAATCACGGGCATTACTAATTACCCTTGCGATCACTGTATTGCCCACCACCTTTTCGGTGACCATAAGTGAATGGTAGATCTCCACGCCGGCTTTAAGCAGGGCACCGAAGTGGTGGGAGAAGCGAGAGAGGGCGATTTTCCGCAGCAGGCTTCCAAACACCGGTAGCTTTAGTTTTAAATGATCAAAGAAATATCTTCCCTCGGGTGTCCTTATCATGAGGCGATGAGATAGTATCACTCCCACCACACCGAGGACGATCAGCGCCCAATAATGGGCAATACCATAACTCATCCCCATCACCACTCTGGTCGGAAGGGGAAGGGGAACATTAGTCCTTTCAAATATTACGGTAAACCGTGGGAACACAAAGGTCATCAAGAGAATTACTAAACAGGTTACCGCAGAGAGTACAAAGGCGGGATAGATGGTTGCCTGCTGCACATCCATTGCCAGGATCTCCTGCCATTCTAAAAAAGTGACGAGATCATTTAACACCCTATCTACACTGCCGGTCGTTTCCCCTGCCGCTACAATACTCACGTAGAGCTCTGAAAATATCTTGGGATGTTTGGAGAGCGCTTCTGAAAGGCTACTGCCCGCCTGAATTTCACGGCTGATCTCTTCAATAATCTTTTTGAATCCTGGTTTTTCAGTCTGCTCAAATAGGTCCTGAAGGGCTTGGAGCACCGGAATGCCCGCAGAGATGGTAGTAGCTAAATGTACGGTAAAGGTAATCAGATCTTTCCTTTTTACCCTTTCCCATCGCCACCCGAGAGAGAATTGCGCGGACGCGGCTTCCTTGGCGGAAATGAGGTAGAGGCCCATCTGATCCAAGGCTGCAGCCAGTTGTTCTTCACCTGCAGCGATCATGGTACCGGTGATAGTCCTTCCCCGCTCATCTTTAGCCTTGTAGGTAAAATTCTGCATCTTCTTAAGTTTTTCTATCCATAGGTTACCCTTAGGACCTCTTCAATGGTGGTGACTCCCTGTAATGCCCTCCGGAATGCATCTTGAAAAAGAGTCATCATTCCTTCTTCGCAGCCCACCTTCTTGACGAGGTTGCTCTCAGCCCGCTCCACAATAAGTTTTTTAATCTTCGATGACATCACCAGTACTTCGAATACCGCAATGCGGCCCTTATACCCGGTATAATTACATTCTTTACATCCCTTGCCATGATAGAATGTATGTTCATTGTGTGATAGGTTCAACTGCTCCAGGACATCTTGCTCAAGTTCACATGGTTCCTTACAGTGTGCGCAGACTAATCGTATGAGCCTTTGAGCAACGATCCCCAGGAGGCAGGATGAAATTAAGAAAGGTTCAATCCCCATATCGCGGAGACGTGGTAGTGCCCCCACTGAATCATTAGTATGCAGTGTACTAAACACCAGATGTCCCGTTAAGGCAGATCGAATGGCCATCTCAGCCGTTTCCGCATCACGCATCTCCCCTACCAGAATGACATCAGGGTCCTGCCGTAGGATGGATCGTAAGCCTGAGGCAAAGGTTAAGCCGGCTTTAGGATTGATTTGGGATTGCCGAATAAGCGGTAATTCATATTCAACGGGATCCTCCAAGGTAATAATATTCATTTCCAGATTGTTGATATGCGAGAGCGCAGAGTAGAGGGTGGTAGTCTTTCCTGAACCAGTCGGCCCGGTGACTAAAACAATTCCGTATGGCTTTTTTAACAGCTTTTTAAAGATATCCAAATTTTCTTCAGTAAATCCCAGTTTCTCTAATCCCATGATCAATCTGCCCTTATCTAAAATTCTTAACACCACATTCTCACCAAAAACGGTAGGGAAGGTAGATACCCTGAGGTCAATCTTTTTCTTACCGACAAAGAATCTGATCTTTCCATCTTGGGGGAGGCGATTCTCAGAAATATTGAGACCCGACATAATCTTTATTCTTACCACGGTCGGCGCCTGAAGGCTTTTAGGGATTGATGGTCCTGATTGAAGAACACCATCAAGGCGATATCTCACCCTCAATGTCTTTTCTTCAGGTTCTAAATGGATATCGGTAGCACCATCTTTGACCCCTTTAATAATTATTTGATCCACTAAGCGGATCACCGGCGATCGTCTGGCAAGGTCTTCCTCTTTGACGGAACCAGACTCGGCAAGCCGAATAATCTCCTCTAAAATTTCGCTGGCATCTCCTTGCATTCCATAGTGTTCTTCAATGGCACTGATAATCTCTGATTCCGGAGCAGAGAGCGCTTCGATCTGGGTATTAACCATCCGCTGAATTTCATCAAGCGCGATCACATCAAAGGTATTGGCCATGGCAATGGTTAAATGATTATTTTCCATGAAGAGGGGGATCAATTTGTACCTTCGCGCTATAGTTTCCGGGACCAGAGTGAGCACTTCCGGTTCAATCAAGTAGTTCTTTAAGTCAACCTGGCGCACACCCGCCTGGGTTGCCAACACCGCCGAGATGGTCCCCTCAGTGACAAAACCCAAATTCTGCAGCACTTCCCCCAGCAGCTCCCCTGTCCTCTTTTGCTCCTTGAGGGCAAGTTCCAGCTGTTCCTTAGTGAGGTGCCCTGCTTTAATCAGCATCTCCCCAATGCGGCCCCTGGGCATCTCGGTCACCTTCGTATTCGTTTCCATTAGGTACTCCCGTAGCGAGGGAACGTAGTACTCACTACCCTTTGTTGGGAACTGTCCCAGAGGTACTTTCCCCCATAGGGTTCTTTAGGCAAGGAACTGATCAATCCCCGTTCAACCAATTCACCTAAATCACGGGGTGTTCTCTGATATTTTTTTCTAAATACCGAGAGCTTTTCCTCAAGGCACTTAATATCCTCAAGCTGGGTAATCCTTTTGGCAAAGTCCTCTTTTAAATCCTTCTTGCTGCAAGTATCATAAAAATTCTTTAATACCCTAATGCCAGAATCGATATCCCCCGCTTCAGTATAAAACCTCCCTGCGAGGCTCGGCACGTACGGTGGGTGACCGGGTAAAAGGCTGGCCATCTCATAGTAGCGGCCAGCCGCGAGGTAGTCTTTTAAATAAAAGTGGTAGTAGAAACCTATCATCTCGGTCATCTTCCAGTCGGTAGAGAAATAGGTCCTCCCCTTCTCAAGTAATCTAATCGATTCTTCAACTGAGGGAAGGATACTCGAACCATACCAATACACATCATAGTAGTAAGGATCAAACTCCGTAGAAAGATCGAGGAAATGAGCGAGCCATTTATAGTCATGATCCTTTTTGCGATAGTGGCTCCCAAAGTAGAGTGCACCCTTTATCCAAAAAAGATCAGACAGCACTCCATCGAAATCAAGTGAGATCAACTGCAGATAGTTTCCGTTGGGCAGATAGAGGGGATCATCGGGGAGGGGAGAGTTCTCCCTCACCAGAGAGAGCTTCCCAGTTGAGAGATAGGTACCCCCGGCTAACACCACTACCAGCGCCATTGATTTCATCAACGCGAGATAGGTTTTTATAGATGGGGGTGTTTGCATCTTCGCCATTAGAATTCTTTCCTGCTAAATATCTGAGCAGAGACCATCAACACGATCATAGTGTAGAATACTCCATAGACAGTCACCAGGGTGAGATAAAACGGTGCTAAGGGAAGGTTATGCACCACCTGGGAGCTAATATCAAAATGGTCGAAATTAGGGAAAAGATAGTATACTATCTCGATCATGCCTTGGGCGAAGCGAGAACCTTCTTCTGCCACAAGCATCCTCACCTCAGATATGGAGTGGCCTATAAGGTATACCGCGAGGATAGTAATGATACTCAGTTGTGGCCTCATAAAGGTGGTAAAAAGAATCGCCAGTGAACAGAGAAGTGAGAGCTCAAGGAGGAGGGAGTACACTGCCTTGAGTAACATCCAAGAAACCATCCCCTTGAGCGCACACAATAATATCTCCATCAGGACATACATGGCAGCACTCTGAATCACCACAATAGAAAGCATCCCGAGGTATTTTCCTACTAAATAGTGCCTCCTCACTATCGGTTTCACCAACACGGTATAGATAATCTTTTCTTCAAACTCATGGTAGAGGTGGTTGGTACCCAGCACCAGGATGGTCAGAAGGCCAAAGAGTGAGATGCAGGTTAACCCCAGGTCTTTGATAACCTTAGTTTCATCTCCTACCGTCATTTTATTGAGCACTAGTGAGCTCGCGATGATAAGGAGACCAAATAGTACAATATTATAGAATATTTTATTGCGTACCCCTTCTCGCAAGGTCATGTGAGCAATGGAAAAGATGGGTTGATACTTCATTGCGCAACCCTCTCCATAAAAGCCTCTTCTAAAGAAGAAACGGGGCTGTCGGAAAAGGCGTGTAAAAGGTTTGCTACGGTATTCACAGTAACCAGTGTGCCCCTCACCAGTATCGCCACTCGATCGCAGATACTTTCTACATCACGTAAGATGTGGGAAGAGAAGATAATGGTCTTTCCTTTCTTTTTCATGGTACGAAGCATTTCACTCACCATTTTTCTTCCCATCGGGTCTAATCCCGACAGAGGTTCATCCAGGATTAATAACTCCGGGTCATTGAGCAGTAACTGGGCAATTCCTATTCGCTGAATCATCCCCTTGGAAAACTTATTGAGCAGCAGATGTCGCGCATCATCTAAATCTACTAGTTTCAGCACGTAGTTGATTTTCTCTTTGATCTCATTTTTACTAAGAGAAAAAAGTTCCCCATAGCAGGTCAAAAGCTCGTCAGCCGTGAGATAGCGGTGAAACTGAGGGTTTTCCGGCAGAAACCCGATCAGCTTTCGTACCGAAGGGTCGGTGATCTCTCTATTGAAAATACTTATATTCCCCGAGGTGGGAAAGATGAGACCAGTGAGTAGTTTAAAGGTGGTAGTTTTACCCGCGCCATTGGGACCTAACAAACCGAGCACTTCACCCTGATCCACCGTGAGCGTAAGATTATCTAAGACCTTTTTCCCTCGTGCGCATCCGTTGTGGTAATATTTACTTAATCCTTCAATGGTTATTGCAGTCATAGCTAATGCTCACCTGGTTCTCGTATCCCTACTTTATCATTACCCCAATGTCATCTCCGGTTCCTTGTTCGCCAATAGGATCACTGTTAATTTCTCCCGATTGGGGATTCCCGAGCGCACTGCCCACCGGGGTCTCAATAATTCCATTGGGACCAGCTGAGATCACCCAGCACTGATCATAGATATACGCACCGGTGCCATAATAGAGCGCTATCCCATTGCAGTAGTATCTATGTCCCCAGGGATCAGCAGGTACGGTCTTGATATAAGGACCATTCCACCCCAGTATATCATTGAGTGATAAGCCTCGCTCGGCACCCTCTTTGACAGGATAGCCCCGGTGGCCATTACCACCTGGTTCATTGACCACAAACTGATTTCGAAAGGTGTCACCTTGAACATAGTTAGGCGATGGATCTCCAAACCAGTCAATCCACTGAGTGGTCGACCCACTATGTCCTCTGGCATTGGTTCCTTCAAGTGAGCCTAAGACAAACACACCGGGGTTGGTCTTAGCGGTTCCATTGGTTCCCCGCTCATTGTTGGCAGTGGGCCACCTGCCAGTGTCTTTATAAAAATCACCAATAGCCGCAGCGATAGTGTTCACATCAGCCCGTGCTTTAGAAACTTTGGCATCAGTTACATACTTAGCAATCTGGGGAGCTAAAATCGCTGCCAGCAGAGCGATGATTGCCACTACCACAATTACTTCAAGTAACGTAAAACCATCTTTCTTATTCACCGCTCCCTTCCCTTTACCTTTTTCAAACCTTGTTATTTAATTCTAAAGGAAACATCATCCCCTCCTACCGTAGTCGAGGAAGAATTTAATTGTCTGAAATCGGTTTCCCAGGTTTCGTTCTTTCCCGCAGATATCACCCATACCACCTCACCCTCTGGATAAAAATTAGTGAGATATGCTGTATTAACTGAGTAATGATTACCCCATGGATCTGCAGTGATTTTTGAGAGGTAAGGGCCTTTCCACTTTAAGGAGTTATACTGATGGGTGGGGGGTTCGTTATAGACCAAATGGTCTTCCAGCCGATCGATACGTTGTGCCGGCCAGCCACCCACTTCATTCCAGAATTTAGTATCTAAGGTCTCTCCAGGTACAACTGCTGCATCTCGTCCTACCCCGAGTAAGAGCAACAGGTTATTGCTCTCGGTGAGGGGCATGGTGGGATCAATGAATATCGGCCATCGAGCATTATCTTTGTAAAAATCACCGATCGCTGCGCTGATCATCTTCACATCGCTCACCGCTCGAGAGAGTTTCGAATCCTCCAGATATTTAGCAATTATAGGAGTGATAATAGACGCGAGCACTGCAATGACCGCAATTACCACAATCATTTCAATGAGCGTAAAACCTCTTCTGCAATGGAGAATAGTCATTATTTGCTATTTCAATTTCATCCCAATATCGTCACCTGTTGCCAGGTTAAGGTTATTCAGCTGGGGAGGGTAGTATGATGAACCCGCCTGCCCAGAGATATTTCCCTGGTCAATAGAGGTTTCCCAGACCCCATTAGGACCTGCCGAGAGCGCCCAGCAGGCAAAATTACCTGGACCATCTTCTGGGTTGATATTGGGCGTGGTCATATAGGCGATATTAATTGCATAGTGGGTATCCCAAGGGTCAGCCGTGATCTCTGGCAGATAAGGTCCTTTCCAAGCACTATCACCAGTTAATGAATAGCTGGGGACGTTGTAGTTAAGCTGATCATCTAAGGTATCTTTATTCCCGGCTGCCCACCCTGAGTCACTACGCCAGTAGCTGGCGGAGCCACCAACCGACCCACCAGCGTTACCTTCTGCTGAGTAGAGAAGATACACATCAGCATTTCCACCGGCGTTCGAGTAAAAGGGATGTTTACCGGTATCTTTATAAAAGTCTCCAATAGCTGCTACGATCACCACCAGATCATTTTTTGCCCTGGCTACTTTAGATTCACTGATGTTTTTTACGATCTGTGGTGTGAGTATCGCTGCCAGGATAGCAACAACCGCAATCACTACGATTACTTCAATCAGGGTAAATCCACTGTGTGATGGAAGAATGATTCTCTTCATGGCTTTCGCCTCCTTATGTAATTCGTCCCACCATATCATCACCGTTTACCGCAGGGTTAATAACGCTCTGAGTGATGCTCGTTTCTATCACCCCATCAGATCCTGCTGATAACACCCATACTGCTTCATCAAGCCCACAACACCAGAGGTAGGCAACGTTACATGCATAGCGAGCACCCCAGGGATCTGCTTTGTATTCAATCGCATAAGGTCCTCTCCAGGCGCGTTCTCCGGTAGTGGTATAGGGAGTACCTGTACCATTGGGAGTATTGGATAGTAATTGGTTGCTGAAGGTATCTTCTCTCTCACCTCCCCACCCACCAGTCCAATACTGGGTATCTGTCCCTGCATTGGCGGGAATCCTTCCGTTTCCATAAAGAAGGTAGAGATAGTGGTCAGTTGCATCCCTTCGAGCGGGCCACACTCCTAAGTCTTTATAAAAGCTGGTGAGCGAGGCTGTAATCACCTGACACTCATTCTGTGCCCGTGTCCTCTTAGAATCATCAATGTTTTTAGTGATGGTCGGTGTTAAGATGCCAGCTAATACTGCCACAATTGCAATAACCACAATTACCTCAATCAAGGTAAACCCTTTATGGTGGTTATTCATGTTGAGCGATTCCTTCCCTCTTCTTACACTTCATCGGTTTATTGCCAGTATCGTACCAATATCATCATCTCTTACGCTGTCGTCAGGGGTGGTAAGCCTGGTCACCGCATCAGAAAAAGAGCTTGACCAGAGTATGTTGGGACCAGCGGAGAGAACAAACACCCGATGCCCCGCAGTACCGACAAGAGCGTTTCCAGGAAAATAGCGGGCATTTATCACATAGGATCTCCCCCAGGGATCATTGAATAAACCCTGGTCACTATAAGGGCCTTTCCAGGCAAAATCCCCAGTGGTTGGATAATCTTGGTTTGCCTCATTTTGGTTGGCAGCACCCGAATTCTCATCAGGATTATTATAATAAAGATAGTCAGCGAGAGGCTTAGTGGGAGCAAGGGTTCCCCATTGATCAGCCTGAGCACCCGCATTAGGTCCTGTGCCAGTGGGTACGGTGGCACTGTTTCCCACTACTCTGCTTACTCCTCCCGATGGTCCAGCGGCATTCGTAAACGGCCACCTCCCTACATCCTTGTAGAGACTGGCAACTGCTGCAGCGAGCACCTGAACCTCATTCTTGGCACGAGTAATTTTGGAATCCTCAATGTTTCTGGTAAGAGTGGGTGTCAAAATTGCTGCGAGGATGGCAATTACTGCAATCACGACGATTACCTCAATTAAAGTGAATCCTGCTTTCTGGGTACCATTCATTTTCATAAGTAACTCCTTTTTAATTGTTTATAATTATTGGTTTATTTTTATTTCTATTTATATTTACATTCGGGTAGCAAAGAGAAAAACTTTAATATTTTTTGCGAAAGAAGGGGAACGTAAGAGGATGGAAGGTAAAAAAACTATAAAAGCACTGTGTCTGGACTACGGATTTTTTCGTTTATAAAAGGTCTCTCTCAGTCTTCACATTATTTCTACCCATACTCTTTGCCAAGTAAAGAGATCGATCAGCCCTCTCTACAACCGAATCAATAGTATCATCATCTTAGAAACTCATGAGCGTACCTCTAAAAATTCTTTGCTTTTCACTAAATAAATCATTATAGTTACACACTGCTGAGTAATGAGTTCCGAGCGATGAAAAAAAGCAATGTCTTACTTAGCACTCATTGCTCATCGCTTTTTTTTCGTACGAGCAAGACTATGAACTTAGTCCAGGCACTATTTTTAGGCTTTCTTCAGGGGCTCACCGAGTTTCTCCCTGTCAGCAGCTCCGCACACCTGGCGATTTGTCAACATCTTTTTGGGTTAACAGGTCCTCTTCTTTTTTTTGATATCGCCCTTCATTGTGGTACGCTCCTCTCAGTGATTATTTTCTTACGGAAAGAGATTCTCGCCCTGACCAAAGGAACCCTTTCTTTCCTCCTACACCGATTGAGAGGTCAGATGAGCACCGTTGATCTGCAGGAGAGAACAATGGTGAAACTGGCCGGCTTAATGGTGATTGCGCTTATTCCTACTGCCGCCATTGGTCTGCTGTTACACGATGTAGTAGAATATTTTTTTCAGTCGCTGAAATCGGTAGGAAGTTTTCTTCTCATTACAGGCATTATCCTGTGGATAACCAAAACAATTACCCAAGGTAAAAAAGATATTGCTACCTTGACTACCGCAGACGCATTCATTATCGGGTGCGCACAGGGACTAGCGGTTGCTCCCGGTATCTCGCGCTCCGGTGCCACCATTGCATGTGGACTAGTAAGAAATCTCGAGAAGGAAACTGCCGTGCGATTCTCTTTTCTTCTCTCTATACCTGCGATCATTGGTGCAACGATAGTAGAGTGGAAAAATCCCTCTTTTGAAAACACTGCATTCCTGCATATGATACTAGGAGCCTTGACTGCTGCCTTGACAGGATACATTGCGCTAAAAATACTCATCGGCATGGTTAAGAAAGGGCACCTCTATTATTTTGCTCCCTATTGCTGGGTACTAGGAGGTATAACCATTATTCTTTCCTTTATGGTTTCATGAGTTCATTCACCACTGGTGATTGTATATGGTACTCAATAAATGCGCTATCGGCATTGATATAGGTGGAACTAATATCGAAATTGCCCTGGTCACCCCTGCAGGTGAGATCAAAGGTACTCATACCCAGCCCACTCATGCTGAACTAACCATAACCCGCATCATGGAAAATATTGCCGAGGGCATTGTGCACCTCCTCAACGCACAAAAGCTTTCCAAAGAAGAAGTAGTGGGTATCGGCTTGGGTACCCCCGGATTTCTATCCCTTGATGCAGGGGTGGTGCGTTTCTCCCCCAATCTCCCTACCGCCCAGGAAACACCGGTGGTAAAGCTCTTACACAATCTGATCGAACTTCCGGTATATTTGGAGAATGATGCAAACGCTGCGGCTATCGGCGAGCACTGGAGAGGGGCCGGGCAGGGTGTAGACAACCTATTTTGCATTACTCTTGGAACTGGCGTAGGATCAGGTTTTATCCTTAAAGGGAAGATCTGGCACGGGAGCAATGACTTCGCCGGTGAATTAGGACACACTGTCCTCGTTCCCGATGGTCTCCCCTGCAAATGTGGGAGGCAAGGATGTCTTGAAGCATACGTATCAGCTACCGGTATTGTAATACGCACTCAGCGAGCGCTTAATGAAGGAAGACCTTCTTCTCTTAAGAAATTGGCAGTCAGTGAACATACCCCTCTTACTTCCCTTGTCATCTACGAACATGCCAAACAAGGGGACCGACTGGCACGGGAGATCTTTGAGGAAACTGCTCGGTATTTAGCCATTGCCCTGGCCAACGTTTTAAATCTGCTTGATCTGGAAATGATTATTATCGGGGGGCAGGTAGCAGAGGCAGGGGAGTTGTTATTAACTCCCACCATCCACGAGGTACACAAGAGGGCTATCAGGACACATTACTACCCGACTCCTATCATACCGGCAAAACTGGGAAAACTCGCAGGCATCATGGGTGCGGCTAAAACGGTGTTTGACCACATCTTGTAAGTACAGATGCTGGATGCTAATCGAGGGAGAGAAGAAGATTAGTTATAAGAAGTTGGAAGTATGGCAATTAGCACGTGAACTGGTCATTAACATCCATCAAATGACACTTCATGATCTGCCAAAATATGAAATGTTTGAAGAAGCAAGCCAAATTCGCCGTTCAATTAAATCCGTAAAATAAACCATCGCAGAAGGTTATGGCAGACGACACTATAAACAGGAATTTATACGATTTCTCCATTATGCAATTGCTTCAAATGATGAAACCATCGATCATCTTGAAACACTTTTTGACACTGAATCACTTAAGGATAGCGCGCTGTACGAGATAATTCATGAAAAGCTTGAAATTCTGGGTAAGAAACTGAATCTGTTTATTCAATCAGTAGAAAAAGCACATATAAGTGAACGATAGAGAGCATCTAATATCCAGCATCTAGCATCCAGTATCTAGCATCTTCTCTTGATTATCCTATCATATACTTCTTCCACTGTAATATCTTCAAGGCACTTACGATTAGCACAATACTTCTTCTCCTCCCCTGAGCAGGGAGAACATTCAGATTCCCTATATATAATAGAAACTCTTTCACCCCGTGGTCCCCACACTTTAGGATCGGTGGGACCAAAGAGGGCAATCACTGGTATTCCCACCGCTGCAGCCAGATGGGTAATACCGGAGTCATTACCCACATACAGTCTGCAACGCTTAAACACCGCAGCGAGCGTAGTTAAAGGAAGGTTAGGCAGGGGAGTAATGGCTTCGCTACTCACAAGAGTACAGTAGGCACGAACTGGTTCTTCATCTGCCGGACCTATCGGAAGTATAATACTAGCTCCATCCTCTTGTACCAGTTTCTCTGTCAGATGGGCGAAGCGCTCAGGTGGCCAGACTTTCTTCTTAGTGCCACTCCCGATATGGAGCGCGATGAGAGGGGTATTCTCACGAGATTGGATCTGATCCAGCATTTGAGCGGCATGAAAAAGATCATCATCTAAGAGAAAAAGCCGTGGAATCTTTTCAGTGGGACTATGCCCCATCTGCTCAAGCTGAAAGAGCTGATAGTCAATCAT
>Ga0209253_10001223_pt1 | contig 22496 bp, 19 predicted proteins | sample FrelakmetBRP12BR_FD_187145 | JGI IMG/M metagenome (GOLD analysis project Ga0209253, IMG submission 187145) | Freshwater lake sediment microbial communities from the University of Notre Dame, USA, for methane emissions studies - BRP12 BR (SPAdes)... | ecosystem: Environmental > Aquatic >...
AGAAGAACCCCCGCCCGGCGAGGAACCCCGGCCACGTCCCCGCCGGGGTGAAGCGTGCGGTCTGGTCACGCGACGAGGGAAAGTGCACGTGGCCGCTCGATTCGGGCGGCATCTGCGGCTCCACGCTGCGCCTCGAGATCGACCACGTCGTCCCGCGAGGCAGGGGCGGAGCCTCCACGGTCGATGGGTGCAGATTGCTTTGCGCCGCGCATAACCAGCTCGCCGCGCGCCAGGTGTACGGCGACGACTGGATGGACCAGTTCACCAGCGGTGCGGCAAGGAACGTGCCGGTGGCGCGGGAAGCGGAGGCGTTGGCCTGGGCGGCGGACTCCCGAATGGTCTGCGGCGGGCGCCATGATACATTCGCCTGATGCCGCCGGGGCCGAAGAGGATGGTGGTCGGCTTCAACCACAACATCAAGTACCGCGGCAAGACCTACCACGCCCAGACCGAGGACTCCGGCGCCGACCGCCCCCAGGTGGCCACGCACCTCTTCCTGGGCGGCAACATCATCGCCAGCAAGCGAACCAGCTACGCCGACATCTGCGGGGCCGAGAACCTGTCCGACGTGGTGCGGGCCCTCATGGAGGAGCAGCACAAGGAGGTGCTGCGGAACCTGGTGTCCGGCGTGTACGATCACGCCACGCCCCCGGGGTCCCCTTCCATCTCCGCGACCGCGACCCTGGCCCGGGCCTTCGAGCCGGCGAAGGTCGCGGCGCCCCCCCCGGCTCCTCCCCCGCCGCCGCGCGAGGTCCCGGTCGATCCCAAGGACACGCTCTTCGGCGAGGACCTGATCTCGGAGAGATCGCTCGACGAGGTGATCCTCGCCTACCTGGCCGGGGACACGGACGGCCGCAAGCCGTGAAGGCTCCGGGGGCTCGGTGATACAGCTCTTTCACGTCCAGAAGCAGTACGGCGCCGAGGCCCCGGCGCTGGTCGACGTGAGCCTGGCAGTCCACAAGGGGGAGTTCGTGTTCCTCACCGGCCCGTCCGGCGCCGGGAAGTCCACTCTCCTCCGGCTGGTGTTCTGCGCGGAACCCCCCACCGACGGCCAGATCCTGGTCTTCGGCCGCAACGTGGCCCGGGTACGCCCCTCGTCGGTTCCCTTCATCCGCCGCAGCATCGGCGTGGTCTTCCAGGACTTCAAGCTGCTCGAGCACCGCACGCTGGCGGAGAACGTGGCCTTCCCCCTGGAGGTGCGCGGCGTGCGCCCGCGGGAGGTGGAACGCCGGGTGAATCTGGCGCTGCGCGGGGTGGGCCTCGAGCACCGCGCAGGCCGCTTCCCCCTGTCGCTCTCGGGCGGGGAGCAGCAACGGGCCGCGGTGGCCCGGGCGCTGGTGGGCGACCCGGCCCTGCTCCTCGCCGATGAGCCCACCGGCAACCTCGACACGGAACGAACCGCCGAGGTGATGCAGCTCCTCGAGTCCGCCAACGCCCGAGGCACGACCGTGGTGGTGGCCACCCATGACCGGGCGCTGCTCGCCCGCCACAAGAAGCGCGTCATCTCCCTCGAGGGGGGGAGGCTGGTATCCGACGGCGAGCAGGTTCGCCGCACGTCAAGCTAGCCATGCACGCGCTTCTGCACACCCTGCGCCGGGCCGTGGACGCGCTTCGCCGCGCCCCGTTCGTCACCGTGGTCGCGGTGGGAACGCTCTTCGTCGCCGTGCTCCTGACCGGAGCCTTCGCCGCGGCGCTGGGCGCGGGTGAGCGACTGCTGGCCGCGTGGGCCGGCGAGGTCCCGGTCTCGGTCTACCTGGTCCGGGGCGCCGACCTGGAAGTGGCGCGCAGCGCTGCCGAGAAGCTGGCCCCCGGGGCCGCGGTCGAGGCGGTGACCCCCCGCGACGCCATGCGGAGGCTGCGGGCCTCGCTGGGCGAGCAGGGGCGGGTGCTCGATGGGCTCGGCGACGACGTGCTTCCCGCGTCGGTGGAGGTCCACGTTCGAGGGCTCTCCCTCTCCAGGGCCCGTGCGCTCGCCGCCCGCCTTCGAGAGGTCCCGGGCGCGGCGGAGGTGGATGACGGCGCGGCGTGGCTCTCGCGCCTGGAGAATCTCCTCCGGCAGGGGCGGGTGGTGGGACTGGCGCTCCTCGCGCTCGTGGCGGTGGCGACGGCGATCCTGGTGTCCAACACGCTGCGACTGGCGGTCTACGCAAGACGCGAGGAGATCGAGATCATGAAGCTGGTCGGGGCGACCGACGGCTACGTGAGCGCGCCCATCCTGCTCGAAGGTGCGCTGCAGGGGCTGGCAGGCGCGGCGCTGGCGGTGGGAGTGCTGGCGGCCTCCACCTGGGCTCTCGTGCCCCGGCTGCACGAGGCGCTCCCCATCGCCGCACGGATCACCCGCGCCGACCTTCTCCCTGGCTCCCTTCTCGTCGCCCTGCTCCTCGGCGGCACCGCACTCGGGCTCGTCGCCAGCGCGCTCTCCCTGCGACGGTTCCTCAGGAGGTCGGGCGGGTGATGTGGGGGGCGCTGCTCGCGCTCGCGCTGGGCGCGGACCCCCGCGCGCGCCTGGAGGCGCTGGAGGCGCGCAAGGCCGCCGAGCGCGAGGCGGCGCGCGAGCTGGCCAATCGCGAGCAGTCGGTGCTCGACACCCTGGAGACGGCCGAGCGCGCCTGGCGCGACGCCGAGGCGCAAGCCCGGGCGGCCGATTCGGAGCGGAGTCGTTCGGCCGATCGGCTCGGTCGGGCCATGCGGGAGGAGGAGGCCGCCGAGACCCGGCACCGCGCCATCGCCGCCCGGCTGCGCCCTCGCCTGGTGGCGCTCCAGCTCATGGGCAAGGTGGGAGAGCTGCGACTGCTCGCGTCCGCGCCCACGCTCGCCGATCTGGTCAAGCGGCGCTCGCTGCTGGGGAAGATCCTGGAGAACGACGCGGCGACGCTCCGCGAGGCCCAGGACGTGCTCGTCGAGCAGGAACGGCTGACCACCGAGCGGCGCACGGAGGCAGCGCGCCAGGAGGCGCTGGCCACCCAGGCCCGCGAGCGCCGCGTCGAGGCGAGCGCCCGGCGCGATCGATTCCGGGTCACGCTCTCGGCGGTCCGGGGAGAGCGGCAGATCCACGAGCGCGCCGCGTCGGAAGCCGACGCCCAGAGCCGCAAGCTCGCCGAGTTCATCGAGGCGCTCCCGCCCTCCCGTTCCGGTCCCACGCCCTACACCGGATTCGCGTCCCTCCGGGGGCGCCTGCCGCGACCGGCCGGACGGCGCATCGAGGTCGGATTCGGGCGGGTGGTGGACCCGCGTTTCCGGACCGTCACGGTTCAGAAGGGGGTGGACATCGCGGCGGAGCAGGGCGAGGAGGTGCTCGCCGTGGCGCCGGGACGGGTGGTCCACGCCGGTTGGTTCAAGGGGTACGGGAACCTGATCATCGTCGACCACGGCGAGGGATTCCATACGCTCGTGGCCCACCTGGCGTCCATGACCGCCGCCGGCGGCGAGGAGGTGGACGCCGGCGCGCTCCTCGGCACGGTGGGCGACACCGGTTCGCTCAAGGGGGCCTATCTCTACTTCGAGATCCGGGAGAACGGGAAGCCGACGGATCCGAGGGCCTGGCTCGTTCCTTGAGCGTTATGATTCCCGGATGAACCGACGCCTCGACCGCCTCGCCGTTCCCGCCCTCGTGGCCGCGCTCGTCTCGGTGACACCCGCCTCGGCGGCTCCCGGTCGTGACACGAGCCAGCCCTATCGCTCGCTCGACGTGCTGGCCGAGGTGCTGGCCCACATCCAGAACAGCTACGTGGAGGAGTTGAAGGAGAAGGACCTGGTCCAGTCTGCCGTCGAGGGGATGGTCCAGCGGCTCGACCCGCACTCGATGATCCTTCGCCCCGACGTGTATCGCGCCATGCGCGACGAGACCTCGGGCGAGTTCGACGGGGTCGGGCTCGAGGTCACCCAGACCGGCGACGAGATCGTCGTGGTGGCGCCGCTGGCCGACTCGCCGGCCGAGCGGGCCGGGATCCTCTCCGGCGATCGCATCGTCGCCATCGACGGCGCGGCCACGAAGGACATGCCCATCGGCGAGGCCACGCGCCGGATGAAGGGGGCGGCCGGGACCAAGGTGGTGGTCTCGATCGCGCGCGCTGCGCTGAACGAGCCGCAGTCCTTCGTCCTGGTACGCGACCACGTCCGGACCACCAGCGTCGATTGGCGGGTCATCGACAAGGCGGCGGGCACGGTCTACGTCAGGGTGCGCGTCTTCCAGGACCGCTCCGACCGGGAGCTCCGCCAGGCGCTCGACGGCGCGCGGAAGGAGCTCGGAGGGCCGATCCAGGGGCTGGTCCTCGACCTGCGCAACAACCCGGGTGGCCTGCTCGACCAGGCGGTGAAGGTCGCCGACCGATTCCTCTCGAAGGGGGTCATCGTCAGCACGGAGAGCCGCGGGAAGAAGCCGGAGGTGGAGGAAGCCCATGAGAAGGACACCGAGCCGGCCTATCCGGTGGTCTTGCTCGTGAACCGGGGCAGTGCCAGCGCAAGCGAGATCGTGGCCGGAGCGCTGCAAGACCACGGGCGCGCGGTCGTGGTCGGGGCCCAGACCTTCGGCAAGGGGTCCGTCCAGACCGTGGTGGAGCTGGAGGACGGGTCGGCGCTCAAGCTGACCGTGGCGAAGTACTACACGCCGAGCCACCGCTCCATCCAGGAGCGAGGCATCACACCCGACGTGGCGGTGGCCGACTCGCCTCCGCCGGCGGCTGCCAGCCGGGAGGGGCCGAGCGAAAGGGACCTGAAGCGGCACCTCGTGAACGAGCAGGCAGCCACGCCGGCCGACCCCCCCCGGGAGGGGCGGGCGGAAGCGGCGAAGCGCCCCGATCCCCAGCTCGACCGGGCCGTGGATTTGCTGAGGGCGGCCAGGGTCTTCCGGGGGGGGCCGGCCGGCGCAAATCCATGAAGAGCGGACCTTTCAGGTTGACTTCGTGACGCAGGGAGTTATTCTCCGCCCCGTCTTGGGCCCAGGGGAGCGGTGAGTCCGCCTTCCTCCCGCTCTGCGTGTCTCGGCGGCTTGCTCGGCGCTCCCTACTCCGAAAAACGATGAGTCCTTTCGAGATCGCGGTCGTCGCTGCCTACGGGCTGGTCCTGCTCGTGCTCTCCGTGTACGGGTCGCACCGGTACTTCATGGCGTACCTGTACTATCGTCACAAGTACAACGTGCCGGTGCCGAAGCGGCGCTACGAGCAGCTGCCCCGCGTCACCGTCCAGCTCCCCGTCTTCAACGAGATGTACGTGGTGGAACGGCTCATCGCAGCGGTGTGCGAGCTCGACTACCCGCGCGAGCTCCTCCAGATCCAGGTCCTCGACGACTCCATCGACGAGACCACCCTCATCGCCCGGCGGACCGTCGATCGCTGGCACGACCAGGGGCTCGACATCCAGTACATCCACCGAACCAACCGCCAGGGCTTCAAGGCCGGCGCGCTGGAGAACGGTCTCCAGACCGCCACCGGCGAGTTCGTGGCGGTGTTCGACGCCGACTTCGTTCCCCCGAAGGACTTCCTCCGCCGCACCGTGAACCACTTCACCGACGACGGCGTGGGCATGGTGCAGGTCCGCTGGGAGCACCTGAACCGTGGCTTCAGCAGTCTCACCGAGGTCCAGAGCATCCTGCTCGACGGCCACTTCGTGATCGAGCACACCGCGCGCAACCGCTCGGGTCGGTTCTTCAACTTCAACGGCACGGCGGGAATCTGGCGCCGCACCACCATCGCCGCGGCCGGCGGGTGGCAGCACGACACGCTCACCGAGGACCTCGACCTCTCCTACCGGGCCCAGCTCGCCGGCTGGAAGTTCGTCTTCCTTCCCGAGGTCGTGGCGCCTGCCGAGATCCCGGTGGAGATGAGCGCCTTCAAGAGCCAGCAGCACCGGTGGGCCAAGGGCTCCATCCAGACGGCGATGAAGCTGCTCCCTCGCATCTTCGAGAGCGATCTGCCCTACGCGGTGAAGAAGGAAGCCTTCTTCCACCTCACCGCCAACGTGGCCTATCTGCTGATGATCCCGCTCGCCATCCTCATGCCGATCACGGTGGTCGTCCGGGTGAGCCACGGCTGGATCGAGGTGCTGCTCCTCGACCTGCCGTTCTTCGCCACCGCCACGATGAGCGTGCTGGTGTTCTACGTGGCCAGCCAGCGGGAGATCCAGGCGTCGAACTGGCAACGGGTGAAGTACCTGCCCTACCTCATGGCGCTCGGCATCGGCATGTCGGTGAACCAGGCCCGCGCGGTGGTCGAGGCGCTCGTGGGTCACCAGTCCGTCTTCACGCGCACGCCCAAGAGCGGGGTTCAGGGCGGTGCCGCGCCCACCACCCAGAAGAAGCGCTACCGGGTGGCGGTGAGCCTTCAGCCCCTCCTCGAGCTGGCGCTGGCGGCGTACTTCACCCTCGCCGTGGTCTGGGTCATCGACCGGGGCGTCTGGTATTCGCTGCCGTTCCTGCTGCTCTTCCAGGCCGGCTTCGCCTACGTGGGCATCATGAGCGCCGTCGAGGGGCTTCGCGACTTCTGGTCGCGCTTCACCCCTGCTCCCCAGCAGGTCGTCGACGCGGAGTGAAGTCCGGCGCCTGGCGCGCCACCCGGCTACAGCAGCTTCTCGTGCAGGGTGTCGCCCGCGTGGAGCCGTTCCACCGGGGCGAACCCGACTCGCTCCCAGAAGGCCCTGGCGCCGCCGTTCTCGACGGTCACCGACAGGCGCAGCGCACGGAACCCCTCCTCGCGCAACGCATCCTCCAGGCCGGCCGCGGTCTCGCGCCCCAGCCCGCGGCCTTGCAGCGATTCGCGCAACAGGAGGAGACGGACGTGAGCAGCCCCCGGCTCGGGCCAGTGCACCTGTAGGTCCACGACGCCGACGGCCATCGTGCCGCCGGGTGGCCAGAGCAGGAGCAGGCGGCGGTCCGGGTCGGCCTCGGCGTCGGCCAGCAGGTCGGCCGCCGCGTTCTGTCCGACCGGCCCGCCCTCGACGAGCCGGTGGTACCCAGGGGAGGCCTCGAGCAGGGCCTGGAGAGCGTCCACGTCGCCCGATCCGGCGGGCCGTGCCTCCAGGTGGAGCGTGCGGAACGAGGTCACGTCTCCACCGCCCCGGGCGGCGCTCCGCCTTCGATCCAGGCCAGCAACCCAGGCGCGGCACCCTCCAGGCTGTCGAGGACGCCGTCCGCGCCTGCGGCCCGCAACTCCTCCCGCCCGTAGCGTCCCGTCGCCACCCCGACCACCGGCACGCCGTGGGCTCGGGCTGCCGAGACGTCCCTCGGGGTGTCCCCCACGATGAGCGCATCGCGGGGCGCGAGCGCCTCGCCGAGTCGGCTCGCGCCTCGGTCGAGGGCTGCCCGGACCAGCAACTCCCGTTCCTCGCCGTCGTGGGCGAAGCCGGCGATGGCGTCGGGGCCCCAATCGAAGAAGCCGTCGATGGCGCCGCGGGCCAGCTTGAGCCGCGCCCCCTCGGCGACGTTTCCGGTGCAGAGCCCCAATGTGGCGCCGGCGCTGGTCAGCGTCGCCAGGGCGTCGGCGACGCCGGGCAGGACCCGGAAGCCGGGCCCCTGGATCTCCTCGCGAAGCGCTTCCACGTAGCCGTCGAGGATGCGGTTGCAGAGCGCGTCCTCGAATGGGCGCCCCAGGCAGGCGAGCACCTCCCGGACGATGAGCCGGTCGGTCATCCCGTCGAGCCGGAGCCCGGACAGCGCGTGGTCCACTTGCCCGAACTCCCCCTCGAGCACCCGCGCCAGCGACCGGCGGCCTGCGCCGGCGGCGTGGACGAGCGTGCCGTCCACGTCGAAGAGCACCACGCGGCGGGGTAGCTCAATCGAAGAGCGCATCGACGAACTCGACTGGATCGAAGGGGCGCAGGTCGGCGACCTTCTCGCCCACGCCGACGTAGCGCACCGGGATTCGCAGCTCGTCGGAGATCCCGATGACCACGCCCCCCTTGGCGGTGCCGTCGAGCTTGGTGAGCGCGATCCCGGTGACTCCCAGCGACTCGTGGAACTGCCGGGCCTGGGCGATGGCGTTCTGGCCGTTGGTGGCGTCGAGCACGAGCAACACGTCGTTGGGCGAACCGGGCCTCGCCTTGTCGACCACCCGCTTCACCTTCTTCAGCTCCTCCATGAGCGGGAGCTTGGTGTGGAGCCGCCCGGCGGTGTCGAGCAGCACCACGTCGAACTTCTCGTCGACGCCTCGCTTCACGGCCTCGAAGCAGACGCTGGCCGGGTCGGCGCCGTCCTTTCCGCGGACCATGGGCGCCCCGGCCCGCTCGGCCCAGATCTCGAGCTGCTCGCCGGCGGCGGCGCGGAAGGTGTCTCCGGCCCCGAGGAGCACGGTGAGCCCGGACTGCCGGAGCTTGGCGGCCAGCTTTCCGACCGTGGTGGTCTTTCCGGAGCCGTTCACCCCCACCACCATGACCACCCACGGACGCGAGGGGCCGACCGCGATCTCGCGGGACGGACCCGGGTGTTCACCGAGGGTGACGATGCGGGTGATCTCCTCGCGAAGAAGCGCCTTGAGTCGCGACGGGTCCTCGAGCTCGCGCCGCTTCATCCGCTCGCGCGCGCTCCCGATGAGCGACGTGGCGGTCTTCACGCCGATGTCGGCCGTGAAGAGGATCTCCTCCAGTTCGGCGAGCGTGGCCTCGTCCACCTGGCGCGGGGCGCCAAAGAGCCCCTGCAGCCGGGCCATGAAGCCGCCGCGGGTCTTCTCGAGCCCGGCCGCGAGCGTGCGGCCGCCCTCGGCCTCGGCGCGTCGCCGCTTCTCCTCCTCCTCGGCGACGCGAGCCTCCTCGGCCAGCCGAGCCGCGCGCGCCTCCTCCTCGCGGGCGCGCCTATCGGCCTCTTCCCGCTCCAGCCGGCGCTGCTCCTTCTCGAGACGGTCGGCTTCCTTCTTCTGGCGGTACTCCTCCTTCTTGCGGGCCTCGCCGGCCTCGATGCGGAGGGGCTCGTCGGCGGTGGGGTGCGCGGGGACCGGGACGGGGACAGGGTCCGGGCGGCGGGCCGGCTCCGTCCGGGCCGGCGGCAACTCGGCGGCGACCCCGGGGTCCCGCTCCAGGACCTGCTCGATCTCCGCCTGCTCCAGCGCGGCGTCGGTGGGCTTTGCCCCTCGGCGGCGGAACATGCGCAGCCCTGCGGCGACGAAGAGCGCCAGGAGCGCGACGAGGATGGCCGCGCCGACGAGGTCGGAGGTGGCGAAGGCGAGCGGAACGAGAGGCACGGTGGGCCCGGGCGGAAAGGGAAAATGGCTAGGAAGGGGGACGATATAGGGCCGCCGCCGCCGCGGTGTCAACGAGCCAGCGGCAGGCGGTGGGTGCGTCCCGGATGGAGTCTCTAGGCCGCCGCCGACCGACCGCCACCCGCCAGGCGCACCGAGACGAGCTTCGAGACGCCCGGCTCCTCCATCGTCACCCCGTAGAGCGTGTCCACCGACTCCATGGTCCGCTTGTTGTGCGTGATGAGGATGAACTGCGAGGCCTTGGACATCTCCCGCACCAGCTCGTTGTAGCGGCCGACGTTGGCGTCATCGAGCGGAGCGTCCACCTCGTCGAGGAGGCAGAACGGCGAGGGCTTGATGAGGAAGATGGCGAAGATGAGGGCGACCGCGGTGAGCGCCTTCTCGCCGCCGGAGAGCAGGTTCACGCTCTGCAGCTTCTTCCCCGGGGGTTGTGCGAAGATCTCCACGCCGCCGGCCTGGTCGTCGCCGTCCTGGGTCAAGACGAGGCCGGCCCTGCCGCCGTTGAAGAGGCGCGGGAAGACCTGCTGGAACTTCTCGTTCACCCGGTCGAAGGTTTCGCGGAAGCGGTCGCGCGAGGCGCGGTTGATCTTGGCGATGGCCTTCTGCAGGTCGGCGAGGGAGGCTTCGAGGTCGCCCTTCTGCTCCCCGAGGAAGGTGTGGCGCCGGGCCAGGTCGTCGTACTCCTCGATGGCCGTCAGGTTGATGGGGCCCATTCGCTCGGCCTGGGCCTTCTGATCGTCGAGCCTGCGTCGCTCCGCCTCGCCGGGCGGCCGCTCGGCGTGGAACCGCAGCAGCTCGTTGCGAAGCTCGGTCTGGCAGCGCTCGCGGATCTGCTCCTCGAGGTGGCTGAGCTCGAGGGCCTGCTCCCGCGCGGTCAGGGCGGCGTCGCCGGCGGCCTGGGTGAGCGCCTCGCCTCGCTTGCGCAGGTCGCGCGCCTCGACCTCGGCGGCCCGGGCCTTGGCGACCGCGTCCTGGTGGGCGGCTCGCTCGGTTCCGAGCACCTCCCGGACCCGGGAGAGTTCCTCGGCGAGCCGGGCCACGTCGCCTCGGGCGCCCTCCATGTGCTCGCGCAGGCCGCTGGCGCGGCCGTTGCCGTCGGTGAGGGCAGCGAACAGCCTGGCCCCGCGCTCCTCCGCGGCGCGCTGGGCCTCCTCGACGCGGCGGAGGGACTCCCCGATGCCGTCGCGCCTCTCCCGCTCCGAGGCCACCTTGACCTTCACCTCGAGGACCTCGGCGTGGAGCGACTCGCCGCGTGTGCGAAGGTCGTCGAGCCGGACCGCTGCGTCCCGCGCCCGCTCCTCGTGCCGGGCCCGCTCGGCCTCGGCGGTGGCGGCCTCGACCTGGTGGGTCTCCTCCTCGCGCGCCATGCCGGAGAGAGCGTCCTCCATCCCGGCCCGCTCCACCTCGAGCTGACCGACCCGCCCGGCGACCCGCTCGAGCTCCTCGCCGACGCGCGCCAGGTCCTTCTCCTGGGTCAGGAGCGCCAGGTCCTTCTCCCGGTTGTCCCGGTCGATGGTCTTGAGGGCCGTCTCGAGCTGGAGGAGCCGCGACTGCAGGGCGCGGTGGCGCTCCTGGGCCATGGCGAAGTCGGCCTCGAAGGTACGGACGGTGTCGGTGAGCTCCGCCACCTCGCGGCGTCGCTGCAGCGCGCCGTGCCCCTCGCCCTCCAGCGGACCTCCGGTGACCACGCCGTGCGGGTCGAGCACCTCGCCGTCGAGCGTGACGAGCGTGCCGGCGCCTCCGCCCGCCTGCCAGATCTCGAGGGCGCTCGAGAGGTCGCGGACGATGGCCGCGTTGCCGAGAAGGAACCGGGCCAATCGCTCGTAGGCAGGGTCGAACCCCACCACGTCCAGGCAGCCGGCCACGAAGCCGGGGTGGGATCGGTCGGGAGCGGCTGCCGCGCCGTTTCCGTCGCGCAGGCGAAGCAGCGGGATGAGCGAGGCGCGACCCTCGGCGGCCGACTTGAGGAAGTCGATGGCCTCGACGCCCTGGCTGTGGCTCTCGACGATGACGTACTGGAGCCGCTCGCCGAGCACCGCCTCGACGGCGTTCTCGTACTCGGCGGGAACGGTCATCACGTCGGCGACGAGCCCCATCACGCCGCCCTCGGTCCCGTCGGCCGAGCGGGCCCGGGTCATCAGGCTGCGCACGCCGCGGCCGTAGCCCTCGTAGTTGCGCAGCACCTCCTGAAGCGACTGGAGCCGGGCGCGCCGGTCGGAGAGCTCCTCCCGCAGCGTGATCAGCCGGGCCTCGTTCTGGATGAACTCGGAGCGGGTGCGGTCGAGCAGACCCTCCTGCGCTCCGCGCTGCTCCTCGAGGTGGAGCTTCAGCTGGCGGGTGTTGCCCAGCTTCTCGACATGGGCCGAGCGGGAGCCGTCGAGCGTGGCGGCCCGGGAGGAGAGGTCGTCGATCTCGGCGCGGACCCGCGCCAGGCGAGACTGCAGATCGGCGCGCTGCCGCTCCACCTGGGCCAGCGCGCTGCGGCGGGCAGCGGCGCGACCGTGTGCGTCGGCGGCGCTGGAGCGAGCGGCCTCCGCCTCGGCTGCGATCGAGCCCTCCTCGCCGGCCACGGAGCGCAGCGCGGCTTCGAGGCCGGAGAGCCGGGCGTCGTCGGTGCCGGAGAGGCTCGCCAGCTCGTCGCGCTGCCGGAGCAGGGAGTCTCGCTCGGCGGAGAGGGCATCGGCCTGGACCTTGAGGACCTCGACCTCGGAGGCCTGGCCGCGCGAGCGTTCCGCGATCTGGTCGAGCTCCCGCTCGGCCGCCTCGGTGGAGACCGCCGACACCCGCCTCCGGCTCTCCAGCTCGTGCTCCCGCTCCGTGAGCTGCTGCAGCGAGAGCTCGCGCTCGGCCAGAAGGGCGCGGTCGGCCTCGAGGGCCACGTCGATCTGGGCGAGTCGGGCAGATACCTCCGCCTCCTCGGTCCGTGCCAGCGCGTGCCGGTCCTCGGCCTCGCGACGCCCCGCCGTGAGCTCCAGCCAGCGGGCCGCGCCCACGTGGAGCTCCAGCTCGCGGATCTGCGCCTTCAGGGCCCGGTAGCGCTCGGCCTTGCGGGCCTGGCGGTTGAGGGAGTCGAGTTGCTTGCCGAGCTCCAGCACGATGTCGGTGACCCGCTCCAGGTTGTGGCGGGTGGCCTCCATCTTCCGCTCGGCGGCCTCGCGACGCTTCTTGTACTTGGTGATGCCGGCCGCTTCCTCGATCACCGACCGGCGGTCCTCCGCACGGGCCGAGACGATCTGGCCGATGCGCCCCTGCTCGATGATCGAGTAGGCGGTGCGCCCCACGCCGGAGCCGAAGAAGATGTCGTTCACGTCGAGGAGCCGCGCCGGGGCCCGGTTGACGAGGTAGTCCGATTCGCCGGTGCGGTGGAGCCGGCGTCCCACGGTGATCTCGGCGAGCCCCTGGAAGGCGGGGGGCAGCTCGGACGGGCGGTCGTTCTCGAAGGTGATCGTCACCTCGGCCAGCGAGAGCGGAGCCTTCGACTCCGACCCGTTGAAGATCACGTCTTCCATGGATCGGCCGCGGAGACGGAGTGCCGACTGCTCGCCCAGGACCCAGCGAATGGCGTCTGCGACGTTGGACTTCCCGCAGCCGTTCGGCCCCACGACGCCGGTCACGCCGTCGTCGAAGACGACGACCGTGCGGTCCATGAAGGACTTGAAGCCCACCATCTCCAGACGGCGAATCCGCATGTGGCCGAGATACCACGGTCACGCCAAAAACGGAACGCTGCATGACAAGCCATGTAGGGTCAAAACGCCATGGGGCGCGCCTGGGGCTTGCCGAGCGTTCCGTAGATCTGGAAGCCGTACCCTCCATCCCGCCCCTTGGCCGTCGAGAGCCCCATCTCGACCAGCGGCTTGAGCGGCGCCACCTGCTCGGTTTTCCAGAAAGCGTCGGTGGGGCGGACGTTGGCCCGTCCGTTCAGCGGGGAGTGTTCGAGGCGGGGTTGCAGCTGGACGAAGACCTGCTCGGCCGTGATGGCGACGTCGTCCCCCTTGGCCTCGAGCGTTCCGAAGTCGGCCCGTCCGTTCTTGACGATGCCGCGCGCGGCCACGGCGCCGAGCCGGATGGGGGGCACGGTGAGACCACCTTCCATCCCGGGAATGGGGACCTTGCCACCGCGGATGGCGGCGTCCTTGACCTGGAGCTCGATGGTGCCGGTGCTCTTGGCGGCGTCCTTCACGTCGAGGGTGACGTCGACGTTTCCGGAGAGGGTCCCGGCAAGGTCGAGCCCGGTGGCCACCCGCAGCGCCCCCGCCCGCGAGAGGTCGACGCCGGCGATTCGAGCCTGGTAGTTCTGGGATGTCTTCGACTCGTCGGTGGAGCCGGTCACCCGGCCGTCGAACAGCCGGGCGTCGAAGTTGATGGCCCGGTGCCCCCGAAGGGACGGCCAGAGGCGAAGCGAAACCGTCAGCTCCTCCACGGGAATGCGCGTCCCGTCGGAGGTGAGGACGGTCATCTCCCGGGCGCGCACGCCCACGAGCCCCGATGGAGACAGGTCGTTCACCTTGATCTGGAAGCCCTGCGCCGCGGCGTCGAGCATGAGCCGTTCCTTCACCGCCTCGACGGGGAAGGTGAGGCGGAGCGCCACCACGAAGGCGAGGACGAAGAAGACCGCATAGGCGGTCCTCCGCTTCCAGCCCACCAGCGTCCAGTTCGGCAGGTTGAGCTTCACGCGGCCTCCAGGTGCACTAGGTCTTCTGCTGCCAGGTCGAGACCTGGAGCGTGACGTCGACGAGGTTGGGATCGTCATTTCGAGTGGCGATCCGGAGCTTGCGGACCTTGATGACCCCAGGGCCGCGCTCCAGCGCGTCCACCAGGCGGGCCAGTCGAGGAAGGTCGATGCGGGCCAGGTTCACCTCGACGCTCTCCTCGGTGAGGCCGTCCGCGGTGCTGGGGGTTCCCGGGCGGAGGTCGTTCACCTCCACGCCGGACTGCGTGCCGGTCTGCGATACGAAGCTCATGAGCTGCACCGGCGGTCCCTTCAGGCGGGCCTCCATCGACTGCCGCTCGGCCTGGGCCTGACGATAGCCGCGGGTGAGCTTGCCGATCTGCGAGAGCATCTCGGTCTTGCCCTCGATGCGCCGTTCGCGGGCGGAGATGGAGCGGGAGACTCCCGTGACCACCAGGAAGAGGAAGAAGGCGGCGATGGAGGCCAGCGCCGCCGACACCATGACCCGCTCGCGCGGCGAGAGGCGGGCAGCGAAGGCCTCGAGGGCGGCGCGGTACTTGCGGAGGGTTTCCATGGCTAGCCCTTCCCCGCGGGCGAAGGCGTGCCCTCGCAGGCGATGTCGGCGTCCACCGTGAACTCGAACTTCTGCTCGGTGCCCCGCTTGCGGGCACCGCCGGAGCGGGCGTCGGGGAAGCAGCGCGACGCCCGCAGCGCCGAGACGATCTTGTCGACGTTCTCGGCGGCGTCGGTGGTTCCCTGGAGGTGGAGCTTCTCCCGGCTGATCTCGATCCGATCGAAGCGGAGCTGCACCGGGGGGCTGCGCGCGGCCAGCTCGGCGAGCACGCCGGCCGCCGAGACGCGCGGGATCGAGCCCCCCGTCGCGCCGCGCCCGCGAAGCACCGATTCGGCCATCGCGAAGTCGTCGTAGCACTTGCCCACCACCCGCTGGGTGACCTCGCACATCACCTGGTCGAGCAGCTTCTCCTGCCGGTTCAGGGCCACCACCTTCACCACGGACGAGACCACCGCGAGAAGGAGCACCAGCGAGGCGTACACGGCGATTCTCTGGAGACGGTCGCGGACGTTCTGGTTGCTGCGGGTGCTCGCCAGGTCGCCACGCCGCAGGTTGAGCCGCTGGAAGCGCGTTCCCAGCCAGCCGCGCAGGGCGAGCGCCAGCGGCAGGGCGAAGCGGGGGGCATCGTCGGGACCGATGGCGTCCGCCGCCGGCCCGGCGAGGCGAAGGGGCTCGGCCGGAATGGCGAGTTCGTCCCCCACCGCCGCCGCCACCCCGGGCCAGGTCGCGGCCCCGCCGGCCAGGCGGATCCGCACCACGGGACGGTGCGATGGACGTGCCTCGAAGGCGCGCAGCGTGGCCCGAAGCTCCCGGACGATCGGCCCGAGCCCGCCCAGCAGTGCCGCTCCGCCTTCCTGGCCCGCCAGCCAGTCGGGCAAGCCCTCCTCTGGAGCCATCGCATCGGGGTCCCGCCCCGCGTTCCGTGCCGCGGCGCGAAGCAGGTTGGCCGAGCCCGAGGCGAAGGTCCGGGCGAAGAGGCAGCGTCCCTCCGAGACCACGCAGACGTGGGTGCGCTCGGCACCGATGTCGGCCACCAGCTCGGCTTCCCCCACCGCGGCCGGGTCGGCCACCGCGCCCGCCGCCCAGAGCGCCGCCAGCGCCGGACCGCCCGGCATCACCACCGCCGGGTCCACCCCGACGGCGGCGAGCGAGGCGACGAGGGCGCCCAGGTCGTCGCGGCGGGCCACGCCGATGAAGAGGTCCGATCGTCCTGGCTGGGTGTCGAGCGGTTGCCAGTCCCAGGCCACCTGGTCGAGGTCGAAGGGGATGGCCGCCTCGACCTCGTACTGCACGGTCTGCTCGATACGCCGGGCGTCGGTGAAGGGAAGGGTGACGAGGTGGGAGGCGGCCACGCCGGGCAGGGAAGCCACCGCGGCCACGTCGCCCGACCACCTGCGCTCGGCGAGGAGATCGCGCAGCGCCGTCGAGACGCGCTCGGCGGCCGGGGGCGCGCCATCCGCGGCGGGAGCGACCGGAGCCTCGCCGGCGCCGGCCACGGTGAAGCCGCGAAGGGTGGTCTCGATCAGCACGGCCTTCACGCGCCGCGAGCCGAGGTCGAGTCCAAGGATGGGATGGGACATGGTCAGTCCTCGCGCCAATGGAGAAGCCGGCCCAGGTCGCCCTGGAGCTGGCCGGCGCGGTCGTCCATCGTGACCACCGCGTCGATGGTCTTCTCCACGCCGCCGGCCTTGCCGGTTGCGCGGATGGTGAAGGTGCTCGAGGTGTTGCCGAAGGGGCTGCGGGTATCGGTGTTCTGCGCCTGGAGGAAGATGGGCTGCAACTTCACCCCCAGAGCCTGGAGCACGGTGGCGAACTGCTGGACGGTGATGGTCATGAACGGGAGGGGGCGGGCCAGCCGCAACGCCATGTCGAGCTTCAGGGGGAAGGCGGGGTCCAGCAGCGGCGGCTGGGGCACGCCGGGGGGGTCGGACATGAGGAGCGCGTTCACGAGCACCTGCTCCGGGTCGCTGGTGTTGATGTTGGTGGTCGCGTTGACGTCCGGGTAAACGGTCAGGTGATCGCCGAAGGCGGCCATGAAGGCGTCGCCCACGCCGGCCACGAGGTAGAGCTCGTCGAGCGAGTCGAAGCGGGCGTTCTTGGCGCGGTACCGGTCCTCGCCGCGGTCGTAGTACTGGTTCTCGTCCCCGAACCCGTTCTCGAAGGGAGCGCCTGGCTTGAGCCCGATCACGCTGGTGGTCGCGTCCTCGTCCACCCAGTCGCGCAGCGCCACGGCCACGTCCCGCCGGGTGAGCCGGTTTCCCACCTCGTCCTCGCGGTCGAAGAGCACGTCGAAGCGCGGGTCGCGCACCGCGATCAGGAAGCGCTGCAACTGGGCGCCCGACACGGTCGACAGGCCGGCCAGCTGGGAGACGTTCACCTTTCGCTCCTCGTCCTCGATGGTGGCATGGAAGCTCCCATCGGGAGCCGATCGGGCCTTGGCGTCCTTGGTGCCAAGCAGGAGCCCCATGGCCATCGAGTCGACCGGGATGGCGTCCCAGAGCCTGAAGGAGAAGGCGCCCTGCGGGATCGCCGAGGTGGCCTGGCCGCCGGCCGATGCGGCGGCTCCGGCGAGGAACTGCGCGGCGGCGCCCCCTGCCTGGTCGAGTCTCTGCTGGAAGTGGAGCACCAGCCGGGAGAGCGCGACGGCGCCCCGGGCCTGGTAGGAGGCGCGAAGCTCGTCCCGAGCGTTGGCCGCGATCTGAAGCGAGATCCGCGTGTCGTAGGCCAGCTCCATCGCCAGCACGGTGACCACCGCCACCACGAGGAGGACGAGGAGGAGGGCCGCTCCGCGCTCGTGGCGCGCCATGTTTCCTTCCCTTTTCATCAGAAGTCGAGCGGCCTCACGATGGCGACCCTGGCCTGGGTCTCGAAGCTCCGGTCCTTGCCGTCGGGCATTCGCAGGGTGAGCTTCATCTTGACGCGGGTGGGGAGCAGGGTGCGGTCGCCCGGGGCGGTCGACCAGTCGCGCGTCCACTCCTGCTTCTGCCAGTCCCAGAAGTTCACGTCGAAGCCGGTGACGTGGCGGACCAGGACTGCCTTCGTGCCGCCGCGGTCCGGCTCGTCGTCGATGCGGACCTTCTCCCGGCGGAAAAGCGCGTACGCGCTGGGGGCCTCCGGGTCCGAGTCCACGTAGTACTCCACCACCGACTGGTCAGACTCCCGGGCGTCGCGGACTGCCCGGGTGTGGGCCATGGTGGCGAAGAGGAGCGAATCGCGGTCGCCTCCGTCCCGCCCCTTGAAGACCGTCGGGCGGTCCCGGTAGCGGAGCCGGTCGAAGTGTTCGGAGAGGAACGCCGCCGACACCTCGCGTGCCATCCGGCCGAGCGCCCCGCGGGCCCCGCCCACCCGCTCGTCCTGCTCCTCGACCGCCACCCGGGCGGCGTGAGAGCGCTGGAACGCGCCAAGGGCCATGGCACCGACCACCGCGGTGATCCCCACCGCGATGAGGACCTCGACGAGGGTGAACCCGCGCGGACGATGACGGGTCACTCGGTTCCTCCCCCCCCGGTCCGCCGATTGCGCGATCCCCTCTCGAGCTGCTGTCGCATGCCCGAACTCGGGACGCCGGGCTGGCGGAAGGATCCGGTCGGCTGCGCCAGGTTGGGCGGGATGTCCGGGTTGGGGCCGCGGGCCCCGCCGGGCGCCTTGGGGTTGAGCACCACCAGGTAGGTCGAGACGTCGAAGGCGTGCTCGGTCTTCCCGTCCTTCCAGGAGATCTTCATCACCGCGAGCCGGACGCCCTTCTTGAGCTCCTCGGAAAAGGCCGCGAGCTGCTTCTGCAGCACCCCGCCCAGCAAACCTCCCGGAGCCGACGAGCTCGGGCCGCCCTTCGCGCCGGCGGACGCGGTGCCGCCCAGAAGCTTCCCGAGCAGTTCCTGGGTCCCCACGTCGTCGCTGCCCGTGCCCAGGAACGCGCCCAGGAGCTGCTCCGGGGACATCGAGCCGTCGGGCCGCTTCAGCTCCAGGCTCCACCGGATGCCGGGCTGTCCCTGGTCGGCGAAGGTGCCGTTCTCGGCCTCGTCGAAGTCGGTGAACCCGGTGTCCTCGTACTTCTCCTCGATCTCCGCCATCTTCCCGCGCGCGAGCAGGGTGGCCACCGAGAGGTCCCGCGCGTAGCCGAAGTTGCGCAGCGCGCTGCCGGACAGGTCGGCCAGGGCCATGAGCGCTCCGGCCAGCACGGCCAGCGCCACCATCACCTCGAGGAGCGTGAAGCCGCTCCGGGCCCCGGGGCGGATCACCGCGGGATCTCCGCCCAGCCCGTCACCACCCGTGCGCGTCCGGTGAGGGGCTGGGTCACCACCGTGTAGACGCTGGATCCGTCGACGACCGGGACGTGCGCCGGGTCGACCTGCCCCTGGGGAAAGAAGTAGACGTAGGCCTTGCCGCGGGTCTGCGCGTCGCGCTGTCGCGGGGTCCAGACCTTCTCGAAGGCCGCGCTTCCCTTGAGCTTGCGCTTCTGGACCTGTCGATCCTTGAACTCGGCGAAGCGCGCCCGGGCCAGGAAGCGCCGCTTCTCGGCGTCGGGTTCGTCCGAGTAACTGCGCGACAGCTGCTCGTCGTCCTCGGCCACGCCGTCCTTGCCCATGACCGGCTGGCCGCGCCGGCCCCCGGGTCCCGCCGCAGTGCACTCCGCCCACCACTCCTTGTGATCGATGTCCACGACCAGGCGGCAGGTCTGGTGGCGCAGGGCGGCGGTGTCGAAGAGGTAGCGAGAGGCCCCGGCGATCTCGCCGGCCGCGGAGCGGGCGTTGGCGCCGGTGAAGGAGTCCAGCGCCGGCGCTGCGGCCAGGGCCATGACCCCGATCACGGCCACCACGATGAGGACCTCGATGAGGGTGAACCCCCTCTGCTGGCCTCCGTCGCGGATCATGCCTCCTGGCCTGGCCCCCTCAAGGGTTGAGGATGTCGGCGTTGGTGCCCTCGCCGCCCTGCTGCCCGTCGGCGCCGTACGATTTCAGGTCGAACGAGTCGGGGTGCGCCTGTCCCGGGAAGAGGTAGACGTAGGGATGTCCCCAGGGGTCCTTCAGCTGGTTCTTGCACTTCCCGGCGGTCACGACGGCCTGGAGCCCCTCCTCGGTGGAGGGGTAGCGACCCTTGTCGATCTTGTAGAGATCGAGGCAGTTCTCGAGCGTGTGGAGGTCGGTCCTGGCCTGCTTCACCTTGGCCTCGTCCAGCTGCCCGACCACGTTGACCGCCACCGCCGCGGCGATGATGCCGAGGATGGTGATGACCACCAGGATCTCGATGAGGGTCATGCCGCGAGCGGCGGCTCGGGCGCTTGATGGAGCTTTCATGGTCAGCCTCCGGCGATGGTGTTGATCTGGAGAATGGGCATCAGGATGGAGAAGACGATGAAGGCCACCGCCACGCCCATCACCACGATCATGACGGGCTCGAGCAACGAGGTGAGAGCGGCGATCTTGGTCTCGACCTGGCTGTCGTAGGCGTTGGCCACGTTCCCGAGCATCTCCTCGAGCTCGCCCGACTTCTCGCCGATGGCGATCATGTGGTACACCAAGGGTGGAAATTCGCCCGAGCGCTTGAGCGGCGCGGCGATGCTCTCCCCCTCCTTGATGGACTCGCGGGCCTCCTCGATGACGGCGGCCAGCCGGGTGTTGCCCACGATGTTCCGCACGATGTCCATGGCGGTGAGGAGCGGCACGCCGCTCTTCAGCAGGGTGGCCAGCGTCCGGGAGAAGCGCGCAACCGCCACCTGGCGCACCAGCGGGCCGAAGATGGGGGCGTCGAGAACCCAGACGTCCCAGCGGGCCCTGCCGGAGGGCGTCTTCAGCCAGCGGACGAAGGCGTAGACGGCCGTTGCGACGAGCAGGCCGAGGGCCCACCACCAGTCGTGGACGAAGGTGGAGAAGCCGATGAGGGACCGGGTGGTCCAGGGGAGGACGACCTTGGTGTCCTCGAAGACCTTGGTGATCTTGGGGATGACCACGGTGAAGAGGATGCCCATGATCACCGCGCCGATGATCATCATGGCCGCCGGGTAGGTGAGGGTGCCCAGCACCTTGGCCTTCAGGCGCGCCTGGGTCTCGGTGAAGTCGGCCAGGCGGAAGAGGACCACGTCGAGAGCGCCCGAGGATTCGCCGGCCCGGATCATGTTCACGTACAGTGAACTAAATGCCTTGGGGTGCTGGGCCAGCGCCTCGGCGAGCGACGAGCCCTCGTTGACTCGCTGCTTCACCGCGGAGAGCACTCGCTTCAGCCGCTCGTGCTCGACCTGCTCGACCAGCGCGGTGAGCGCCTCCACCAGCGGGATCCCGGCGTTCACCAGCACGGCCAGCTGGCGGGTGGCCACCGCCACGTCGTCGGCCTTGACGCGCCCGCCGACCCAGCGCCGGACGTTCACCTCGGGGGAGGCCGCCTTGGACTGCTTCTCCCCGGTGACCTCGGTGAGGAAGAGCCCGTCGCGGCGCAGCACGGTGCGGAGCGTGCGCGGCGAGTCGGCCTCCTTGAGACCCTCGACGTTCTTTCCGCTCTGATCGAGCGCCTTGTACGCGAATACGGGCATGGGTGGGAGTCGTCAGACGTCTTCCGCGGTCACCGACAGCACCTCGGCCGCCGTGGTCTCGCCCTTGGCCACCTTGTAGGCGCCGTGCTCGAGCAAGGTCATCATCCCGCCCGCCACCGCGCGTGACTTGATGGTGCCCGAGTCGACGTTCTTGAGGACCAGTTGCCGGATGTCGTCGTTCATCAGCATCAGCTCGTAGATCCCGGTCCGGCCCAGGTAGCCGGTGCGCTGGCAGAGCGGACAGCCCACGGCCCGGTACAGGTGCTTCGGGTTGCCGGCCCGGGCCAGGACGGCCGGGCTGATGCTCGCCTGGGCCAGCTCCTCGGCCGACGGCACGTAGGCCAGCTTGCAGGCCGGACAGAGCACGCGCACCAGGCGCTGGGCCAGCACGCCCACGAGCGAGCTGGCCACCAGGAAGGGTTGCACGCCCATGTCGGCGAGCCGGGTGATGGCGCCCGCCGCGTCGTTGGTGTGGATGGTGGAGAGCACCAGGTGGCCGGTGAGGGAGGCCTGGATGGCGATCTCGGCGGTTTCCAGGTCCCGGATCTCTCCGACCATGATGATGTCGGGGTCCTGGCGGAGGAAGGAGCGAAGACCGTTCGCGAAGGTGAGGTCGATCTTGGGGTTGACCTGGACCTGGGCGACGCCCTTCATCTGGATCTCGACCGGGTCCTCGATGGTGAGGATGTTGAGGTCGGGCGAGTTGATCTTCGCGAGCGCGCCGTAGAGCGTCGTGGTCTTTCCGGAGCCGGTGGGACCGGTGACCAGCACGATGCCGTGCGAGCGGGTGATGAGCTGGTCCATCACCTCGAGCTGCCAGTCCTCGAAGCCGAGCTGCGCGAGGTCGAGGAGCACCGCCGACTTGTCGAGGAGGCGCATGACGATGCGCTCGCCGTTGGAGGTGGGGATGGTCGAGAGGCGCACGTCCACGTCGCGCCCGGCGATCTTGATCCGGATGCGCCCATCCTGGGGGAGACGCTTCTCGGCGATGTTGAGGCCGCCCATGATCTTGATGCGGCTGGCGATGGACGCCTGGAAGCGCTTGGGGGGGCGGATCACGTCGCGGAGCACGCCGTCGATGCGGAAGCGGACGGAGATGTCCCGCTCCTCCGGGTTGATGTGGATGTCGCTGGCCCGCTCCTTCACGGCGCGAAAGAGGAGCGAGTTGACGAGGCGGATGATGGGGGCCTCGTCGTCGGCCTCCAGCAGATCCGCGGGTTCCTCCAGCTCGTGGGCCACGCTCTCGAGGTCCTCGGTCGTCTCGAGGTCCTCCATGAGCCGGTCGTGCCGGTTGGCCGTCCGATCGTAGACCTGGTTGATGGCGTCGACGATGACGGCTGCCGGCGCCACCACCGGAGACAGCGCGGCGCCCAGGAGCACCGACAGGTTGTCCTGCGCGGCGGTGTCGAGCGGGTCGGCCACGGCCACCCGGATCTCGTCCCCGTCGCGCCCCAGCGGGAGGATCCGCGCCGCCTTGGCGAAGTTGATGGGCACGAGCCGCGCCAGGTCGGCCGGGACCTCGGCGGCGTCGATGCTCGACACGAA
>Ga0209253_10001224_pt1 | contig 22485 bp, 13 predicted proteins | sample FrelakmetBRP12BR_FD_187145 | JGI IMG/M metagenome (GOLD analysis project Ga0209253, IMG submission 187145) | Freshwater lake sediment microbial communities from the University of Notre Dame, USA, for methane emissions studies - BRP12 BR (SPAdes)... | ecosystem: Environmental > Aquatic >...
GGCGGGCGCGAACTACATCATCGTGTGGGGAATGCCCGATCTCGGCACGACGCTGGACGCACAGGCCTCCGGCCAGGCCGCGACGCTGTCACAACTGTCGACCCTGTTCAATTCCACGCTCTGGACCACGCTGGACGCGAGCGGCGTGCCGACCATCCGCCTCAACAGCGCGGCGCTCCTCAAAGAGATCCTGGCCAATCCTTCTGCCTACGGGATCGTCAACGCAACCACGCGCGCGTGCGCGTTGCCGCCGCAGGACACGATCGCCCTGTGCACGGCCTCTACGCTGGTCAGCGGCGCGAACCCGGCGACCTGGTTCTGGGCCGACGGGCAGCACGCGAGTCCGGCGACCCACAAGATCATGGCGCAATACGCCGAATCGATGATCACCGGCCCGCAACAGATGGCGGCGCTGGGACAGGCGCCACAGGATGTCGAGCGCGCCAACTGGCGCACGCTCGATGGCCGCATGATGTCGGCGATCAACGCGCCGGGCGGCTCCGGCAAGCTCCAGGCGTGGGCGGCGTACGACTATGCGGATGCCGACATCTTCGGCGCAAGCCTGTCGGGCAACGGTGACCTCAACACGATCTCGGTCGGCGCCGACATGCTCGTGTCGAACAAGATGCTCGCCGGCATCCAGTTCGCCTACACGGAATACAAGGGCAACTTCGGCAACGGTGGCGGCGACTTCAAGCTGCGCGAGCCGATGTTCACCGGCTACATGGGCTACGGCGAAGGTCCGTGGTACCTCGGCGCGACGCTGGGCGCCGGCTCGCTCGACTACAGCACGAACCGCAACATCGTCCTCGGCGCGGCGACGCGCACCGAAACCGGTAAGACGAACGGCTACCAGGTGGTCGGGCGGCTGCTCGGCGGCTACTGGTTCAAGTACGCGGACGTCGACCACGGTCCGTTCCTCAAGCTGACGTACGACAAGAGCGTCGTGCGCCAATTCAGCGAAAACGGCAACGACAGCACGGCGCTCACGTACAACCAGCAGAAGAACGACGCGTTCTGGTCGAGCCTGGGCTGGCAGGCCACAGGCAACTGGAGCGGCTTCCGCCCGTTCGCGCGCGCGACGTGGGAATACAACTTCAACGCCGACACGACGCAGGTGTCCGCCAAGTCGAACACGCTCAACGGCTGGTACACGGTGCCCGGCTTCGAGCAGGACGACAACTGGTGGCTGTTCGACCTCGGCGTGAGCAAGGACTTCGGCGGCGTCACCGGCTTCCTGTCGGGCAACGCCTCCGCCGGCAAGGGCGACGGCGACTACTGGACCGTGACCGTAGGCATCCGCGTGCCGCTGTAACCGCAGGCGTCGCGCAGCGGGAGGGCCGCCGGCGACGGCGGCCCTTCGCATTTTCCGGTTCCCGTCGTCGCGCCGCCGGCCCACAATGCGGGGTAAGGCGCCCGTGCGGCGCGACCGCACCGCACGGTCCGCAGCGGTCCCTCCATGCGCCACCTCTTCGAGCCCCGCCTCGTCAACGACGCGTTCGGCGACCCCGGACTGTACGTCGATTTCCGCGACGAGCGCCGCGCGCTGCTGTTCGACCTGGGCGACATCACGCGGCTGCCGCCGCGCAAGCTCCTGCGCCTCACGCACGTGTTCGTCACGCACGCGCACATGGACCACTTCTCCGGGTTCGACCACCTGCTGCGCGTCGTGCTCGGCCGCAAGGCGCAGATCGCGCTGACCGGCGGCCCCGGCTTCGTCGCGCAGGTCGAGCACAAGCTCCGCGCGTACACGTGGAACGTCGTGCAGCGCTACGAGGTCGCGCTGGCGATCGACGTGTGCGAGATCGGCGTGGACGGAGGCGCGCTGCGCGCGCGCTTCTCGAGCCGGACCGGATTCGAGCGCGAGCCGGCCTCCACGGTCGCGCCTGCCGGAGACGTGCTGCACGACGAGACGGTCTTCCGCGTGCGCGGCCGCTTCGTCGACCACGGCATCCCCTGCCTCGCGTACGCCGTCGAGGAGAAAGCGCGCGTCAGCGTCGGCAAGGACCGCGTCGCGGCGCTCGGATTCGAGACGGGCGCGTGGCTGCGTGAGCTCAAGCATGCGGTGCTGACCGGCGCGCGCGGCGATACCCCCATCGACGTCCGCTGGCGCGACCGGGGAGGCGAGCACGCGGCGGTCCGGCAGGTTGGTGAACTTACGCACCTCGTGCTGGGCGTCGTGCCGGGCCGTCGGATCGGCTACGTCACCGACCTGCGCTACGGCGAGGCCAACGTGGCAACGCTGTCCGGGCTGCTTGCCGGCGTCGACGTGCTGTTCATCGAAAGCGTGTTCCTCGACGAGGACGCCGATCACGCGGAGCGCAAGCATCATCTGACGGCGCGCCAGGCGGGGCTGATCGCGCGGCGCGTCGGTGCCAGGGCGGTCGTGCCGTTCCACCACTCGCCGCGCTACGCGGGGCGCGCGGCAGAACTCGTCGCGGAGGTGAACGCCGCGTGGTCCGGCGCGCCGGCGCCGCCCGACTCCTAGGCGACCGCCTTCGCGCGCGTCAGCGCGCGAGCGCCACGCGCATGCCGGCGAGCGCGCGCAGCCCGTCGCCCGCGCGGGCCCCGTACCACGACGTCCATTCGCCGTCGACGAGGTGCACGGGCTTGCCTGCCCGCGCCGCGAGTGCTACCGCATCGCGCGCGCGAAACGCGAACGGCTCCGTCGACAACAGGATCCGCTGCGCGTCGTGCCATGCGGCATCCTCGTCGGCCACTGCCGGATACCGGGCGGACGCCCGCGCAGGGACCGTGTCCCAGCCGACGCACGCGAGCGTCGCGCTCACGTAGGTGTCGCGCGCGACCGTCATCCATGGATCGCGCCAGATGACGTAGAGCACCCGCTCGCGGGGTAGCGCCTGCGCCATCTGCTGCGCCTCGTGGCGCGCGCGGACGTAATCGGCCGACAGCGCCGCCGCTTCGCGCGCGCGCCCGAAGACCGCGCCCAGCAGCGCGTGCAGGCGCGGATTGTCGTCCGGACCCATCGGGTGCGTGACGATCACGTGCGGCACGAACAGGCCGGCGGCGGCGACGTCCTCGCGCCGGTTCTCGTCGACGTTCACGATCAGATGCGTGGGCGCCAGTTCGGCGAGCCGCGCGAGGTCGGGATCCTTGGTGCCGCCGATCTTCGGAACCCGGCGCACGGCATCCGGATGGATGCAGAACCCGGTGCGCGCGACCACCCTTGCGCCGAGCCCGAGCGCGAACAGCAACTCGGTCAGGCTGGGGACGAGGCTCGCGATGCGCGGCGATGCGTCCGCCTGCGCGTGCCTGACGCCGGCCCAATCGACGAACGCGTCGCCGGCGGCGTCAGCCGGCATCGCGCGGCTTGCGCTTGCGGCCCGCCAGCACCCGGTCGTAGAGAAAGCGCGGCGCGATCTTGAGCAGCCGCCCCAGCCACGCCATCTGCCACGGCAGCACGTAGAACCGCCGTCTGCGCGCGATCGCGCGCGCGATCAGCGTCGCGGCCTTGTCGGCGGTGAGGATGAACGGCATCGCATAGGGATTGCGCGCGGTCAGCGGCGTCTCGATGAATCCGGGACAGATGGTGACGACCGACACGCCCGAGCCCACGAGCTCGACGCGCAGGCTTTCGAGATACGTGATCGCGGCCGCCTTCGACGCCGAGTACGCGCCCGAGCCCGGAATGCCGCGAAAGCCCGCGACGCTCGCGATGCCGACGAGCGCGCCGGCGCGCGCCTTGCGCATCGCCGCGACGAACGGCGCGAACGTGTGGACGATCCCGAGCACGTTGGTGTCCATGACCACGCGGAACGTCGGAAGGTCGGAGGGCTCGTCGGTCAGCGCACCGCGCGAGATGCCCGCGTTGGCGATGACCACGTCGGGAACGCCGAACCTGGCGGTGAAATCAGCGCCCGCGCGCGCGAGCGCGTCGGGGTCGCGGACATCGCCGGCGTAGGTTGCGACCGGCACGGGCGCGAGCGCCGCCGCGAGCCGTACGAGCTCGCTTTCGCGCCGCGCGAAGAGCCCGAGCGTCGCGCCCTGCGCGGCATAGTGCCGCGCAAGCGCCTCACCGATGCCCGACGACGCGCCGGTGAGGAACACGCGCATCGCGCGGCGTTACGACTTCGGTCGCTCGGCGCGCGCCTTGGCGATCAGCGCGTCGATGGTGCCCGGCATGGCGGCGTGTCCGCCCGTGCGCTCCGGCCCCGTCGAGAACTTGCCGTCGACGACGATCGTCGGCACGGACTGGATCCCGTAGGCCCCCGCGAGCTGCTTCGCGCGGTTGACCTTGCCCGAGATCGCGAACGACTTGAACATGTCCTCGACCTTCTTGCGGTCCAGGCCCTTGCCCGCGGCCCAGTCGAGGAAATCCTTCTCGTTCCACAGTTGCACGCCCTTGCCGTGCATCGCGGTGAAGATCTCGGGCGCGAGCTTCGCCTCCTCGCCCATCGCGTCGAGCGTGTAGTAGATCTTCGCGAGGTTTTCCCAGCGCGGCTGGAACATCACCGGCACGCGGCGGAACGTGACGTCGGCCGGCTTGTTCTTGAGCCAACCCTGAAGCACGGGCTCGAGCTCGCCGCAGTGCGGGCATCCGTAGGAGAAGAACTCGAGCACCTCGATGTTCTTGCCGGACTCGGTGGGCTGCTGATTCTTGAGCCGCACGTAGTTGGTGCCCTCGACCGGCGCCTGCGCGGCGGCGCCGGAAACGAAGGCGGCCGCGAGCGCGAGCACGGCGAACGCGCGGACGAGCCGCGGGAGGGCGTCGAAATTCGAACGGTTGCTCATGCTTGCTCCTGATGTTCCGCACGGGTCATCCGTGCCTGAAGAGTTCAATGCGGGTTTCGAATCTGCCGCGCGTTGGGCCATCCCGGCGCGCCACAAGTTCCCGGACCTTTCAACGCGCAAGCGTCAGAACTTGATGACCGCGACGTCGAAGCCATTCTTCGCGAGATCGCTGCGGATCCGGTTCAGTTCTTCCGTGTTGTCGTAGGGACCAAGCCGCACGCGGTAGCGGACGCCCTTGTCGGGAACCGTCCCCTGCTGCACGTTCGCCTGCCAGCCGGCGAACGCGAGCCGCGCCTTCAGGTTCTCGGCGTCGGCTTCAGTTGCGAACGATCCCGCCTGCAGCCAGAACCTCTCCCCAGGCTTGGCCGACGAGCCCGCGTCGGCGGACGCCACCTTCTCGGCGGCCTTCGCCGCGGGCTTCTCGCCGGCGGCATCGGGCGCCTTCTCGGTCCCGCGGTCCTTCGCCTCGCCGACCAGCGCGCGGTCGGGCGCTTTTTTCGCCTCGGGCTGGACCTTCGGCTCGTCGACGCCAGGCAGGATCTTGTAGAAATCGAACCGCGGCTTGTCGGCGCCCGCATCGGCCTTGTCGGACTTCGCGACCTTCGCAGGCTCCCGCACGGATTCGCGCGCGTCCCTGGCGCCGCCCTGCGCCGGAAACGGCCCGTTGGACTTCATGAGGTAGTACGCGACGCCCGCGGCGAGTCCCAGTCCGAGCACGAGCCCGATGAAGACGCCGAGCAGCGTGCCGCCCGCGCCGCTCCTGCGCGACGCACGCGAGCGCGCGGCGGTCGCGGAAGGGCGGGGATTGTCGGAGCGCGCCATGGGCTACATCTGTTCCGGAGCCGAGATCGACAGCACGGCCAGGCCGTTCTTCAGCACCTGCGCCGCGGCGACCGCGAGCGCGAGGCGCGCGGCGCGGACGTCCGCCTCGTCGACGAGGAACCGCTCCGCATTATAGTAACTGTGGAAATCCCGGGCCAACTCCTTGAGGTACGTCGTGATCTGGTGCGGCGCCAGGTCGCGGGCGGCCGCGGCGAGTTCCTCCGGATAGTCGGCGAGGCGGCGCAGCACCGCCTCTTCGTACGGGCTCGTCAGCGGCGCCAGGTCCGTCTGCCGGAGCTGCGCGGCAGCGTCGCTGGGCGCGATGCCGGCCTGCCGCAGCACCGAGCACATCCGCGCGTGCGCGTACTGCACGTAGTAGACGGGATTCTCGTCCGACTGCGACCGCGCGAGGTCGATGTCGAACACGAACTCGCTTTCGGACTTGCGCGAGACCAGGAAATAGCGGACCGCATCGCGGCCGGCCTCGTCGATGAGTTCCCGGACCGTCACGTAGCTGCCGGCGCGCTTGCTGATCTTCATTTCCTCGCCGCCGCGCATGACCGTGATCATCTTGTACAGGACGTAGTCGGGATAGCCCTGCGGAATGCCCATCTGCAGCGCCTGCAGGCCGGCGCGCACGCGCGTGACCGTGCTGTGGTGGTCGGAACCCTGCACGTTGATCACCTTCGGGAATCCGCGCTCCCATTTGGTGACGTGATAGGCGACGTCCGGCACGAAATAGGTGTAGCCGCCATCGGACTTGCGCATCACGCGGTCCTTGTCGTCGCCGAAATCGGTCGTGCGCAGCCACAGCGCGCCTTCCTGCTCGTAGGTCTTGCCCGACTGCACGAGTCGCGTGACGGTCGCGTCGACGCGGCCGTCCGCGTACAGCGAGCTTTCGAGAAAGTAGTGATCGAACGCAACGCCGAACGCCATGAGGTCGCGGTCCTGCTCGCGGCGCAGTTCGGCGACGGCGTAACGGCGAACGGACTCGATGTCGGACAGGTCGTGGCCGACCTCGTCGAGGAAGCGCTGCGCGAGCTCGCGGATGTAGTCGCCGCGATAGCCGTCCTCCGGAAACGCGGCGTGCTCGCCCAGAAGCTCCTTGGCGCGCGCGCGCACCGAGATCGCGAGGTTCTCGATCTGCTGGCCTGCGTCGTTGTAGTAGAACTCGCGCGTGACCGCGTAGCCCTGCGTCGCCAGCAGGCTGCCGATCGCGTCGCCGAGCGCCGCGTTCCGGCCGTGCCCGACGTGCAGCGGACCGGTCGGATTGGCCGACACGAACTCGATCATGACCCGCTCGCCCGCGTGCGCGCTCGACGTGCCGAACGCGTCGCCCTCGGCCAGCACGCGCGCGACGATCGACTGGCGCGCCGCGGCCGTGAGCGTGACGTTGATGAAGCCGGCGCCGGCGATCTCGGCGCGCTCGACGATCGGCGTCGGCGGCAGCGCGGCGACGATCGCCTGCGCAAGCTCGCGCGGATTGCGGCGCGCAACCTTGGCAAGCGCGAGCGCGATGTTCGACGCGTAGTCGCCGTGCGACGCCTGCTTCGGCCGCTCGACCAAGACCGGCGTGCCGGCGTGCGCCGGCAGCAGCGCGGCGATGGCCGACGAAAACGCACGTTCGAGTTCGGTCTTGGGATCGTTCACGGCAGGCGCAGGCGAGGCTTCGTTCATGCAGAACGAAGGATTATAGCCGGAGGGGTCAGCCGAACCCGGCCGGGTCCACGTCGAGCGCCCAGCGCACGCGGCGGCCCGGAATGTCCGCCAGCGCGGCGCGCCACGCGGAGAGGAACCGCTGCAGCGCCGCGCGGCGCGCGCTCTGCACGACGATCTGGCCGCGTTCGAGCCCCGCTCGCCGCGCGAGGAGCGCCGGCACCGGCGAGTACACGGCGACCGCCGGATCCGCGTCGGCCGCGAGTGCAATGCCCGCCGCATGCGCGTGCGCAAGAAAGGCGTCGACGTCGCTGCGGTGATGCGCGTCGGCGCACAGGAGCGCCGCGTGCGTGTATGGCGGCAGTTCGAGCGCCTGGCGTTCCGCGAGCAGCGCGTCGGCGAAGCGTCCGTAGTCGTCCGCGACCAGCGCCGCATAGGCGGCATGCTCGGGGAAATCGGTCTGCACGATGACTTCGCCCGGCAGGCCGGCGCGTCCCGCGCGGCCGCCGACCTGCATCAGCAGCGCGGCGAGCCGCTCGGTCGCACGGAAATCCGCGCTGTACAGCGCGTTGTCCGCGCCCAGCACGCACACGAGCGTCAGCCGCGGGAAATCGTGCCCCTTGGCGAGCATCTGCGTACCGACGAGGATGTCGAGAGTGCGCGCGCCGACCTGGTCGCGCACCGCCGCGAACGCATGGCGCGCCTGCGTGGTGTCGCGATCCACCCGCGCGATGCGCGCCGCCGGGAACGCCGCCGCCAGCGCGCGCTCGAGCCGCTGCGTGCCGAATCCCAGCGGCTGCAGGTCGACGTTGCCGCATTCGGGACAGGCCGCCGGCACGCGCTCCGCGTGTCCGCAGTGATGGCAGCGCAGGCGCGGCGGATCGCGGTGCGTGGTGAGCCGGGCGCTGCAGCGCGGGCACTGCGCCTCCCACCGGCACGACGCGCACACGAGCGACGGCGCGAAACCTCTGCGGTTCACGAACACCAGCGACTGCTCGCCGCGCGCGAGCCGGGCCCCGATCGCCTCGCGCATCCTGTCGCCGATGCCGTCCTGCGCGCGTGCGGCGCGATTCGGCGTCAGCGCGACGCGCGGCGGCGACGCCCGCGGATCGGCGCGCACGGGAAGATCGAGGCGGCGGTAGCGCCCTTCGCGCGCGTGCAGCCAGGACTCGAGCGATGGCGTCGCGCTGCCCAGCACGACCGGGACGCCGCGGCGGTGCGCGCGCCAGACGGCGGCGTCGCGCGCGTGGTAGCGGACGCCGTCCTGCTGCTTGTACGACGCGTCCTGCTCCTCGTCGACGACGACGAGTCCGAGGGCGGGCATCGGCGCGAAGACGGCGAGCCGCGTACCGAGGACGAGCTTCGCGTCGCCCGCGGCCGCAGCGTGCCACGCCGCCATGCGCTCCCCGGCGGGCAGGCCGCTGTGCAGCGTCGCCACGGACAGTCCCGGCAGCGCGTGTCGCACGCGCGCGACGAGCTGCGGCGTCAGGTTGATCTCGGGCACCAGCATCAGCACCTGGCGGCCGCTCGCGAACACCGGCGCCGCGGCGGCCAGGTACACGTCGGTCTTGCCGCTGCCGGTGACGCCGTTCAGCAGGAACGGCGTGAACGTGCCGTCCGCCTTCGCAATTTCGTCCACCGCAATGCGCTGCGCGTCGTTGAGCGTATGCGACATGCCGGCGGCGCCAACGTCCGTGGCCGGCACGCCCGCGACGAATCCCTGCTCGCGCCACGCGCGCAGCGTGCGCTTCTGGTGCGGTGGCAGCGCGGCCGCCTCGGAAGCCGGCAGCGTTCGTTCCGCATGCGCGAACCGTTCGAACAGCGCGCGTGCGGCGGGCGCGCGCGTCACCCGCTCCGGCAACGCCTGCGCTCCTGCGGGCGTGAGTTGCCACGTCGCGACGACCGCGCCGCGCACGCGGCGCCCGCCGCCGGCGGTGGGCGGCATCGCGAGGGCAAGCGCCAGCCCGAGCGTTTCCTGGTAGTACGACGCGATGAATGCCGCCAGCGCGAGCACGTCGTCGGGCAACGGCGGCACGGCAAGCACGTCGGTGATCGGATGCAGCTTCTCCGGCGCGACCGACGTGTCGTGCCCGACCGCGACGACGACACCGGTGACCTTGCGCGCGCCGAGCGTCACGCGGACGATGCGACCCGGCGAGACGTCGAGGCCTTCGGGCACCCAGTAGTCGAACGTCGTCGCTGCAGCGACCGGCAGCGCTACGCGCGCGATGGGCATCGTGCCCGCGTCGCAGATGTCGGCGCGTCAGGACAACAACAGGTTGTAGTGTTCGAAGTCCTCATTCGGAACCGCAGCTTTGTTCGCCAAGTCCTTCATTCATAAGGGGCGAAAAAACAACACACAATTGCTGTGTATAACTATGTGCATAAGTTGCCCACGATGCCCGCCGATGATGGCGCACACGCGCGGCATGCGGGCGCCCGTCACGGGCATCCCTGCAAAAATCCTTTTCGCGTCAACGCATTACCTCGGCAGCGTTTGGGCGCTGGCGAAAGCACTGCCGATGCCGACCGCGCGTGTCCGCCGTGTGCATAACTGCGGAGCGGGAAACCCGTTCCGCGTCGTTTGTCAAGTGCCTGCAGCACCAGCGCCGGCGCGGGTTTCCGGGCATTTCCCCTACGGCGCACACGCGGGATCAAGCAGCGGCGCGGCTTTCGCGGGAGGTCGCGTGGACGGCCTCGACCAGGGCGGCCACGTTCTCCGGCGGCGTACCCGGCACGATGCCGTGCCCGAGGTTGAAGATGTGGCCGGGCGCCGGGCCGGCCGCGCGCACGATGGCGGAGGCCTCGCGCGCAACGGTGGCCGGGTCGGTCAGCAGGACCAGGGGGTCGAGATTGCCCTGCAGCGCCACGCGCGCGCCGACAGCGGCGCGCGCCGCGCGGATGTCGACGGTCCAGTCGAGCCCCACGCCGTTCGCGCCGCACGACGCGATCTCGTCGAGCCACGCGCCGCCGCCCTTGGTGAACACGATGCTCGGTACGGTGCGTCCCCTGCGCGACGACAGCGCCGCGAGCACGTCGCGCATCGGCGAGAGCGAGAAGCGCCGGTAGGCATCGGCGGTCAGGAGGCCGCCCCATGTGTCGAAGATCATCACCGCGTCCGCGCCGCTTTCGATCTGCGCGTCGAGATAGGCGGCGACCGCGCGGGCGTTCACGGCGACGAGCTGCGCGAGGAGATCGGGCCGCGCGTACGCCATCTTCCGCACCGTCGCGAAGTCCGAGCTGCCGCCGCCTTCGATCATGTAGCACGCGAGCGTGAACGGGCTGCCGGCGAAGCCGATCAGCGGCACGCGCCCGCGCAGCTCGCGCTTGATGAGCGCCACGGCGTCGAACACGTACGCGAGCTTCGCCATGTCCGGCACCGCGAGCGCGCGGACCGCGGCCTCGTCGCGCACGGTGCGCGCGAAGCGCGGGCCCTCGCCTTCCGCGAACGACAGGCCGAGTCCCATTGCATCCGGAATGGTCAGGATGTCGGAGAACAGGATGGCCGCGTCGAGCGGGAAGCGTGCGAGCGGCTGCAGCGTCACCTCGGCCGCGAGCGCGGGATTGGTCGCGAGCCCCATGAAGCTCCCGGCCTTCGCGCGCGTCGCGTTGTATTCGGGCAGGTAGCGTCCGGCCTGGCGCATGAGCCAGACGGGCGTGTGGGGCGTGGGTTCGCGGCGCAGCGCGCGCAGGAAGGTGTCGTTCTCGAGCATGCGGTCGGCCGGAGGGGAATGCAGCAGAAAAGCGCGGAAGGCGCGCGGGGCCCCCGGATTCTACCGGGGTTGGCTAGGCGGCAGGAACCAGCGGGTGTCCGGTCAGGCGCTGCAGGATGGCCAGCGGTGCGCGCTCCTTGTCATACAGGGCCGTCACCGGAATGTGGATCGTCTGCTCGAGCATGTATTGGCCCGAGACCGCCGCGTGCATCACCTGGTCGGAAAAGCACAGCCACGTCGCCCCCGGCGCCATCGCGACGACCTTCTGCGCGCAGTTTCGCTGGTACTCCATGTCTTCCTTCGCGCGGTCGTGCAGGTTGAGCATCAGGTGGTCGTACTCGCTGCGCCGTCCCTTCGTCACGTGCAGCGCGGCGAGCAGCGCCGCCGACCCGGGCAGCGGCCCGCGGATGCGCGGCAGCAGCGTCTTCGCCATCGTCTCGAAGGTCTCGCCGACGCGCCACACGCGGGGCTCGGCGGGGTTCAGGTTCGTGAACACGCGCAGGATGCGCTCGCCGCGATTCGGGCGGCTGGGGAACGCATCGACGTGCAGGCGCGAATCGTCCTTGCGCCACGACACGTTGCGGCCAACCGCGGGCTGCGGCCGGTAGCTCGTGCGCGCGCGCTGCACGTAGGGCGCATACCGCGGGAACAGCGTCTGCACGAGCGTCGACGCCTTGCCTGCGAAGCGGTCAATCATGGCCGCCAGCGCCTCCAGCTCCTCCCGCGTGCCGCTTGCGCCCTTCAACGTGACCCCGGGCGCGGCGATGGGAGGTGATGGGGCCGTCGGGGCCGCCGCGCCGTCGGGTAGCGGCGCGCCGTCGAACGGCTCGCCGGGGGCACGGACCGCGCGGACGACAGGAGGGCGCGCGCGGCGGCGCAAGCGGCTCGCCTCCTCGCCAGCGGACGGATCCGGCAATACGAGTACCATGCCCGCGAGCAGCGCGGATGATGCCCCGCGCAACGCCTCACCGAGTCCGGCCGCGCCCGCCCGCCGCGCCGAGTTACGGTGCTCGACACTGATGTTCTTGGCGTGGCCGTCGGACCAGCGCGTGGACAGGAAGCGCTTCTCGTCCTCCCGCAGTTCGAAGCCTGCGTGCGGCAGGACGATCACGCCGCCGCCCTCGATCGCGCGCACCGCCGCTTCCTGCACACCGGGCGCAATGTGCGGCTGCCAGCCCTCGATGTCGAGGATGAGGATCTCGGTCACGCGTCACCGCGGCAGGTCGGACGAGCCCATCAGGAACTCGTCGACCGCCCGCGCCGCCTGCCGCCCTTCGCGGATCGCCCAGACGACGAGCGATTGCCCGCGCCGCATGTCGCCGGCGGCGAACACCTTGTCCACCGACGTGCGGTAGCTGTCGGTGTCGGCCTTCACGTTGCCCCGCGCGTCGAGGTCCACGCCGAACTGCGCGAGGAGGCCCTGCCGCACCGGTCCCGTGAACCCCATCGCGAACAGCACGAGGTCGGCCTTCATCTCGAACTCGCTGCCGGGAATCTCCACCATCTTCATCGCGCCCTGGCCGTCGCGCTGCCATTCGACGCGCGCGGCGACGAGCTTCTCGACCTTGCCGCCGCGGCCCTCGAAACGCTTGGTGGTGACCGCCCAGTCGCGCGCGCAGCCCTCCTCGTGCGAGGTGGACGTGCGCAGCTTGATCGGCCAGTTCGGCCACACGAGCGGCTTGTTCTCGTGCTCGGGCGGCTGCGGCAGCAGCTCGAACTGCACGATCGACGCGGCGCCGTGGCGGTTCGACGTGCCCACGCAATCCGAGCCGGTGTCGCCGCCGCCGATCACGACCACGTGCTTGCCGGTCGCCTTGAGCTGCGCGGGGACGGCGTCGCCCGCCACGACCTTGTTCTGCTGCGGCAGGAACTCCATCGCGAAATGCACGCCGGCGAGCTCGCGGCCTGGCACGTCCAAGTCGCGCGGCATCTCGGCGCCGCCGGTGAGCACGACCGCATCGTGTTCCGCGAGCACCGTCCCCGCGGCGATGTCGGTGCCGACGCTGGAGTTCGGGCGAAACGTGACGCCCTCCTCCGCCATCTGCGCCATGCGCCGGTCGATCAGGTGCTTCTCCATCTTGAAATCGGGAATGCCGTACCGCAGCAGGCCGCCGATGCGGTCGGACTTCTCGAAGACCGTGACGTCGTGGCCCGCGCGCGCGAGTTGCTGCGCGCAGGCAAGCCCCGCCGGCCCCGAGCCGATCACCGCGACGCGGCGGCCGGACTTCGCGGCAGGCGGCCGCGGCGCGACCCAGCCTTCCTCCCAGCCCTTGTCGATGATGAAGTGCTCGATGGACTTGATGCCGACCGGGTCGTTGTTGATGTTGAGCGTGCAGGCCGCCTCGCACGGCGCCGGACAGACGCGGCCCGTGAACTCGGGGAAGTTGTTCGTCGTGTGCAGCACGTCGAGCGCGCGCCGCCACTGGCGTCGGTAGACCAGGTCGTTCCAGTCCGGAATGACGTTGTGGATCGGGCAGCCCGATTGACAGAACGGAATGCCGCAGTCCATGCACCGTGCGCCCTGCGTGCTGGCCTCGTCGTCCTTGAGCGCAAGCACGAACTCGCGGTAGTGGCGGACGCGCTCGCCGGCGGGCTGCGCCGCTTCCTGGATGCGCTGCAGTTCGAGAAAACCGGTGATCTTGCCCATGGCTCGCCAGATGAAATTCGTGAAGCTGAAAACCTTGAACCACAGAGAGCACAGAGAGCACGGAGAAGGCGCGCGGGCTTGCTGCTCTCTCTGTGTTCTCTGTGCTCTCTGTGGTTCAGGAAGTTGCGCTGCGCGCGAAGGCTACGCCGCCGCCCGCTGCTTCGAAGACTCCGCCGGGCGCTCCGCCGCCTTCTTCGCGTGCATCTCGGTGAGCGCGCGCCGGTACTCGTGCGGGAAGACCTTGACGAACTTCGCGCGCGCCGCGTCCCAGTCGTCGAGGATCGAAAGCGCGAGCGTGCTGCCCGTGAACCGCAGGTGCCGCTCGATCTCCCCGCGCAGCAGCGCCTCGTCCGCCTTGCCCGCGTGGCGCTGCCGGCCCTTGCCCCCCGCGGCGAGCTCCTTTTCCGCGGCCGCCTGCTGCGCTTCGGTCGCGAGCGGCTCCAGCGCCACCATCGCCGGATTGCACCGCTGCGCGAACGTCCCGTCGGCGTCGTACACGTACGCGATGCCGCCGCTCATGCCGGCCGCGAAGTTGCGCCCGGTCGGCCCGAGCACCACGACCGTGCCGCCGGTCATGTACTCGCAGCCGTGGTCGCCCGTGCCCTCGACGACGGCCGTGGCGCCGGAATTGCGCACGCAGAACCGCTCGCCGGCGACGCCGCGGAAGTACGCCTCGCCGCCGGTCGCGCCATACATCACCGTGTTGCCCACGACGATGTTCTCCTCGGGCTTCGCGGGGCACGCGGGATCCGGGTAGACGACGATGCGTCCGCCGGAGAGCCCCTTGCCGACGTAGTCGTTCGTCGCGCCCCGCAGCTCGAATGTCACGCCGCGCGCGAGGAACGCGCCGAAGCTCTGGCCGGCGATCCCTTCGAAGGCGACGTGGATCGTGTCCTCCGGCAGTCCCTCGTGGCCGTACTTGTGCGCGACCACGCCCGACAGCATCGCCCCCACCGACCGGTTCGCGTTGCGGATCTGCTGCGTCAGCCGCACCGGCTGCTGCTTGTCGATCGCCGGCCGCGCGTCCGCGATCAGCTGGTGATCGAGCGCCCCCGCGAGGCCGTGATCCTGCGTCTCCTTCTTCGAGCGCGCGACGTCGGCGGGCATCCGCGGCTGGTGGAACACGCGCGTGAAATCGAGGCCGCGCGCCTTCCAGTGCGCGAGGCCCGCGCGCATGTCGAGCAGGTCGGCGCGGCCGATCATTTCCTCGAACGTGCGGAAGCCCAGCTGCGCCATCAACTCGCGCACTTCCTCGGCGACGAAGAAGAAATAGTTGACCACGTGCTCCGGCTGGCCGCTGAATTTCCGCCGCAGCACCGGGTCCTGCGTGGCCACGCCGACGGGACAGGTGTTGAGGTGGCACTTGCGCATCATGATGCAGCCGGCGACCACGAGCGGCGCCGTCGCGAAGCCGAATTCGTCGGCGCCGAGCATCGCGCCGATCACGACGTCGCGTCCGGTCTTCATCTGGCCGTCGACCTGCACGGCGATGCGGCCGCGCAGCCGGTTGAGCACGAGCGTCTGCTGCGTCTCCGCCAAGCCCAGCTCCCACGGCGTGCCGGCGTGCTTGATCGACGAGACCGGCGAGGCGCCGGTGCCGCCGTCGTGCCCGGCGATCGTCACGTGGTCGGCCTTGGCCTTCGCCACGCCTGCGGCGACGGTGCCCACACCGACTTCCGACACGAGCTTGACCGAGATCGACGCCATCGGGTTCGCATTCTTGAGGTCGTGGATCAGCTGCGCCAGGTCCTCGATCGAGTAGATGTCGTGATGCGGCGGCGGCGAGATGAGGCCCACGCCGGGCACCGAATAACGCAGCTTCGCGATGTAGTCGGACACCTTGTGGCCGGGAAGCTGCCCGCCTTCGCCGGGCTTGGCACCCTGCGCCATCTTGATCTGGATCTGGTCGGCCGACGCCAGATACTCGGCAGTCACGCCGAAGCGGCCGGACGCAACCTGCTTGATCTTGGAGCGCAGGCTGTCGCCCGGCTGCAGCGGATAATCGTGCTCGACGCGGTCGCGGCCGATGACCGACGCCAGCGTGTCGCCGGCGACCACGCCGCTCTTGCCGGTGCGCAGTTCGTTCCGGTAGCGCGCCTCGTCCTCGCCGCCCTCGCCGGTGTTCGACTTGCCGCCGATGCGGTTCATCGCGACCGCGAGCGTCGTGTGCGCTTCGGTGGAGATCGATCCCAGGCTCATCGCGCCCGTCGCGAACCTGCGCACGATCGACGCCGCCGGCTCGACTTCGTCGAGCGGAATCGGCGCGCGCCCGGCGCTCCGGAACTCGAACAGTCCGCGCAGCGTCTTCAGTTCGCGGCTCTGGTCGTTGATGAGCTTCGCGTAGTCGCGATACGTGGAAGCGCTGTTCGACCGCGCCGCGTGCTGGAGCTTGGCGATCGACTCGGGCGTCCACATGTGGGCTTCGCCGCGGATCCGGTACTGGTACTCGCCGCCCGGATCGAGCATGTCGCGCAGCAGCGGATCGTCGCCGAACGCGATCCGGTGCAGCCGCGCCGATTCCTCGGCGACCTCGAAGAGGCCGATGCCTTCGATGTTGCTCGACGTGCCGGTGAAATACTTGTCGACGAACGCGCGCTGCAGGCCGACCGCCTCGAAGATCTGCGCGCCGCAGTACGACTGGTACGTCGAGATGCCCATCTTGGACATCACCTTGTTCAAGCCCTTGCAGATCGCCTTGATGAAGCGCTTGCCCGATTCCTTGGGATCGATCTCGGGAATCGTCGCCGACAGTTCCGCGAGCGTCTCGAGCGCGAGGTACGGGTGGATCGCCTCGGCGCCGTAGCCCGCGAGCAGCGCGAAGTGATGGACCTCGCGCGCCGAGCCCGTCTCGACGACGAGTCCCGCCGACGTGCGCAGCCCCGTCTTGACCAGATGTTCGTGCACGGCCGCCGTCGCGAGCAGCGCGGGAATCGGCAGCGCGTCCGGCCCGACCGACCGGTCCGACAGGATCAGGATGTTGAAGCCCTGCCGGATCGCGTCTTCCGCGTGCGCAGCAAGGCTCGCGAGCGCGGCCTCCATGCCGTTGGCGCCCCACTGCGCCGGATAGCAGATGTCGAGCTCGATGGAGCGGAACGCGCCGCCGGAGAAGAGCTCGACATGCCGGATCTTCTCCATGTTGTCCGGCGTCAGGATCGGCTGCATCGCCTCGAGCCGCATCGGCGGCTCCATGACGTCGATGCCGAGCAGGTTCGGCCGCGGCCCGATGAACGACACGAGCGACATCACGAGCTCCTCGCGGATCGGGTCGATCGGCGGGTTCGTGACCTGCGCGAACAGCTGCTTGAAGTAGTTGTAGAAGACCTTCGGGCGATCGGAGAGCACCGGCAGCGCGGCGTCGTTGCCCATCGAGCCCAGCGCCTCCTCGCCGCTCTCGGCCATCGGCGTCAGCAGGATCTTCACGTCCTCCTGCGTGTAGCCGAACGCCTGCTGGCGGTCGAGCAGCGGGACCTCCGACGCGACCACGGGCGCCGGCTCCGGCATTTCCTCGAGCCGCATCCGGCACGCGCTGATCCATTCGCGGTAGGGCTTCTCCGTCGCGAGCGTGCGCTTCAGTTCGTCGTCGTCGACGATGCGTCCCTGCTCGGTGTCGACGAGCAGCATCTTGCCGGGCTGCAGCCGCCACTTCTTGACGATCTTCGATTCGGGAATGTCGAGGACCCCCACCTCGGACGCCATCACGATGTAGTCGTCGTCGGTCACGATGAAGCGCGCCGGGCGCAGCCCGTTGCGGTCGAGCGTCGCGCCAATCTGCCGGCCGTTCGTGAACGCCATCGCCGCCGGGCCGTCCCACGGCTCCATCAGCGCCGCGTGGTACTCGTAGAACGCGCGCCGGTCCTCGTCCATCTGCGGGTTCCCGGCCCATGCCTCGGGAATCATCATCATCATCGCGTGCGGCAGCGGATAGCCGCCCATCACGAGCAGTTCGAGCGCGTTGTCGAACGACGCGGAATCGGACTGGCCGTCGTAGATCAGCGGCCACAGCTTCGGCAGGTCGTCGCCCAGCACTTCCGAGGCGATCGCACCTTCGCGGGCGCGCGTCCAGTTGAAGTTGCCGCGCAGCGTGTTGATCTCGCCGTTGTGGCAGACGTAGCGGAACGGGTGCGCCAGGTCCCACGTCGGGAACGTGTTGGTCGAGAACCGCTGATGGACCATCGCGAGCGCCGACACCATCGACTCGTCCGCGAGGTCCAAGTAGAACTCGCCCACCTGGTGCGCGAGCAGCATGCCCTTGTAGATGATCGTCCGCGTGGACAGCGACGGGACGTAGAACTCCTTGCCATGGCGCAACTTCAGCGACTGGATCGCGTGGCCCGCGCGCTTGCGGATCACGTACAGCTTGCGCTCGAGGCCGTCCTGGTCGAGATCGCGGCTGCCGCGCCCGACGAAGATCTGCCGGATGACGGGCTCGACCTCCTTCGTGCGCTCCGACAGCCCGGCGTTGTTCACCGGCACGTCGCGCCAGCCGAGCAGCACCTGCCCCTCGGCGACGATCGCGCGCTCGATTTCCTGTTCGCACGCCATGCGCGATGCTGGCTCCTGCGGCAGGAACACCATGCCGACGCCGTACTGGCCGATGGCAGGCAGCGTGATCCCGAGCTTGCCGCACGCGCGGCGCAGGAACGTGTCCGGGACCTGGATCAGGATGCCGGCGCCGTCCCCCTGGAGCGGATCGGCGCCCGTGGCGCCGCGATGCGTGAGGTTCTCGAGGATCGCCAGCCCGCGCCGGATGATCGCGTGGCTCTTTCGGCCCTTGATGTGCGCGATGAACCCGAGGCCGCACGCATCGTGCTCATTGCCCGGGTCGTACATGCCTTGCGCGGCCGGCGGCCACATCGAAGAACGCTGCGGATCCTGTTCCACGGTTACCTCATCGGGTGTGGTTCTGCGGGCTCGGACAGCCGAAAAGGCGGGCGCCATACCCTCGTTTGCAGGCCGAGGCCGAAACCGATCCATACTACTCGCGATGCTGCATTGCGGCAATCGCCCGACGCCCGGCGCGGCTCCGGGTACAACAGCAACCGCCGGGCGGCACCCAAATCCCGAGGGAAAGACTTGCGCCGGCAATGCACTTGGGCTTTAATCTGAACAAAGTCGCCTAGATGCTTGTTGCAGCGTTCAATTCGGACGGCGCCGGGCGGAATTTTAGGACATCATCATCAGGAATCGACCATGGTAGAACGGCGTCTCACCGCATGGCTGCGCACGGCGCTCGCCCTCCTAGGCATTGCCGGCATCGTTGCCCTGGCGGGCTGCGGTGGCGGAAGCGGGGCGCCCAACAATCCGTACACGCCGCCGCCGCCGACGATACCGGCGCTGACGCTCCTGCCGAGTAGCGGAATCACGCTCTACCCGGGCTCGCCGTCGACGCTGACGGTCTACGGGGGCGTCGCGCCCTACCGTGCGTTCTCGACCGACACGGCCACGTTGCCCGTGACGACGAACGTGAACGGAGACACGGTCGTCCTGGCCGCGAATCCCATCACGGCCGCCACCGGCGTCACCATCACGGTCCAGGACTCCGTGGGAACGGTATCCCTGCCGGCGTCGGTGAACGTCCAGCCCGCGCCATTGCTGCCTACCAACATCACCGTCACCGCCAATCCGAACCCGGCGTGCGATGGCACCGATGGCAACCTCTGCTCCGGCGGAACCGGCACCGCGACGGTGAAGGTCACGGGCGCCGGCGGCGTCGGCATCAAGGGTCGGTCCGTCAAGTTCGATGTCGTACAGGGCTCGTTCTCGATCGTGTCGACCAATCCGGCGCAGCCGCTGGTGTCGACGCTGACGGTCGTCACCGACGTGAACGGCAACGCCGTCGTCGTCCTGTCCGTCCCGGCCGACACGCCGACCCAAACGGGGATCATCCGCGCGACCGATCTCACGACCGGCAGCCAGATCACCGGCAGTTTCAAGATCCTGCAGGTGACGACCGGCGGCGCGGTGCTTTCGGTGCTGCCACTCGGCGCCACGACGATCAACGGCCCGGACAACCAGACGTGCTCGTCGGGCGTCACGGTGACCAATTACATCTACGGAGGAACACCGCCCTATCAGGTGGCTGTCAATTTCCCGCAGGTGGTGACGCTGTCGGGCGTACCGGTCCTGAAGAGTGGCGGTGCATTCTCGACGACGACCAACGGCAAATGCTTCATCAACTTGACGTACGTGATCACGGACGCGACCGGCCGCACGATCCCGGGAGGCAGCTATCCGACGGTCACGAACCAGCTCGGCACCGGTGCGCCGATCCCGGCACCCACGACGCTGGTGGCAACGCCAGGCGCCATCGCCAAGGCCAACTGCGTGCCGTCGAATACATTCCAGTTCCTGCTGACCGGCGGCATCGCGCCGTACTCGGTGGTCACGTCTTCGACCAACAGCTCGACGTCGGTCGTCCTCAGTCCGCAGACGGGCATTGCGTCCGGCCAGGCGGTCACCGTCAACGGCATCACCTCGCCGGCGACAACGTCGATCACCGCGTACGACTCGAGCGCGCCGCGCCAATCGACGACCGTCTCGATCGACTGCACCGGCGCACCGCCGCCAACACCGCCTGCGACGCTCGTGATCGCGCCGATCAACTTCAATTACGCGGCGACGACGTGCGTGAACCAGACGTCGAGCTTCGCCGTGACCGGCGGCACGCCTCCGTACAACGTGTTCTTCGCTTCGCCGCGCCCCGGCGCGACGATCTCGCCGTCGACACTGACGGTGGCGGGGCAGGGCTTCTCGGTGACGGGGCTGACCAACGGCGTGCTGACGACCAATATCACCGTCGTCGACTCCAGCACGCCGGCGTTGCAGTCGGTTGCGACGATCACCTGTCCGACGACGCCGCAGGTGCCCGCGCTGGTGATCTCGCCGCCCAACTTCAACTATTCCTCGACAACCTGCGTGAACCAGACGTCGAACTTCGTCGTCACCGGAGGAACGGCGCCGTACAGCGTGTTCTTCGCTTCGCCGCGTCCGGGGGCGACGATCTCGCCGACGACGCTCGCGAGTTCCGGCCAGGGCTTCTCGGTGACGGGGTTGACCAATGGTGTGCTGACGACGAACATCACGGTCGTCGACTCGACCGCGATCCCGTTGCAGAGCTTCGCGACGATCACGTGCCCGATCACGACGCAGACCGGGCCGTTGACGGTCACGCCCGGGAACCAGAGCCCACCAACCGGCGGGACATGCGTCGGTCAGGCGTTCAACTGGGTGATCACCGGCGGTACGCCACCTTACACGGTCGCGTTCCCGACGCCGCCGAACGCCGGGGGGGCGATCACGCCATCCAACGTCAACTTCAGTGGCGGAGGATTCTCGGTAACCGGATTGCGGGACACGACCAGCAGCCCGAACCCGGGGCAGCTTCTCACCAACGTGTCCATCACGGATTCGGCGTCGGTGCCGGCAATTGTGATCCGGAGCGTTACATGCCCATGACGCGCTAGACGCGACTGCAACAAGGAAACGGCGATCCTCACGGATCGCCGTTTTCGCGTCGGCGTTCCTAGCGCAGCGCTTCGCGCAGAATGGCGTCGGGCACGTCGGCGGAGATCGCCGCCCGACCGAGCGCGTCGAGCAGGACGTAGCGAATCGTCCCCGCGACGACCTTCTTGTCGCGGCCCATCAATGCCATCCAGCGCTCGAAGCCGAGCGCAGGGGCCTCGGTCGGCAAGGCCGCGCGGGCGACGAGCGCCCGCAGTCTGTGCACGTCGGCAACATCGATCCGGCCAAGACGCCGCGACACGTCGGCGGCGACGACCATGCCGGCCGCCACGGCTTCGCCGTGCAGCCACTGCCCGTACCCCATCGCGTTCTCGATCGCGTGTCCGAACGTGTGTCCGAAGTTGAGCAGCGCACGGTCGCCGTGCTCGCGCTCGTCGGCGCCGACGATCGCGGCCTTGATCCGGCAGCTCTCGTGGATCGCGTGCGCAAGGGCGCCTGGATCGCGCGCCACCAGCGCGTCCATCCGTGCTTCGAGCCAGGCGAGGAACTCGATGTCGCGAATCGCGCCGTACTTGATCACTTCCGCGAGGCCCGCGGCGAGTTCGCGCGGGGGCAGCGTGCGCAGGCAATCGGTGTCGATCAGCACGGCGCGCGGCTGGTAGAACGCGCCAATCATGTTCTTGCCGAGCGGGTGATTGATGCCGGTCTTTCCGCCCACCGACGAGTCGACCTGCGCGAGCAGCGTCGTGGGCACCTGCACGAAGGGCATGCCGCGCTGGTAGATCGCCGCCGCGAATCCCGTGATGTCGCCGACGACGCCGCCGCCCAGCGCGATCAGCGTGGTCGAGCGCTCGGCGCGCAGTTCCAGGAGCCGGGTCACGACAGCCTGCAGCGTCTCCCAGTTCTTGTGCGCTTCGCCGTCCGGGACCTGCACCGTTTGCGAAGTGATGCCGGCTGCCGCCAGGCTCTCGCACAAGGGCGCCAGCCAGTGACCGGCGACCGTCGCATTGGTCACGACGACCGCATTCGTGACGCCGCGTTCCGCGAGCAGCGCGCCGGAGCGGCGAACGACGCCCGCGCCGATATGGATCGGATAGCTGCGCTCCGCGAGTGCGACCTCGAGCGTCCTCATGTCAGTCCCGAAGGGCCGCCCCGAGGGACTGACCTTCCACGGCCTCCTTGGTCCTGTACGAAATGCGGACTGCCGCGTGTCGGCCGTCACCCACGCGCGCGGACGCGCTCTTCGAGCCTTGGCTTCCCTTGCAGGGCGCGCCTTCGCGTGCACGCGAAGGCCGCTCGAGCGGCCCGGAGCATGCTCCGGGAAACCCCGCTCTCGCCCCCGCGCGCGTGGGCGGCTCCGGGGGCAGCGAGCAAAGCGAGCGTGGGGGTCGTGTCAGTACCGCCGGGCCGCCCCAAGGTACTGACTGGTCCCCC
>Ga0209253_10001226_pt1 | contig 22472 bp, 21 predicted proteins | sample FrelakmetBRP12BR_FD_187145 | JGI IMG/M metagenome (GOLD analysis project Ga0209253, IMG submission 187145) | Freshwater lake sediment microbial communities from the University of Notre Dame, USA, for methane emissions studies - BRP12 BR (SPAdes)... | ecosystem: Environmental > Aquatic >...
CCAGGCCCTTGACCTGTTTTGCCAGCACTTCCAGTGTGCGGCCGGTACGCTCCTGCAATAGTTGGCCCTCATAGTCGTTGACCGCGACGTAGTCGGCCTTGTCAATGAAATCGAGCAACTCCTCGCCGTTGAACATCGGCAGTCCCTGGCCGGGGTCGAACAGGAAAGGGATCCCTGCTTCATGAAACTCGCGGGCATGCTGCACCATGCCGTCGCGCCCGTCCGGGGCGATGATGCCGAGATTTACATCTTTTGCATCGGTTACGTGATTCTGATGGGAAAAATTCATCGCGCCGGGATGGAACGCAGTGATCTGGTTGTCCGCCAGATCAGTGGTGATGAATGCTTGCGCGGTGAATGTGTCACGCACAGGGCGGACATGAGTTTGCGCCAGGTTCAGTTTCTGCAGTCGATGGGCGTAGGGCTGATAGTCGTCGCCCACTGCGGCCATGATCAGCGGCGCCCCGCCTATCATTTGCAGATTGTAGGCAATGTTGCCGGCACAGCCGCCGAATTCCCGGCGCATATCCGGAACCAGAAAGGCGACATTCAGAATGTGAATTTTTTCCGGCAGAATATGATTCTTGAAGTGGTCGTTAAACACCATGATGGTGTCGTAGGCAATGGAGCCGCAAATGAGCGTGTGCATGGTTTTGGGCGCGCAACGGGAAAATCCCATTATAGCAGCACTAACACTGCCGGATTCTGCCGCCGCGAAATCAGCGCCGTCCAAATCGATAGAACGGACGGTCTAATTCAAGACTAAGACAGATTAATGCATCTGCTTCCGGCGCAAGAAGGCCGCAGGAAGCAGCGCAGCGGCCGGAAAATTTTCAAGTAGCGGCATTTCTGGCGAACCGCATCAGGATGGCTGTTTCCAGGTCAAATCCGGTTCGCGTGCGGCTTTCACGTCATCCAGTTTGCGTACTGGCGTGTTATGCGGCGCACCTTTGAGCATTTCCGGTTGGGCGTGAGCTTCAGCCAGGATCTCTTTCATGGATGTAACAAAGGCATCAAGGGTTTGCTTGGACTCGGTTTCAGCCGGCTCGATCAGCAGGCATTCCGGCACCAGCATTGGGAAATAGGTGGTGGGGGCGTGGTAACCCTTGTCCAGCAGACGCTTGGCCACATTCATCGCAGTCACGCCGGTTTTTTCCTTGAGATCTTTCAGCGTGACAATAAATTCATGGCTGGCACGGCGAGTCGGGTAGGCGATTTCAAAACCAGCTTTGCTCAATTCCGCCATCAAATAATTGGCGTTGAGCGTGGCGAACTCGGCTACCCGGTACATGCCCTCCGCACCCAGCAGCCGAATGTAGATATAAGCCCGCAGTAGCACGCCGGCATTGCCCATATGCGCAGACAGTCTGCCGATGGATTGCGGTATCTCTTTTTCCGTCAACCAGCGATAGGTTCCCTGCTCAAATGCCACGATCGGTACCGGCATGAACGGTAACAGGCGCTCGGCAACACCCACCGGAGCAGAGCCTGGGCCACCGCCGCCATGCGGGGTGGAGAAAGTCTTGTGCAGATTGATGTGAATCACGTCAAACCCCATGTCGCCCGGCTTTACCTTGCCAAGTATCGCGTTCAGGTTTGCGCCATCATAGTAGAGCAGTCCGCCAGCCTGGTGAACAATCTTGCTCATTTCAGCAATATTTTTTTCGAATATACCGAGCGTGGATGGGTTGGTCAGCATCAGTCCTGCAGTTTTCGGCCCTACCGCCGCTTTCAGCGCATCCATGTCGACATCGCCTTCCTTGCCGGTGGGGATTTCCACCACCGTGTAACCGCACATCACTGCCGTGGCCGGGTTGGTGCCGTGGGCTGCATCGGGTACGATGATTTCGGTACGGGCATAATCTCCCCGAGCTTCATGGTAGGCACGTATCATTGCCACGCCGATCAGTTCACCTTGGGCGCCAGCCATCGGCGTAAGGCTCACGCCGGCCATGCCGGTTACATCCTTTAGTATTTCCTGCAATTCGTACATGCATGCCAGAAAACCTTGCCCGGTATCTTCCGGCGCCAGCGGATGCCGCGCCAGAAATTGTGGCAGCATGGCCAGCGAGTTGCACGCCCGCGGGTTGTATTTCATGGTGCAGGAGCCAAGCGGATAGAACTGCGTGTCGATCGAGAAATTCAATTGCGACAGTCGCGTGTAATGACGCACCGTATCCATTTCAGAGACTTCCGGCAACAGTGGCGGTGTTTTGCGCAGCAGATGCTGCGGAATATTGCCGATTCCCGCAGCAGTCGTCGGAGATTGGGAATAGTTGCGCCGCCCGGGGCGTGAGTGTTCGAATATCAGCATGGTTGGGTCCGCACGATCGCGGTCAGTATATTGTGAGGTTTATTTCAACGCAGCCAAAGCCGCATCGTAATTGGGTTCATCTTTTATTTCCGGCACCAGTTCAGCGTGGATCACGGTGTCATTTTCATCCAGCACCACCACTGCACGTGCGGTGACACCGGCCAGCGGGCTGTCGGTGATGGCGACACCATAATTTTTCATGAATTCGGCGCCACGCATGGTTGACAGCACTACCACCTTGTCCAGTCCCTCAACGTCGCAGAAGCGGCTCATCGCAAAAGGCAGGTCGGCGGCGATTATCAACACCACGGTATTCTGCATGTTGCTGGCTTTTTCGTTGAACTTGCGCGTGGAGATGGCGCAGACGGGCGTGTCCAGGCTGGGAACGATATTCAGGACTTTTTTCTTGCCGGCGAAATCAGCCAGCGTTACATCTTTCAAATCCTTGTTCACCAGCGAGAATGCCGGCGCCTTGGTGCCGACTTTCGGAAAAGTGCCTTCTACTTTGATGGGGGTGCCTGCGAGAGTGACCATGTTGTTCTCCTTGGTTGAGAATGGTTGAAGATCGATCAAGATTATATTGCGAAATGCGTCGGTGTATCCTGTTACGCCAGTAACTGGCCCAGATGTGCCACGTATTTTTTCAAGTCGTCCGCTATCTTGGTTTCGGTCGCACATACCAGCAGCGCATTGCCGAGTTCCGGGTAATGTTCTCCCAGGTTCAGTCCGGCCAATATTCCCTGGGCTTTAAGCGACTGCAGCACGGCACTGGTTGGTGCGGGCAGTGTCACTGCCGCTTCGTGAAACAAGGGGCCGCTGAAAATTCTTTTTACCCCTTTCAGGGTCTCCAGTTGTTCGACCAGTGCCACGGTATTGGCGTGGGATTGTGCGGCGACCCGCCGCAGTCCTTCCGGTCCCAGCAAGGACATATAAATGGTAGCGGCAGTGACCATCAACCCCTGGTTGGTGCAAATGTTGGAGGTGGCCTTGGAGCGGCGGATATGCTGTTCGCGCGCCTGCAGCGTGAGCACGAAGCCGGTCTTGCCATCCAGGTCGGTCGTGCGACCAATGATGCGTCCTGGCATCTGCCGCACCAGCGACTGCTTGCAAGCCATGAATCCAAAATACGGTCCGCCGCTGGAAAGCGGAATGCCCAATGGCTGACCTTCACCCACCGCCACATCTGCACCCGTGCTGCCCCATTCACCGGGTGGGGTGAGCAGTGCCAGTGACATGGGATTAACCACGCCAATGGCCAGTGCGTTGTTGCCATGCGCCCAGTCGGTAAGGGCGTCCACCGGTTCGAGCACACCAAAGAAATTGGGTTGGGGGATAACTAGCGCAGCAATATCCTGACCTGCGTAGGGTGCGAGACTTTTCACCAGCGTGTGACCACATTCTGCGCAGTAGGGGATTTCCACAACTTCAATCCCCTGGTTTTTGACGATGGCGCGCACTACCTTGCGGTAGATCGGATGTACGGTGGTGGGCATCAGAATGCGGCGTGAGGACTTGTGTGAACGCACTGCCATCAACGCCGCTTCGGCTAGCGCGGAAGCACCGTCATACATGCTGGCGTTGGACACATCCATGCCGGTCAGAGACGCCATCATGGTCTGGTATTCGTAGAGCAATTGCAGTGTGCCCTGGCTTGCTTCCGCCTGGTACGGGGTGTAGGAGGAATAGAATTCGCCGCGGGTAGTGATCTGCCACACTGCAGCAGGGATATGGTGTTCGTAGGCGCCGGCGCCGATGAAATTGAGATAGCGCCCATCTACCTCGGCCCGCTCCTGCATCAGCCGGGAGATTTCCATTTCGCTCAACCCCGGCAGCGCTTTCAGGCTGCCGCTTTTCAGGGCGGGAGGAATCTCATCGAACAGATCCTCAATGGTGTTTGCGCCGATGCTTGCAAGCATCGTGCTTATGTCTTCTTCAGTATGGGGAATGAACGGCATGGTTTGTTTCCATGAATCGTGAGTAAGGAAAAGTGCAACGTGCAGAACGAAAATAGAAGTAGGAAGCTGTTATTCACACTTCTTTCTTCACTTGCCCGGCTTTATCAATGCGCCTCGCTTTCAAGCACCTTTTGGTAGCCTGCAGCATCGAGCAGGCCATCCAGATCGGCGGTATTGGTGGGCTTTAGTTTGAACAGCCACGCTGCATAGGCGTCCTGATTGATTTTTTCCGGCGCGGATTGAAGCTCGGGGTTGATGGCGGTTACCTCCCCCGAGATGGGTGCATACACGTCAGCGGCAGCCTTGACTGATTCCACCACGGCGCATTCTTCTCTCTGCTTGAGTTTGCGTCCCACTTGCGGGATCTCCACAAACACCATGTCACCCAGCAGTTCCTGGGCATGTTGGGTAATGCCGATCGTCGCGCTGCCGTCATCCTCAAGTCTTACCCATTCGTGGGATTTGGTGTATTTCAGGTTGGTTGGGATATCCATGTCTTCGCTCCGGGATTAAATAATACTGTTCTGTTGTTCAAATCAGACTTTTGCCGTTCCGCACGAACGGGTACTTCACTACTTTTGCTCGCAGCATCTTGTCGCGCACTACTACCTGCACTTCGTCACCAGCGGATACCGGTGACGGCAGGCGCGCCAGCGCAATGGACTGGTTAAGTGTAGGCGAAAATCCGCCGCTGGTAATTTCACCTTCGGCTTCTTTGTCATCGTGTCGCGCAATGACTTTCTGGTGACTGCGCAACACGCCGCGATCCAGCAGCAGCAAACCAATCAACTGCTGTGTCACCGGCGTTTCCAGCAGCGCTTGCTTGCCGATGAAATCCCGCTCGCTTTTCAAGTCGACTGTCCAGGCCAACCCGGATTCCAGCGGGTTGGTGGTTTCATCCATGTCCTGGCCGTAAAGATTCATGCCGGCTTCGAGCCGCAACGTGTCACGTGCGCCGAGTCCTGCAGGCGCCACACCGGCAGCATGCAGTGCATTCCAGAAATCTGCGGCGCCACTGGCGGGCAGTATGATTTCAAAGCCATCTTCACCAGTGTAGCCGGTTCGCGCAATAAAATATTGACCAAACGTGGTCGCCTGGAACAGCTTCAGGTTTTCTGTCACCGCCTGGGAACCGGGAATGACTTGCCAAACTTTGGCACGGGCATTGGGCCCTTGCGCTGCAATCATGGCCAGATCACGGCGCGGGGTGATTTCCAGACCAGGAGCAAGCTCGTCCCGCCGGGCTTGCATCCACCCCATATCCTTGTCAGCAGTGCCCGCATTTACCACCACGCGGAACCACGATTCGGTCAGGAAGTAAATAATCAGATCGTCAATTACCCCGCCTTGCGGATTGAGCATGCAGGAATAAAGTGCTTTACCTGGCTGGGTCAGTTTGTCCACGTTGTTGGCAAACAACTGCCGCAGGAAGGCGCGCGCGCCCTCACCCTTGATGTCCACTGCCAGCATATGCGATACGTCGAACATGCCGGCATCAGTGCGCACCTTGTGGTGCTCGTCAAGTTGCGAACCATAATGCAATGGCATATCCCAGCCGCCGAAGTCGACCATCTTGGCGTTCATGGCGCGGTGGGTTTGATTAAGCGGTGTTGTTTTCAGCACAGATGAATATCCCAGAATTAAAAAAGGTGAAGTCACGTCACATGACTTCACCCCTCTGTCCTTTTTACCTGAGAGATTACGGAACGTTTGTTCCGTGTGCCCCTTCGGTGGTCTGACTAAATGTCAGGCGCTCTCCAGAATGCCTGTCGCAAGCGGTTTTCAAGGAGCAGGACTGGCCTGATCTATGCCTGAGCGATTCCGGGGGGTTGCGCCTTCGGCGGCGCCGCAGAAACTGGCGCGCTCTTCCGCTTGGATGTAATTGGCAGAGTGCGAACTATACTCCAGCAGCAGGGGTCAAGACAAGGCATACATTGTCCGCGCCGCACATTTCCGCCTTGATCCCGGCGCTCTTTACCCCTGCAGCAGCCTGATCTCCGCCGCCGCCAGGTTTTCCTGGGTGCCTCGTAATACCACCACATCGCCGACTTCCAGCCGGGTTTCATCGTCCGGTAACAATTCTCGCGTGTTGTGCCTGCGCACTGCGGTGACTTCCACCAACAGTCCACCCAGATCCAATTCTCCCAGAGTCATGCCGATTGCGGCAGAGCCTGGCGTGATCAGCATGCTGTGCAGTCGCGGCTGCATTTGCTCTTCCGTTGCGTCGGCCTCGTCCGAAGCGCCGTGAAAGAAGCCGCGGAACAGACTGTAGCGTTGCTCACGCGTTTCGCGGATGCGTTCCATCACTCGGTTAAGCGGCAAGCCAAATAGCATCAGCGCGTGGGATGCGAGCATCAGGCTGCCTTCCATGATTTCCGCCACCACCTCTGCCGCACCGGCTTCTTTCAGCAGGTCGATATCCGTGTCGTCCAGCGTGCGAACCACTATCGGCAGCCCCGGCCGCAACGCCCGTACGTGGCTGAGGATTCTCAGTGCCGAGGCGGTATCGGCGTAACTCACCACCAGCACCTTGGCGCGCATCAGTCCGGCGGCAATCAGCACTTCACGCCTGGCCGCATCGCCGTACACCACCGTTTCACCCGCTGCCGTTGCTTCATGAATGCGCTGCGGGTCGAGATCCAGCGCGATGAATGGAATCGATTCCTTTTCCAGCAGGCGCGACAGATTCTGTCCGCTGCGCCCGTAGCCGCAGAGAATGACATGGCCTTGCTCGTCCATGGTTTGCGCAGCGATGGTGGTGAGTTGGATGGCGCGATTCATCCATTCGGCAGCGGAGAAATGCCGTGCCATGTGCTCGCTGCGTTCGACGATGAAAGGTGCGACCAGCATGGACAGCACCATCGCCGCCAATACCGGTTGCATGGTAGGGTTATCGACCAACCCGAGCGCACCGGCCTGGGCCAGCAGGACGAAGCCGAATTCTCCCGCCTGGGCCAGATTCAGACCGGTGCGCACCGCCACACCGGAATTGGCCGTGAATAATCGTGACAACCCTGCGATCAATGCTGCTTTCAGCGCCACCAGCGCCACCAGCAGCAGCGCTACCCACAAAAAATTCTGCATGACGACCTGGATATCCAGCAGCATGCCGATAGTTACAAAAAACAGGCCGAGCAATATATCGCGGAACGGCTTGATATCGTCCTCGACCTGATAACGGTATTCGGTTTCCGAAATCAACATTCCCGCGAGGAATGCACCAAGCGCCAGTGACAGGCCGGCAATATCCGTGAACCAGGCGAGCCCCAGAGTAATAAGCAGTACGTTCAGCACAAACAACTCGGAGGATTTCTGCCGCGCTACCAGATGAAACCAGGGGCGCATCAGGCGTTGTCCAAAAAATAAAATGAGCGCAAGTACCGCTGCCGCTTTGAGCAGGGCGATAGTGAGTGTCATGCCGAGGTCGGCGCCACCGCTGTCAACTGTGCGCGCCAGCGCTGGAATCAGGATCAGAAGCGGCACTACCGCCAGATCCTGAAACAGCAGCACACCGATAATCTGTCGTCCGTGAGAGGAGTTAAGCTCCAGTCGTTCCGCCAGCATCTTGCTGACAATAGCGGTGGAAGACATCGCCAGCGCTCCACCCAGAGCAAGCCCCACGCGCCAGTCCAGCCCCAGCAGCAAGGCCACGGCCATGACGGTCAGCATGGTGGCGCCGACTTGCGCTGCGCCAAAGCCAAACACGATGTGCTTCATGGTGACAAGCTTGGGCAGACTGAATTCGAGACCGATGCTGAACATCAGAAACACCACGCCGAATTCAGCCAGATGGCTGGCTTCTGACGCCTCGGGTATCCAGCCCAGCGCATGCGGACCGATGAGGATCCCTGCAAGCAGATAACCCAGTATCGGAGGCAGGCGCAGCAGACGGAACACCACGACTGCCATTACAGCGGTGGCGAGCAGGATGAGGACCAGTTCCAGGGTGTTAAGCATGGGTGGGATTCATGCGGCAGGGGTAACCTGATGGGCACTCATTGCACAGCACTGTCCCAGCATATCGAACTGGATGGGGGTCGGGTGCTGAACGGCGAAGTAAGTGGGGGAGGTGGTCTGAGTAATGAGCGCCACCGCCTTGGAACCCGTTCCAGTGGATTCCTGGAGTCATTATTCTCAGAATTCAAACACCTGATCATTACGGAGCATCTGCAGTTTATGCGCCCCGGCGATCTCTTCAAGTTCGTGCATGATTTGCTCAGATTGCCCCGGTTTGGAGTGCGTGACGAAAATCTCCGGCTTGTGTTCAAGTTTGGCCAGTTCGCTGCCCAACAAGCTCGGGCATAAATGTTTGGCTTGCACCGCCAGTATGCGCTCGCAGTTCGGGAAAGCAGCTTCGATGATCAGTGTGCGCATATTGCCGATCCGGTTGATCGCTTGCCACAAGGCATCACAGACGGTGGTATCGCCGGAAAACACCAAGCTGGCTGTGCCGCTATCGAGGTGATAACCGACCGCTGGCACGGTGTGGTTGGCCGGCAATGCGGTAATGCTGCGGCCACCCAGCACGACCGGTTCACCCAGTGTGATGGTGTGGAAACGCAAATAGGGATTCTTGTCGTCCGGAATTTGACTGAAATCCGGCCAGATCGACCAGTTGAAAATATGCGTGCGGATGATCTCCTGGGTTTCGCGGGTTGCATACATCGTCAATGCGCTGTTGCGCATTGCGCCAACGCTGTCGAGAATGAATGGCAGGCAGGCAACATGGTCGAGGTGAGAGTGGGTGACGAATACATGGTCGATTTGTGCCAGTGCCTGCAGCGACAAATCGGCAGCGCCGGTGCCGGCATCAATCAGAATATCGTGATCAACCAGTAGCGATGTGGTGCGCAGTGTGCTGCCGCCAATGCCACCGCTGCATCCAAGAATTTGTACTCTCATGTTTTCAGAATTATTGTACCAAGCTGCCTTGCCGGGCTTGGCAAGTGCTGCAATACCCCGCTGAAATGCTGCGCAGAGCAAGTCCCGGATGGTAATGCCTATTGTGAGTGCGATTCTAGCCTAAATCCTTGATGAGATTGATCAGATTTTAATCGAATGCCATTTGAGGGCCGCTGAACAAGTCGCACGCGCGCACACGCGGCGTGCGACAGCGGACAGTGTCAACGCATATGTGCTCGCCGCATATTCGCGGGTACCGGCAAGGCGCGGTGCTACAATATAAAAATTCATTACATCCCATTCTCACTCCCATGCAGGTTCCTCATCTCACCACGGCCCTGAGCGGCCCGATACTTGATCTGGAAAAACGTATTCTTGCCGCCATGCCGGCGATAGAGCACTGGCTGCGCGGGCAATGGCAGGAGCATGTTGTGCCATTTTATTGTTCGGTGGATTTGCGCAACAGCGGTTTCAAGCTGGCGCCGGTGGATACCAATCTGTTCCCCGGCGGTTTCAACAATCTCAACCCTGACTTCATGCCGCTATGCGTACAGGCGATGATGGCGGCGGTGGAAAAGATCTGTCCCGACGCCCACAGTGTGTTGCTGATCCCGGAAAATCACACGCGCAATGTTTTTTATCTGCAAAACGTAGCTACCTTGCAGACCATCATGCGACATGCAGGGATGAACGTTCGCATCGGCAGCCTGCTACCGGAAATCACCGTGGCGACCACGATCGATCTCCCCGGCGGTGGCAGTCTCGTGCTCGAGCCGATTTTGCGCCAGGGCAACCGCTTGGGCGTAGCAGGCTTTGACCCGTGTGCCGTGCTGCTTAACAACGATCTCTCGAGTGGTATACCCGCGATTCTGCAGAATCTGGAGCAGACGATCATTCCACCGCTGCATGCGGGCTGGGCGACACGGCGCAAATCACAGCATTTCACGGCTTACGACAGCGTGGCGCAGGAATTTGCGAAACTGATCGGCATCGACCCGTGGCTCATCAACCCCTATTTTGCATATTGCGGAAAGATCGATTTTCATGAGAAAAAAGGTGAAGACTGCGTAGCAGGGAATATAGACGAGATCCTGCGTGAAATCCGGGAAAAATATGCGCAATACGGCGTCAAGCAGGATCCCTTCGTTATTGTCAAGGCCGATGCAGGCACCTATGGCATGGGCATCATGACTGTAAAAGACGGTGCTGAAGTGCGCGCCCTTAACCGCAAGCAGCGCAACAAAATGGCGGTAGTGAAAGAAGGCATGCCGGTGACGAAAGTACTGGTGCAGGAAGGGGTATACACCTTTGAAAGCATCAATCAAGCGGTGGCGGAACCGGTGATCTACATGATCGACCATTACGTGGTGGGCGGTTTCTACCGGGTGCACGCAGGGCGCGGTACGGATGAGAACCTCAATGCGCCGGGCATGCATTTCGTGCCACTGGTTTTTGCGAGCAGTTGCTTGTTGCCCGACCGCGAGGCCCATCCGGATTGCGCCCCCAACCGCTTTTATGCTTATGGGGTGGTGGCGCGGTTGGCACTGCTGGCAGCAGCGCGGGAGTTGGAGCAGAGCGCCGCAGCTACTTTGGCCAAGCCGTGACTTGTGATAAGCAATGAAGCTTGCCTTCATTCTCGATCAACTGGATTCGATCAGAACCTATAAGGATTCGAGTTTTGCCATGATGCGTGAGGCGGCTGCGCGCGGCCATCGTCTGTTTGCGATGCAGCAGGGGGATCTGGCGTGGAAAGGCGGCATGACGGTCGGGTTTGCGTGTGCGCTGGAACTGACTGCAGAGGAGGGTGACGGGCATCGCTGGTACCGGACAGAAGAGCCGCAGGAAATGCCGTTGCAGGAATTCGACGCAGTGTTGATGCGCAAGGACCCGCCGTTCGACATGGAGTATGTTTACAGTACTTATTTGCTGGAATTGGCAGAGAGCCAGGGTGCACGTGTCATCAACAGTCCGCGGGGAATACGCGATCATAACGAGAAGCTCGCGATCGCGAAATTCCCGCAATTCACTGCGTCCACTCTAGTGACCAGGCAAGAGCACCTGCTGCGCGATTTTCTTGCCGAACACCGCGACATCGTGCTGAAACCGCTCGACGGCATGGGCGGCGCCAGCGTATTTCGCGTCCACAGCGCTGACCACAATATCAGTGTCATTTTCGAAACCCTGACACATTACGGCACCCGCACGATCATGGCTCAGCGCCATATCCCAGAAATCGCCCAAGGCGACAAACGCATCCTGCTGATAGATGGCAAGCCGGTGCCTTACTCGCTGGCGCGCATTCCCAAAGCGGGTGAGTCGCGCGGCAATCTGACGGCAGGTGGTACTGGTGTGGCGCAGCCGCTCAGCGCACGCGACCGTGAAATTGCTGCGGCGCTGGGTCCGGCCTTACGCGACCAGGGTTTGATGCTGGTGGGACTGGATGTGATCGGCGACTACCTCACTGAAATCAACGTCACCAGCCCCACCTGCATGCAGGAAATCGCTGATCAGACCGGCTTCAATGCGGCGGCAATGATGATCGATGCGCTGGAAAAGATGTGTAACTAGGAACCTCTGTAGTTCAATGGCTTCCTTCAGGATAAATTACGCCCTCTAAGGAGCTATGCTGCCGGCAATGCTAAAATAGCTTCTTTGTCTTTCATCCCTTATTCTCTGATATCAAACAGCAGGTTCATACATGGTCGGAATTCTGATTATTTCCCACGGCAATCTGGGCGACAGCCTGATCCATTGCGCCAACCACGTCATGGGAGAAAGGCCGCAACATCTGCTGCATCTCGACGTCACCATCGAGGACGACCCCGATGTCACCCTGTCCAAAGCGCTGGAACTGGTGGAACAGCTTGAGTGTGGCGACGGCGTGCTGGTGTTGAGCGACATCTGCGGCGCGACGCCCTGCAACATCGCCAGCCGGTTGAGCAATTCTGGCAGGGTGGAGTGCCTCGCCGGGGTCAACCTGCCGATGCTGGTGCGGGCGCTGACTTACCGCAACGAGCCATTGGCAGTGGTAGTGGAGAAAGCGCTGAGTGGCGGCAGGGAAGGGGTCATGCATATTCATCCGGGTACTCACTGTGCAGAATAGGGAAGTTGAAATCCTCAACAAACTGGGGCTGCATGCGCGTGCAGCCGCCAAATTCACGCGGCTGGCCGGTCAATTCCAGAGCGAGGTGTGGTTGTCGCGCAATGGCCGGAAAGTGAATGCGAAAAGCATCATGGGGGTGATGATGCTGGCCGCGAACAAGGGTTCCACCCTGGGAATCGAAACCAGCGGCAAGGACGAAACCGAGGCGATGCTGGCGCTGGTGGATCTGGTCAATAGTTATTTCGGGGAAAGCGAATGAGCTTTACATTGCACGGCGTCGGTGTTTCCGGCGGCATCGCTATCGGCCATGCCCACCTCGTCTCGCATGTCGCTCTGGAGGTGGCACATTATGTGTTGCCGAGAAATGAGATCGGCAATGAAACAGCGCGGCTGGATGCTGCCTTCAACCTGGTGCGCGCGGAGCTTGAATCATTGCATGCCTCGGTTAGCGGTCCCGCCGCTGCCGAATACGGCGCGTTTCTCGATCTGCATCGCATGATTCTGGACGACTCTACGCTTTCTGTTGCCGCCAAAGTCTACATTACTCAGCATCAGTGCAATGCCGAATGGGCTCTTACCCAGCAGATGGACGTATTGCTGGCGCAGTTTGAACGGATTGAGGATGCTTATCTGCGCGAACGTAAGGCCGATGTGGTGCAGGTAGTGGAACGGGTGCTGAAAGCCTTGCTGGGACATCCGGGCTATGTGCCGCCGCCGGTGCGGCGCGATGGCGACAGCATTCTGGTTGCCCATGATCTAAGCCCCGCCGATGTGATCCAGTACAAGCAGCACCGCTTTACCGCGTTTCTCACCGATCTGGGCGGATTGACTTCGCACACCGCCATCGTTGCGCGCAGCCTCAACATTCCTTCCATCGTGGCGCTGCATCACGCGCGCCAATTGATCCGCGACAACGATCTGCTGATCGTCGATGGCAGTCAAGGTGTGGTCATCGTTGACCCCGATAAACATGTGTTGTCCGAATACCGCTTGCGTCAGAGTCAGTTGGAGCTGGAAAAACGCAAGCTGAAGCGCATCAAGACTACCGCTGCTACAACACTGGACGGCAGTACCGTGGATTTGTATGCCAATATCGAACTGCCGCAGGACATGGAACAGGTGAAAGAAAGCGGCGCCACCGGCATCGGCCTGTTCCGCAGCGAATTCCTGTTCCTCAACCGCGCCGATCTGCCTGGCGAAGACGAGCAATTCGAGGCCTATCGCACCGTGGCACGCAAAATGCACGGTCTGCCGGTGACGATACGCACGTTCGATCTGGGTGCCGACAAGAATCTTGACAGCGCCAAGCGTGTTGCCGTCAACCCGGCATTGGGATTACGTGCCATTCGCCTGTCTTTGGCCGAACCGCAGATGTTCCACACCCAGTTGCGTGCGATCCTGCGGGCTTCGCGTCATGGTCAGATTCGTATTCTGGTGCCGATGCTCTCCAGCGTTTCGGAAATTGACCAGACACTGCGCCTGATTGAAAACGCCAAGCAGAGCCTGCGCCAGGAAAAGATTACCTTCGACGAGAAGATACAGGTTGGCGGCATGATAGAGATTCCTGCCGCAGCGCTGTGCCTCGATATTTTCATGCGCAAACTGGATTTTCTGTCCATCGGTACCAACGATCTGATCCAGTATACGCTCGCCATCGACCGCACCGACGACTCGGTTGCGCATTTGTACGATCCGCTGCATCCGGCAGTGCTGCGGCTGGTGGCGCACATCATCCGCAGCGCCAATCATGCCAAAGTACCCGTGGCAGTTTGCGGTGAAATGGCCGGCGATGTCTTGTTCACCCGGTTGCTGCTGGGTTTCGGGCTGCGCCAGTTTTCCATGCACCCGGCGCAACTGCTGCGGGTAAAGCAGGAGGTGTTGAGAAGCCATGTGCCGGGAATCACCTCACTGGCACATAAAATGCTCAGAACCGACGATCCGGAGAAAATTCACGGATTGTTGACGAAGCTGAATGGCTAATTCTTCTAAATTTTCTTTATAACGTTAATGCAAGATCCCACTTCAGTCGGCATTGTCATTCCGCAAAGCGTGCGCTTCGATACACCGCTGCATCTGAAAAGCGGTGCCGTGCTCGACAGCTACGAACTGGTATATGAGACCTACGGCGAGCTCAACGCGGCCAAGTCCAATGCCGTGCTGGTCTGTCATGCGCTCTCCGGCAACCACCATGTGGCGGGTGTGTATGCTGACCAGCCCAAGAGCCTGGGCTGGTGGGATAACATGATTGGTCCCGGCAAGCCGATCGATACGCACAAGTTTTTTGTCATCGGAGTCAACAATCTCGGTGGCTGCCACGGTTCCACCGGTCCGGCCAGTATCAATGCCAAGACCGGCAAGCCTTACGGCGCGGACTTTCCGGTGGTGACGGTGGAAGACTGGGTGGAAACCCAGGTCAGGCTGGCGGATCACCTCGGCATTGATTGCTTTGCTGCGGTGATGGGTGGCAGTCTTGGGGGAATGCAGGCGATGCGCTGGACGCTCGACTTTCCGACGAGAGTGAAGCATGCGCTGGTGATCGCTGCTGCCGCCAAGCTGACGGCGCAGAACATCGCGTTCAACGATGTAGCGCGCCAGGCGATCATCACTGACCAGGATTTTCACGGTGGCGATTATTATTCGCACGGTGTGGTGCCGCGGCGCGGTTTGCGGCTTGCCCGCATGCTGGGGCACATCACTTATTTGTCGGATGACTCGATGGCGGCGAAATTTGGCCGGGAGTTGCGTAACGGCACCTATGGGTTCGGTTTCGACATCGAATTCGAGATTGAGTCATACCTGCGCTATCAGGGAGATAAATTCGCCGACCAGTTCGACGCCAACAGCTATCTGCTGATGACCAAGGCGCTGGATTATTTCGACCCGGCGCATGAGCACAACGGTGACTTGAGTGCTGCGTTCCATGCCGCTACTGCGGATTTTCTGGTGGTATCGTTCACTTCGGATTGGCGTTTTTCGCCGGAGCGCTCACGCACCATCATCAAGGCGTTGCTGGATAATGAACTCAATGTCAGTTACGCGGAAATCACTTCCAGTCACGGCCATGACTCGTTCCTGATGGAAGATCGCCATTATCACCAGTTGGTGCAGGCTTACATGGACAACATCGTTACCTGATTCCATGAGTAACGCGCGTGCAGCCCGCCAGATGTTACGCGCTCACCGTTACGGCGCGCTATGCACCCTGTCGAAGAGATTCAACGGCCATCCGTTCGGTTCCATCGTCCCCTACCTGGTGGATCACGACGGCAGTCTGCTCATCCTGATCAGCACATTGGCCGAACATACCCGCAATATTCTGCATGATCCGCGCGTGAGCCTGGTCGCGCATAGCCAGGATAATCCGGACATTCAATCGCAGGGACGTATCACCGTAGTGGGCGAGGCACTGCCGGTACCGGATAAACTTCAGACGGGCAGGCGCTACCTGCGCTATTCTCCGGAAGCACAAAATATTTTTGCCATGGGTGATTTTTCCTTCTACCGCATCGTGCCGCAGACATTGCGCTTCATCGGCGGCTTCGGCAAAATTCGCTGGGTTGCGGCGGATAGCTATCTGCTGCCGCCCTATCCGTTGATCGGGCAGGAAGATGACGTCATTGCGCACATGAACACAGACCACCGTGACACTCTGCACCGCTATTGTCAGCAGTTTCATCAATGCGCGGCACTGGCAGTGGAGATGCTGGGAATCGACTGCGATGGTTTTGATCTGCGCGCTGACGGCAGCATACTGCGGTTTGATTTTGCGGAAGCGGTATTGGATGCACAGCAGGCGCGGCATGCTTTGGTCACGATGGCGCAGGAAGCACAATGAAACTTTATGATTGCTGTCTCCAGCGCTACAATAAGCCGGATCGTGCCGTACTCCGTTCGACTCATGCTTGCTGCCAATATTGATTTGACGATTATGACCGCTACTGTTACCCCTGCCTCGACTATCTCCTCCCGGCCCGATTTCGCTGCCATCGCTGCATGGGTGCGACCGGGCGCGCGGGTGCTCGATCTCGGCTGCGGCGACGGCTCGCTGCTGCGCTACCTGCGCGATGCGCGCAATATCCGTGGTTACGGGGTGGAGATCGATGATGCCAATGTGTTGCGGTGTCTCAATAACGGGGTAAATGTGATTCAGAGCGATCTGGAATCGGGGCTGTCCGGTTTCGAATCAGGATCATTCGATTACGTGATTCTGTCGCAGACGCTGCAGGCAATGAAACATACCGAAGGCATCGTCAGGGAAATGCTGCGGGTAAGCAAGGAAGGCATCGTCTCGTTCCCCAATTTTGGCTACTGGAAAAACCGCCTGCAGGTTGTGTTCGGCCACATGCCTGTTTCGGAGACGCTGCCCTATCAGTGGTTCGACACACCCAACATCCATCTCTGCACGCTGGGCGATTTTGAAGCATTCTGCCACCAGCATGGCGTGCACATCCTCGAGCGCAGGGTGATGAACGGCGATCATCAGGTTACCTTGTCCCCCAATTTTCTGGGAATGCTGGCGTTTTACCGGTTTGAACGACAGAAGTAAAACCGGCATCAGCCGGAGCGCGGCGGGGAATCGATGGCATCGAATTTTGCTCGTCCGGCCAGCCACACCAATACCAGCACCGGCAGGCCGAGTAGCGCGGTGGCGCTAAAGAAACTGGCATAACCGTAGGCATCGACGAAGTCGCCGCTGAACCCGGCAATGAATTTCGGCAGCAGCAGCATCACCGAGCTGAACAGCGCGTACTGCGTGGCGGAATAGGCGGAGTTGGTCAGACCGGAGAGATAGGCGATGAAAGCGGAAGAAGCGATGCCGGCCGACAGGTTGTCGGCGGAGATGGTGAGCACCAGTCCAGCCACATCGTGACCGCGCCCGGCCAACCACACGAACAGCAGATTGGTCGCTGCCGACAGCACGGCTCCCAGGAACAATGTACGCATGATGCCGATTTTTGCCGTGAGCACCCCGCCTATGGCTGCACCGACAATGGTCATGATGACGCCGTAGACCTTGGACACGGTTGCCACTTCGTCCTTGGTGTAACCCATATCCACATAAAACGGGTTGCTCATCACCCCCATCACCACATCCGAGATGCGGTAAAGCGCGATCAGCGCCAGAATCAGCAGCGCCTGGCGGCCATGGCGCACGATGAAATCGCGAAAAGGCGCTACCAGCGCGCCGTACAGCCAGGCAACTGTGGCCGTGAGCGGAGCGTTCAGATTCCAGTGGGCAATGGCCTGCCGGGCGTGCGCTTCATTTTCGGAGATAAGGTGGCTGACGGGAACTTCCGGTTCGCGGATGATGAGCGTGGTGATAATGCCGACCAGCATACAGGCTGCCATTACCAGGTAAGCAACGCGCCAGGGTGTGTGGTCATAAATCGCTTCCGCTGGCGCCACCGCCGCAGCTATCCACAGCACGCCGGCGGAAGCCAGGATCATCGCCACGCGATAACCTGCCTGATACGTGGCTGCCATTGCTCCCTGCAATCTCGGTGCGACGGCTTCGATGCGATAGGCATCGAGCGCGATATCCTGGGTGGCGGAAGCGAAAGCCACCGCCAGTGCAAAAAACACCATGTGCGTCAGGTTTTCGAGCGGATCGGTGCTGGCCATGCCGACCAGCGCGACGGCGATGATCACTTGCGACAGCAACAGCCAGGCACGCCGGCGACCCAGCAGCCGGGTCAGTAACGGCAACGGCAGGCGATCCACCAGCGGCGCCCACAGCCACTTGAAACCATATGCCAGTCCGATCCAACTCAGGTGGCCGATGGTGGAACGGTCTATCCCGGCTTCCCGCAGCCAGAATGACAGGGTACCGAGAATCAGCAGCAGCGGCAGCCCGGCCGAAAATCCCAGTGACAGCATCCCCAGCACCCGCGGATGGGTGTAAATACGGAAAGCTTGCAGCCAACCAGAAGGTTCAGCAGGCGTCATAGACTGTAGTCATAGTCGATGATGAGCGGGGAGTGATCGGAAAAACGTTCCGTCTTGTAAATCGAAACTTGCGTGGCTTTGCTGGCAATCGCAGGTGTGGCAATCTGATAATCGATGCGCCAGCCCACATTCTTGGCCCAAGCCTGCCCCCGATTGGACCACCACGTATATTGCTCCGGCTCCGGATTGATACGGCGGAATACATCGACCCAGCCCAGTTGGTCGAAAACTTCGCTGAGCCAGGCACGTTCTTCCGGCAGGAAACCGGAATTCTTCTGGTTGGCACGCCAGTTTTTCAGGTCAATTTGCTGGTGGGCGATATTCCAGTCACCGCACAGAATAATCTCCCTGCCGCTGGCCGCGAGCTGTTTGAGTATCGGGAAAAATTGTTGCATAAAAAAGAACTTGGCGGCTTGCCGGTGCTCACCACTGGAACCGGAAGGAAGATAGATGGAAATCACGCTCAAGTTGCCGAAGTCCGCGCGTAGATAGCGTCCTTCCACGTCGATCGCGGCGACACCCACGCCTTCGATAATCTGGTCAGGTTTGCGCCGGCAGTAAATCCCCACCCCGCTGTAGCCCTTTTTCTCGGCGCAGTGGAAATGGCCGTGGTAGCCATCAGGGGCGAGTATTTCACCGGTGAGGTCGGCGGTCTGGGCTTTCAGTTCCTGCACGCACACAATGTCGGCATCCTGCAGCGGCAGCCAGCGGAAAAACCCTTTGCTCGCGGCGGAGCGCACGCCATTCAGGTTAAGCGCTATAATTCGCACGTCTATTTTTTCCGCTTTGTCATAGCCATGTCCGATTTCCGGCAGGAGTTCATCGAGTTCGCCATCCACCGCAACGTGCTGTGCTTCGGCGAATTCAAAACCAAAGCGGGGCGGATGTCGCCGTATTTTTTCAACGCCGGTTTGTTCAACGACGGCGACTCGTTGCGCAGGCTCGGGCAATTTTACGCGAAAGCCATACTCGCCGCCCAGCTTCCGTTTGACATGTTATTTGGCCCGGCCTACAAGGGCATTCCGTTGGTCAGCGCCATTGTCATCGCTCTGGCCGAGAGCGGGCATAACCATTCTTTCTGCTTCAACCGCAAGGAAGCAAAGGATCACGGCGAAGGTGGCAACATCGTCGGTGCGCCGCTTGCGGGACGGGTGCTGATTGTGGACGACGTCATCTCCGCCGGTGTTTCGGTGCGCGAATCAGTCGAGCTGATTCGCGCAGCAGGCGCCACCCCCTGCGGGGTCGTCATTGCTCTTGACCGGATGGAGCGCGGCAGCGGAGAACTATCCGCAGTGCAGGAAGTCCAGCAGACCTATGGAATCCCGGTTGTCAGCATCGTCAATCTGGACAGCATCATGCAATACCTGCAGGACAGAGGCGATCTGGTGCACTATCTGCAATCGGTGCAAAGCTATCGCACGCAATATGGTGTCGCCTGATTCCGGCAAAATTGGCAGCAGGGGCATGCGAGTTGCAGGAAATTTCCGTTATATTCAATTCATACTCGTTGTCCTGTGCAGCAATGTTCTCCTGTCGGCACCGGCACTCTCGCAAAACCACACCAACATCGAGTTCAGGGATCAAGGTCGGGTCGTCAGAACCTTGCCTCTGACCGACTTTGGCGTCATCACTGCCGCAGTCCCGCTCAAGATTTTCGAAGCGCACGAGAAAAAAGAACGCACTTACCAGGCTTATCCGGTGCGACCACTGCTGGATCATATTTTTGGCAAGGGATGGGAGCAAGCAGAGGAGATCGTGTTTACCAGCGCGGATGGATACCAGCCAAGTATTCCGGTGGCAAGATTCCGCACGCATGATGCGTATTTCGCTTTTGCCAGTGGCGACGATGCGCCGTTCACGCTGGTCAATATCTTGCAGAACGACGAACTGATCCAACTTGGGCCGCTCTACCTGGTGTGGGACAATCTGCAATCAAAAGCGCTGCTCGCCGACGGCGCTTTCGGCATGCCTTACCAGGTGATAGGCGTCGAACTCACGACGCTTGCAATCCGTTATCCGAATCTTTCTCCGCCAGTTCATGCATCTGCGCAGGCGCAGCGCGGTTTTCTGCATTTTCGCAAACACTGCCTGGCATGCCATGCGATCAACGGTGAAGGTGGCGGCAAGGCGCCTGAACTCAATTACCCAACCAGTGTGGTCGAGTACCTCAGGCCTGAATACCTGATTCGCTGGATCGAGAATCCGGTCAGTGTGCGCTACAACACGCTAATGCCGCCACTGGCCGTAGAGATTCCCAACCGGGCCATAGTCACGCAGGAAATCATTGCTTATCTCAGAGCGATGAGGGCGGCAAAGCGCAAGCCGAAGAAATCACCTTAGGTAGTCAAGCCTAGAACTTGCTGTAAATTTTCTTTGGCTTGGTCAGCGCAGCCCAGCCCGGATTTTGCTGTGCTTGATCCGGACTGCCAGCCACACAGTTTTCAGTGCGGAAATTTAGCAGCAAGTACCTCTACCTGCTCGATCTGCGGGGGTTCGGCGAGTAACTCGGCGGCATTGGCCATCAACGCTGCTGCGATCGGGCCAGCCAAATGTGCCGAGCGGCCTGCTTCGTCAGCGAAGGCGTCGAAGATGCCGAAAGTCGACGGCCCCAGTCGTAGCGCGAACCAGACCGGCGTGGTGGCTTCCTGATTCGCCAGGGCAAGGGCGCTTTCAAGGAAGCTGGCGACAACGGTCTCTTTCCCGGGTTTGGCTTGCAAGCGTACTAACAGGGCAACTTTTACCATGGTGATTTCTCCTTTCTGAAGTTGAACTACGAGAGGCAGACTTTAGTGAAGATATCAGTTCGTGCCAAGTGGCAAGATTGACAAATTTGGTATAATTCCTGCCATGCGTATCTACATCCTTGCACTCGATGAAGTTTTTGACACCGGTTTGTCCACCGTGCTCGACACTTTCAGTATTGCCAATGATCTGGCGGAATCTGCCGGGGTGCCTTCGATCCATTTTGAGATAACTGTGGTGGGTGTCCGCCGCCGGGTACACACCAGTCAGGGACTATCGGTGCCGGTGGTAGCGGCGGCACAGCTTGTGCGCCCGGACATTGTGTTGATTCCCGCGCTCGGGGCAAAAATGCCCGAGACATTGCAGGTGGCACTCGAACGGCGTGACGTGGCGGATGCAGGGGAACTGTTGCGGCAATGGGCTGACAGTGGAGCTCTGGTAAGTGCTGCCTGCACCGGGACATTTGTTCTTGCGAATACGTCGCTACTCGATGGGCACAGTGCCACCACCTCCTGGTGGCTAGCCCCGTTGTTCCGTGAACGTTACCCCCGTGTCATGCTGGAAGAATCACGTATGGTTGTGGCTTCATCTCATTTTGTCACTGCGGGAGCAGCACTAGCACATATCGATCTGGCGCTATGGCTGGTAAGGCGTAGCAGTCCGGTGCTGGCAGCATTGACGGCGCGTTTTCTGGTGATTGATCCGCGCCCATCGCAGGCGGTTTTCATGATTCCTGATCAGCTCATACATACGGATCCGCTGGTCGAGCGATTCGAACAGTGGGCGCGGCACCGGCTGGCCGATGGTTTCTCGCTTAGCGCAGCAGCCAGCGCAACTGGCACTAGTGAGAGAACCCTTGCTCGTCGCCTGAAGACTGTGCTGGGCAAGACCCCGCTTTCCTATTTTCAGGATTTGCGTGTCGAGCGCGCGGTACATTTGCTGCAAACGAGTAGTGACAATATTGATCTGATTGCCACCCAGGTTGGCTACGCGAATGGGGTAACGTTGCGCACCCTCCTGCGCCGCAGAATTGGCCGGTCTGTGAGTGAGTTGCGAGCAGGAAATTGATGGATCGGTGACTAAGCTGTGTTCTTGTCAGGAACATCCCGTCGATGCACCAGTTGATACAGTACTGGCAATACCAGCAACGACAACAGCGATTGCGAAAGGGTGCTGCCGATCATCACCGTTGCCAGCGTGCGCTGTACTTCGGCGCCGGTACTGGTGCTGAGCGCCATGGGCAGGAAACCGAGTGATTCCACCCACGTGGTTATCAGAACCGGACGCAGTCTGAGGAGGGAGCCGGTTTTAATGGCATCGTCCAGGGGCAGACCTTGTTGTCGTAGATCCCGGATAAACGACAGCAGCACCAGACCGTCCAATACCGCTACCCCCGACATGGCGATGAACCCAACCCCGGCGGAAATGGACAAGGGTATATCGCGTAACCATAGGGCCACGATGCCACCGGTGATGGCCTTGAACTCGTCTAGGGGCAGGAAGTGCGCCA